>ERZ1292623.2674-Hain-H51-01um-R1-2674-length-15719-cov-14_pt1 | contig 15719 bp, 18 predicted proteins | sample MGYA00564398_ERZ1292623 | MGnify/ENA primary metagenome ERZ1292623 (study PRJEB36523, sample SAMEA6512633) | groundwater metagenome | collected 2019-01-07 | study: AquaDiva: Metagenomics assemblies of 32 groundwater samples | reverse complement strand
TGTTCTACTTCTTCCATAACCTCTGAATCGGGCTCGATGCCGGGGCCTTCATCGCTGTACTCTTCCTCTTCCCCTTCCATGATTTCTGCCAAAGCTTCCGCAGATTCAATACTATCATTAATAGCCCTTGCAATATCCGAAAAGCCGGCTTTAGTGGCCCTCTTTTCTATCCCTCTAAGTTGTTTTAATTGAGAGGTGATAAATTGATGTGGCCCTCCTCCAGGCATCCCCATTCCAGGGCCTCCTCCCATCCCTGGTCCGCCTTGCATTGGCATCCCCTGAGCACCAACAATGCCCGCCGAAAAAATTGATAATAGAACTATACTAAATATTTTTGACTTCATATGAAAACATTATAGCAAACTTATGGCAATACTCCCTGTGGATAAAAAAATTCCCTTGCCTTATCATTATTAAATGACCCAATTAGCAAACAATAAAAAGGCCTATTTTGACTATGAAATTATAGAGACCTATGAAGCGGGAATTGAGCTCAAGGGCTACGAAGTAAAATCTATCAAAACCGGACACATTAATCTGGCCGGTTCTTATGTTCTAATAAAAGATGGTCAAGCATGGCTTTTGAACGCCGATATCCCTCCTTACCAACCGGCCAATATGCCCTCTGATTATGACCCAAAACATAGCCGACGCCTCCTCTTAAAATCAGAAGAGATACAGGAATTAGTGGGAAAAGCCCACGAAAAAGGTTTGACAATCGTGCCATTAAAAGTGTATAATAAGCACCGCTGGGTTAAGATAGAAATAGGCCTCGGCAGAGGTAAGAAGAAAGCCGATAAGAGAGAATCGATTAAAAAAAGGGAGTGGTTTAGGATTCGACGGGACATTGAAACTAGATAAGCAAGTCGAGTTGCGAAACTCGTAAATAATTCGCAAAAAGATTATCTGCCAACGCATTTAATCGAACTCCAGCTTTAGCATACGCTTAAGTTGGCATCCTACTTCTTAAGTCTGATACAGAAGAAAGCCCCGCCTTCGCTCTTCGAGCTTCGGCGGGCAAGGGTGTTATAAATCGGACTACGTCCAACCGACGCCAGTAAGTTGGATTAAAATTGCTGGCAAAAATTTTTTCGATTTATCGAAAATAAACTTGTAGAAAGTCTAGCGTAAATTTTTCGGACAGGGGTTCGATTCCCCTCGCTTCCACCGAAAATTGAAAAACTAAATAAAGGAGATGATTATGTTTATGGGAAATTAACCAGAAAAGGCAATGTCCTCATTGTATCCATAATATATAATGGAGAAAAAATTAAATTAAAAAGCGAACCGTTAAAAATATTGAAAACTAAAAAGACCCCAAAATAGCCGCCGCCATGCGGCTTTTTTAATTTGACTTTCTATTAATCTAGTGCTATCTTTTTTGTATCATTCAAATACCAAAAATAAACAATCAAATAACTGCCGCCGAACTGATGATTATTGATGAAGAGGGAAATAATCTCGGCACTGTCTCCCGCGCCGAAGCGTTGCAGATGGCTCAAGAAAAAGGTATGGACTTAATTGAAGTTTCTCCTTTTACTAAACCTCCAGTGGCCAGAGTGATGAGTTTCGACAAATATCGCTATCAGCAGGAGAAGAAATTAAAGAAACAGAAGTCTTCCCAAAAAGGCCAGGAACTAAAGAGGATCCAAATCAGCGCCCGAGCTGCTAAAAACGACCTTGAAGTGAAAGCCCGCAAATTAAATGATTTTTTAAAAGAAGGCAATTTGGTGGAAATATTATTAGTATTAAGAGGTAGAGAAAAATACAATCGAGATTGGGCAATGCTTAAATTGAAAGAATTTGTAAATATCATCACCCCGGAACATAAAATAATTTCTCAACCTAGATTTATCGGCAACGGAATATTAATGCAAGTGGCAAAATTATAAATAAAAAAATGCGTAAATCAGCAGTAAAAAAAATTAAATTAAGAAAAAACAATAGCGTTTCTCGTATGCCAATGGGCAGGGGGCATAATCGTGCCCGAAAAACAAGCAAATTGATTCGCAAAAAAAATAAAACTATGGGCTTGAGTGGTATTAATTTGAAACTATTAAAAAATTATATGAACGCTAAATAAATGACTAGAGTTAAACGAGGCACAATCGCCACGAAAAAGAGAAAAAAGATTTTAAAATACACCAAGGGTTTCCGCTGGGGACGCAGCCATAAAGAGCGCGCTGCCAAAGAAGCTTTACTTCATGCTTGGACGCATGCTTTCGAAGGCCGAAAAGACCGTAAGCGCGATTTCCGCTCCCTTTGGCAGGTCAAAATCAATGCCGCCGTCCGTAGTGAGGGTATGTCTTACAGTAAATTTATAAGCGCTCTAAAAAAGAAAAATATAAAACTGGACAGAAAGAGCTTGGCCGACCTCGCCGAAAACAGCCCCGCCGCATTCAAGCAAATCGTTTCGCAAGTGACCAGCAAATAATATCTTACTTACTCTTTATATACTCAAACGCCTTCTTCAAAATATTTGTCCTCACCTTATAACGAGAGAGATATTTTCTAGCTTCATTATATGAAAACCACCCATACCCCGCATGCTCATTAGAAAGAACCACTTGGGATTGTTTAGTTTCGGCAAGATAAAAAATAACAATCTTAAAAATTGGCTGAGAAGCTTTTCCACTTTCCTTTCGGTTATATGGAAACTTCTCAAAAACTTTAAAATTATCCTGCACTTTCAAGTCAGCCGCCTTCAAACCTGTCTCCTCCTCAACTTCCCGAAAAGCCGTTTCCCAACTTCGCTCACCTGTTTCCATCCTTCCCCTTGGAAAATCCCACGCACCTCTATCTCGATAAAGCAATAAAAAAAACGGGCCTTTTTCAGTCCAACGAAAAACTATAATACCGGCTGATATTACTTTTTGATATTTTTGATCGTTCATAAGATATCCATCATCTACCATCTTTCAAGAAAGAGAGCATCTTTTCTAACGGCCAAGCATTAATTATATCTTTTCGCTCGGCCCATCCCCTTCTTGCTTGGGCAATACCATATTCTAACATAGAAAAGTGGCCAATGGAATGGGCATCGGAATCGATTGCTAATTTCACGCCCGCATTGACACACATGCGGATATGGTCGTCTTTTAAGTCTAAACGATCAAAAAAAGCATCGATCTCCATCACTGTTCCATTTTCTTTAGCAACTTTAATAACTTCCTCCATATCTAAATCAATTGCTGGACGACGATTTATGATGCGCCCCGTTGGGTGAAAGAAAATATCAGCATGGGGATTTTTTATCGCTTTTATTACCCGCGCCGTTTGCTCATCTCTGGATAGATTAAAGTATGAATGCACAGACACGCCAACAATATCCAATTTTTCCAAAATTTCGTCGGGTAAATCTAAAGATCCATCTTTCAAAATATCACACTCTGAACCTTTTAATACTTTAAAACTTAAACCTTCAGCTTCGAACTTTTTATTAACCTCATCAATCTCTTTCATCTGTAATAAAATCCTTTTTTCATCTAAACCTTTTGTCATCGCCAAACGCTTCGTGTGGTCAGTAATTAAAATATATTCCAAACCTCTTTTTATCGCCTCACGAGCCATTTCTTCAATCGAAGAAGTGCCGTCACTCCACTTGGTTTGGATTTGAAGATCACCTTTAAGATCGCTATAATTAATTAAATTTGGCAGTTTATTTTCACGAGCAACTAAAACGACATCGGTCATTTCCCTAAGTTCTGGTTCAATATATTGTAAATCTAATGCTTTGTAAATTTCCTCTTCAGTTTTGCCGGCAATTTGTTTCTCGCCCCTATAAAGCCCGTATTCATTTAATTTAAGCCCTTTATCAATCGCAATTTGCCGCAAAGCGACATTATGTTCTTTTGAACCAGTAAAATAATTAAGCGCTGCGCCATAAGACTCTTCAGGTACCACCCGCAAATCCACATTTAAACCGCTTTTTAATTTAATGGCAGCTCTAGTGTCGCCTTTCGCCATCACCTGAACTACTGATGATATTTTAGTAAAAAAATCTATCACTACTTCCGGCTTGCCAGAAGTAACTAAAATATCCACATCGCCAACCGTTTCTTTTCGGCGACGAAATGATCCGGCAGCAATTACTTTTTTCACTTCTTTTAATTTTTTTAAACGATTTTCAATTTCTTCTACTTGCTGAACAACCTGGCCAAGTAAAAATCGGCCACCGGATTTTTTCAAAAATTCAATACCTCGTAAAATTTTCTCCTCGCTTTTTTTACCAAAACCTTTTAACTTTCCAATTTTCCCTGCTTTTGCCGCTTCAGTCAGTTCTTTTAAATTAGTAATGTCTAACTCTTCGTAAAGTTTTTGGATTCCTTTTGGCCCTAAACCTTCAACTCTCGTCAGCTGGCTCACGTCGACTGGCGCCTTCTTTTTCAATTTTTCATAATATTTTGACTTTCCTGTCTTAATTAATTCTTCAATTTCCCCCGCAATAGACGGGCCGACACCCGGAATTTCTTCTAGGCCTTGCTTGCCTTTTTGTTGATAGATATCGGCAAGCTCTCTGTCCAACTCCGCTATTATTTGGGATGCTTTTTCAAAAGCCTTTACTTTAAAAATATTCTCACCCTGCATATTAAGATGTTCGCCAATTTCTAATAATATTTGTGCTATTTCTATATTTCTCATAAGCTACTTAAATAGTATCCAGTCTTAAGTCTATAATCAATAAAGATTCTGAAATCTTAATTGCAGATAATTAAAAGTTTACATAAACAAAACCTGTAAGTTTAACTAAAGGTCGAATTTAATCACTAAGCCAAAACCATAATTTATTCTTTAGCTCATTGGCAAAATCATAAGCATCAGCATGTGATAAAATACCGAGATATGATTGAAGCGATTGTTCAAGCCTTTCTTTAGTAATACTGCCCCTTTTATACTCCATAACCCCATACTTCATTTTTTTAAGAATTCTTTTTTTGGTTTTAGTGCGAAGAAGACTGTGATGCGGAAAGCTAACATAGCCAAGAAAATCTATACCTTGATGTAATTTACGGATTGTAATCTTGTTTGGATGAAGTTCAAGAGCCAAAGTTTCTAAAAAATACTTTATCAAACGAAAAACTTCTTCTAGATATTTTATGTTATTAGCCACAACAACAAAATCATCAGTGTAACGAAAATAAAACTTAACTCTTAAGTCGTGTTTCACGAAATAATCTAATTTATTGAGATAAACATTAGCAAATAATTGAGAGGTTAAATTACCAATAGGCACGCCATTAGGAAAACTCCCTATTATTTCTCTTAAGAGCCAAATTGCATTAGCGTCTTTAATTCTTTTGCCAATTATATCCAATAAAATCTGATGATTAACGGTAGCAAAAAACTTCTTAATATCACACTTCAAAATAAAACAAGGTTTGAATCCATTATTGCCAACTTTTCTTGTTGCCACTCTAAGAGCATCTATCCCCTTATGCGTTCCTTTATCAATACGGCATGAGAAAGATGAGTGGATAAAAGTTTGTTCAAAAATAGGGTTGAGAATACTAAAAACAGCGTGATGCAAAACCCTATCTCTTACTGTCGCCTTATGAATGTGCCTTTGTTTCGGGTCGTGAATATAAAAAGAGGTGTATCCTTCGTGCTTATATATTTTAGATTTCAAATCTCGGTGCAACTGAAAAATGTTTTGTTCGAGGTGCCATTCAAAAAGCTGAACATCTCGCTTATTGCGTTTATCACTCTTAAACTTTTCCCAAGCATTAAATAGATTATCTAGTGAAATAATTTTATTAAAAACATCTTTATAAAATTTCATAAATATGGACAACTTTGATATACCAATTTTTAAGAAAACAAATCAAATATACGAAACCTTTTATAGCTACCGTTTAACAATATCCAGACAAGATAGATATACGCTTTGGCAGAAATGCGAGAATTTAATTTTAGAAGTTATAGAGGGCATTTTATTAGCCAGCCAGCTATCTAAACAAGAGAAATTGCCAACTCTAGAAAGAACGAGTCTCAAACTCAATCTTTTAAGAGTATTTCTTCGCATGATGAAAAATATAAAAGTCATTGATATGAAAAAATACATAATCCTTGAAGAGATGATAGATGAAGTTGGCAGAATGTTGGGTGGCTGGATTAAATCCACTAAGGAATTATAAAGTAAAACGCCCCTCAATTAAGAAGAGCGGTTTTACCTTGTAGAGAAAGAAGTTCCTAGAGGCACCGACACCGATGTTGTAGTTACGGTTGCCGTTCCAGTTGTTGACGTTGAGGCCGTTGTCATCGAAGTTACCGACGCACGAATGATAGCCGTCAGATTTATAGTTTTGTTCTTCTTCGTCCGTGGCAGTGAAAATTGAGATTTACTGTCTCTTAAAACGACTTATATTCTCTTTTTTCTGTATTTTATTCGGGAGCAGCCCCGCCAAGCGGGACACCTCCACCAAAGAAGAACAAGAAGTTCCTTCTCCATCTTTATATAGCACGCTACCGTTCTCCGTAGAGACACGATATTCTGGCTACTCATCGTAAAGATGAAATGTCTCACGAGATGAAATCGTAACCTCATCTGCATTAGCAAGACACATTAGAATTATAACTAAGTTAATAAATAAAAAAAGAACTCTTGCCGACCCACACGTGGCGGACGACAAGAGTTCAAAGAATCGACAGTATCAAGCGTTCAAGCACGCAAGCTTCAGGAAGGAAGCTTCCTAGAGGCACCGACACCGATGTAGTAGTAACGGCTGCCGTCCCAGATGCTGACGTAGAGGCCGCAGGCAGCGAAGTGACCGACGCACGAAAGAAAGCCGTCAGAGGTCTTTTCCTTGCAGTGTGCCCATCTGCTCGGATTGACTCGGACATCTGTCTTGCGGAAACAGAGAATGTCCTTGGTCACCTCGGCGATGGTGGTGGGAATCTCATACTCGGGCGGGAGCATCTTCTCCTGTTCTTCGGGCATTTTGTCCGTTGAACCAGGAACGATGTCCTTGAGTAGAAGATACCACCTCGCCTCACAGACCGCTTTGTTGGCGTAGCCTTCGCCTTTATACCACGGGTCTTGGTTGAAGTAGAACTTCGGTTGACCTGTGGCAGGATGAATATCGTGCCAGCCAAGCACTGTGAGGGCTTTGCCATTCAAGCTGGGAAGCCCGAAGAAGGCAAAATGAGTGTCTTTGACCAGTTTGTCCGTGTTGAACGGACAAGGACTGTTCAGTAGCTCATCGCTCCACGGAAACTCTGCGACGGCTCGGATGAGCTTCTTGGACAAGTTAGCGTCGTAGTAGCTCATCCAATCAGCGTCATCGAAGACATTCCGACCAAGAACAAGCCTCGCTATTTTGACCGCAATTGAGCTCTTCAGACCTCTACGAAGCATCATTCTGGCGATTCGCTTTGTGTAGTCCTTGTCGGTGCGGAACAAATCGAACAGTTGGCGGGGATTACCGCCCTCTGCCACGATTGCACGCTCCAAATCGGACACACTTTGCTCAAACTCGCCCTTCTGCATCATCCACAATCCGTTCGTCTTTTGGCTTTTACCCATGACCCACATTTCCTTTCTTATTTGGTTTTCTCTCCATATCCTTTTAGGACTTCAGAGAGAAAACGAGGTGCTGAATTCTGTATTTTAAGGAACTCCATTATGATAAACTATGGAGAATAAAAAGTCAAATTTTACCGATTAATAGCCTTCGGGCTGTGGTTGCGGAAGATTGCGCCCTTGTGGCGGCGGTGGGGAAAGACGATTTGCGGCATCAGGAAAATTATCGAAGCACTAACAAAAGAAAATAGCGCACCAAAAACGAAAATTGTATTGTAGCCAAACCAGGTCACAAAAAATCCGCTTAATAATCCGGTAATTGCGCTCGCCACGCCAACCAAAGTACTATCCAAAGAAAAATCCAGCGACTGGTGATCTTTATCCAAGTGGCGGGCGAACATGCCGTTCCAGGCGGGAATATAAAAAGCGAATGCTAAAGAATGTATAAATTCCACCAAATAAAACTGCCAGATTTTGTCTATAAAAATAAAACTTAAAGCCGTCAATCCGGCTAGCGTCAATCCACAAATCACAAAAATAAAGTCGTCCTTCTCGCCCGGCGTTCTGTCTAAAAAAAGAGCAATGGGAATTTGGATTACCGATTTCACACCCCAATAAATTGCGGCGGCGATACCAAGCGTCAGAACTGTTGCCCCATCAATACGATCGAGAATAAAAACAGCGAAAACCGGTTGAATCAATCCCCAACCTGCCAACAAAGCCAAATCCGCCAAAATAAAATATTTCACTACTAACCCCACCTTAAAACCAAAAACCTTCTTACTCATTTAAGGAAATAAACTTTTTCTTGATAATAAAATAGCGAATGCCGGTAAAATTAACATTTGCAAAACTGGCAATAGACCGATATTTAAAACAGGAATTAAGGGCATTAAATTAATGTAAGCCCAATCTTGGTTTAAGACGACATGATAATATTCAATACCAATCGCCCAAATTCCACCTAAAAATAATAGTGGAAATAATCTTTTTTTATAAAGATGCCTTCCCCAGTGCCAGTTACGATTTATTAAGGCCACTATAATATACAAAACAATAATCATCGCCGCGTCTTTTAAAGAAACTATCCAGTGGATTTTTAGAAAGTTTCCATAATCAGCTAAACTTCCCATTCCTAATTCACTAAAAAAAATCATTTGACTAATTTCCCAGACAAAATTTAGTAAGAAAGAAATTATAAAAAGGTGAAGCAAAAACCTCGTGGTCATCTTTTTTATTATAGCATTTTAAGAAAGAACTCCACTTCTCACCTTTCGCCAATCATTTTCTGCTTTGCCCCGTCCTCGGGGCCTACCTGTCCCGCCGTAGCTTTAGCGAAGGAGGACGCGATGTTCCCTACGAAACAGCGGCCCTGGGTGGCTTCCTAAATTATGAATATCTAGAGAGCCGCCCACCCTTATCTCGAGCCAAGTTAAGCGAAGTGCAGGTTAAAAAATTTTAGAGCGAGTAAGGAATGGATGGCGCGATACTAAAATACTAAGGAGTCGTGGAAGAAGCAGTAGAACTAGCTGTAACAGTTGGAACAACTTCCGCAGAATTTTTCACTTCAAAGGTTGGATTTTTTAACTCACGGCTATCATCAAATTCAATTACCGAAGACACACCGCCCTCATATAAAGCCGTCACCAAAGTACTTCGAATGGATTTCTTATCGATACCCGTCTGGCTAATTATACTAGCCAACATTTTCACCGCATCATAAAATACCGGAGTAAATAAATTTGCGTCCTTGCCAGTCAAATCTTTTACCCGATTATTAAATTCTTCCAAATTATTAAATTTAGGCGCAACAGTCAAAACTGGGGTTTTGATTTTTGCCTCATTCAGTTCTTTAACTAATAGTGCGTGGATCGATGGTGAAGTTAGTAAATAAATATAATCCGGCTTGGCATAATTGATTTTCACCACCGCATCTTTAACTTCTTTACTGCTGGCATTCACTGGTAATCCAGTTTCAGAAACAACCCTTCCACCTAATTCCTTGAAACTAGCAATAAAAGATTCATCAAGTGTCTGATTCCAATCATCTTTTCCGAAGACAACAGATACTTTAGTTTTGTTTAATGTTTTGTAAATATGTTCGGCGACAAACTTTCCCTGAGCAAGAGCGGTTGGCGAAACTCTAAAAATATATTCACCGGTCTTAGTTAAATTGAGAGAATTAGCTCCGACAATTAACATAGGAACGCCAGCTACTTGAGATACTGTTGCTGCCGCTTCCGAAGAAGGAGAACAGATTGATCCAAGCACAGCCGTTGCTTCATTAATAACAATTAATTTTGTTGCCGCGGCCACACCACCATCTTTAGTGCATTGGTCGTCTTCAAAAACAATTTCTATTGGATTGCCATTAACTCCGCCGGCATCATTTATTTCTTTTACCGCCAGTTGCGCACCGGCCAAAGCCGATTCGCCCATTATTGCGTAATCTCCGCTTAAAGGCACAAAGGCGCCAATTCTAATTGTTTGAGTAGTAGAAGTAGGTGTTTGAGAAACTTTCAAAACTTCCGGATTGGTAAATAACAAGTAATAAGCTCCGACTAAAATAATAACAATAACTGTCAAACTGATTAGGTATTTATTCATAATTGATTTTATACTAGTAGTGTCCTAAAACAATGTCAAATTTATACCTAAAAAATGTTTTTAATAAGATAGACGAAGCAAGCGAATTACTTAAATTACAACCCTGGGTGGCTAACGAATTAAAAAGTTTTGAAAGGGTTTTAGAATTAAGATTAAGAATTGGCAAGAAACATTTTACCGCTTTTCGCATTCGTCATGTCAATCCTTATCCAACGGGGAGAAATCCCTACAAAGGCGGGATTAGATTTGACGCTGAAAGTGGTGGCGATGTGGACACATTAAAAGCATTAGCCACAGAAATGACTTTGAAATGCGCGATGGTCGGCCCAGACGAAGAGAGAAGAATTCCATTCGGCGGCGCTAAGGGTGGTATTGCGATTAACGCGAGAGATTTTTCTTCGGACGAAATAAGGGCGATTGTGGAAAAATTCGTTGATGAAATTGGAGATAATATCGGGCCAACCATTGATGTGCCGGCGCCGGATTTTGGCACTAATGAAGAAATTATGAGAATTATTTGCACCCGTTATTCAAAATTCCATCCCCATCCAGGAGCGGGAGCGGTAGTAACAGGGAAACCATTAAGTCGAGCTGGTGGTGGTTGCCCCGGTCGGAAAGAAGCAACGGGACTTGGTATATTATATGTTTATCGCGCGCTTAAAAAAATGGGGGTCGTCAGAGGAGAAAAAAATAATAGAGTGGTGCTTCAAGGATTTGGCAATGTTGGATCGCATTTTGCAATACACGCGCCGGAGTTCGGCATGAAAATTGTCGGAGTGGCAGATTTAGAAGGATCAATTTTTAATAAAAACGGAATTGACGTAAAAAAACTTTACGAATATAAAAATATTCATAAAACAATAAAAGGATTTTCTGGAGCTGAAGAAATCAAATTTGAAGATTTAATAAAAAAAGATCATGAAATTGACGCTCCTTGCGCTAAAGAAAATTCTGTCACAAAAAAATGGGCGGCTGACACCACGGCGAAAATAATTTTAGAAGGAGCAAATTCTCCCTCTACGCCTGAAGCTGACCAGATTTTCAAAAAAAATAAAATTATTGTCGTGCCGGATATACTCGCTAATGCCGGCGGAGTGACTGTTTCCTATTTTGAATGGCAACAGGATATTGCCGGAGCGCAATATGATAAAGCGACAGTTTTTAAGCAGTTGAATAGATATATGGTTAATGGCGCCGGAGGCGTAATAAAAACAGCCAAAGAATTTAAAGTGGATTTGCGTACTGCCGCTTACATTTGGTCTATAAAATATTTGAATGATGCGCTTACAGCTAAACATGGATGGTAGAAAGAGAAAACTCGCTGTGCCTCCTCGCCAAGCGTTCCGGCTTCGCCCCGCCCTTTTTAGTAAAAGAGCGGGGTTAGAAACAAATTGCGAATCGCTCGATTTCGTCCGAAGTAACGAGAAAAACACAACTCGCTTCGCTCAAACAAGTGATTTTTCTCTACTTCGTTCCTCATTCACTCTAAAATTTGCTTCGCCCCGTTCTACGGGGTTAACCTGCACTTCGCTTAACTTGGCTCGGAAGCACAACGAACTTTCTCTAATATCCAAAATCTAAAACAAAACAAAAGCCTCGTAGCACGGGGTGAAGCCGGAATGCTTGGCGAGAGGTTAGGAGTGGGTGACTAAAATAAAAATCCCCGGGAACAGAGTTAGTCAGTCACCAGGGTTAATTTTTTTATATCGCTCGAAAGATTTATTTGTCGCCTCGGCATATTTCATAGCCAAATTCAATCTTGATTTTGTTAGCTATCTGATCATGATTTTCATTTGATGGAATATCTACGAATAAGCAGAAAGATAAAACTCTCACGTCAACTTGAGGATACTTTTCTTTTATACTTTGACTAAGTGATTTTAGCCGCTTTTTGGATTTATTAATTTTTTGGTCCGGTTTAACCCATTAAAATCTTTATACTTAAAAGGAATAATTATCACATAAGGAATCTTCATTGGCTTCCTCTTTTTAAAGAACGAGGGGGCGTAAAACCTAAATTATTATATATTAAATTTAGAAAACAAACAAGCCCACCCTCTCTTTTCCGTAGCAACCATAAGTAAAGCCAAGGCGGAACGGGTTGCGGGAAAAGAGGGGTGGGCGTCGTTCCTAATATCTAACATCCAAAATCTAACATCTAAACAATAAAATCCCCCGACACGGATCGGAGGACTATACATAGAGATCAGAAATCATAAATATTACGGAAAGAAATAAAATACTTCACAGCCGCCGTCATCGTCATAAAAATACTGACAATAACCTCTGTGGATATATCCGTGAATCGGACAAGGATCTGCGCTGTAAAAGTAGTAATAACTCATCCACGGCGAGTAGCCTACTTGAGGCCGCCATGGAGCAACCGGGTAGTAGTAATTATGACAGGTCGCATAACGCGGCCCATAATAAAAACCAACTCCGCCAGTCCCTACATACCACTTCCAACTTGATCTATCACCACCCCAATGGTGAGGATGACGGTGGTGGCGATCATTATCATTATGTCGCCTTGCTTGATGATCCCGATCTTTATTTTGATTCATATCGTGATCGCGTCTATAACCACGATCGCCTCTGCGATCGTGACCTTTATTATCTTTCCCGCCTTTTCCGCTTTTTTGTGCGAAGATTGGCGAAGATAGCATTAAAGCAAAGCAAATTGATAAGCAAACTAGAAGTGACTTTCTCATGACTTCTTCTCTCTTTCTCTGTTTTGAAATTGTGAAGTTCCTAACTCAATTATATAACAACACTAAAAATAGTTATCCACAACATCAATTGACCAGCCGGAATGGTCCATAAGTAATGGTCAAACATACCAAGAAATAATATTGATATAAATATTATTTCTTGAATTTCAAATGAATGTCTAAATATAAAATAAATAAATAAAAAAAATAAAAATAGTCCAACCAATCCAGTTTCACTAGCAATTAGTAAATAAAGATTGTGGATTGGCTGATTTTGCCCTTTATAAATCGGCTGGCCTAAACCAACACCAAAAAAGGGATTTTCTTTAACACTCTGCCATCCTAATTTTAAATAATCCATCCTCTGTTGAATTGCTGGTTCGCTGGCAGATAAATAGATTTTCGGAAAAATAACCCAATGGAAAATAAGTATTAAACTGGTAGTAATAATAAAAATAACAATAACCAAAAAGATTATTTTTTCTCTTAAATGTTTTTTTCTGAAAAACTCCAACCCTAAATAAAATCCACCCATTAAAAAACTTACTAACCAAGCAGCGCGGGAAAAAGTTAAAATTAATCCCAAGATTAAGAAAAATAAAACCCCGCACCCAATAAAAAGCGAGAGTCTCCGTTCAAAATTATTTTTTGTTGGGTGCGGGGTTAAAAATAAGCAAATCAAACACAAAAAACTGACCACTAAAAACGCTCCTAAAATATTTGGGTGGACAAAAGTTCCATAAGCGCGAAGTAAACGCCCTCCCCCACTGACTATTGTCTTTGCTACTTCCGGATTTAAAATATCCAAACGCGGCTCGCCTAATAAGTACCATCCAATCGATCCCTGAAAAACCACCTGTAAAAATCCGATTAAAGATTCAACTAACCCCAAAATTACCATCCCAAAAACTATGGAAGTCCGACTTCCATAGTTGCGAATTAATAGCTTTAGTCCGAAAAAAATTAAAATCGCCTGACTAATCAATAAAATCCGGTAAGCAGTTTCCATATCTCATAGATTAATGTAATACAAAGTATAAAAACTACAATATACAAAAATATCCCTCCGCCGGCTGGCGGATTATTTTTCTTATCTAATTTTTGCCACATCTTCACAATAAAAATACTTTCCAGAGTCAAAAATAATCCGCCCACTAAAGAAATTAAAAAAATAAAATCGGTCAAACCGGCAAAATATAATACGATCGGTAAAAAAACCACAATCGCTCCAGATTTGAAATTAGATAAATTTAAATCAATCTGCAAAATATTTTTCACGTCAAACCCAACAGCGATATAAGATGTCCAAATCGCCAATAATCCTAGAATACTAAAAGAAGCAATTAAAAATGGTGGTAAGCTACCAATTAATCCAGAAATAGAATCTAAACTGACCGATTCAGAAAGAGCTAGAACGCTTAATGCAAAAAAGGCGTAAATTATGGCTGGAATAACTGTCCCTAAAATTATTGACCGCCTTATTTCCAGCAAAGGTTTTTTGGGAGAAAAATATTTTATCACTTCCACAATAACTACCCTCCCAGAAAGAGCGAATAAAATCGGACCTAGTAAAACAAAAAGATTATTAAAATTAAATCCATTGGCTAATGGATAAATTTCTGAAAATAATTTCTCTGATCCGCCATTAAATACCGCAAAAATCAAAACAAAACTGATAATAACGACCATACTCACCGTTATTAAAAATTGAATTAAAGACAATTCTTTTAAATCCCAAAAAATAGCGATCGATCCCGCAATCCAGAAAAGCAAAACAATTACCGAGATCCAAGAGTCAGCTGGATAGAGCGACCAAAAAGATTGTATGAGACTTCCGATAAATTTTGATGCAAGAATAAGGTAAATAACTAAAACAATTATCATCTCTACGATAGACATAAAAAATGCCACTCTAGAAGCATTCAGCCCTAAGTATTCCCTGGTATAGCTTACAAAATTGCGCTCACCTTTAGTTTTTAAAATGATATCCGCGTAGAGTAAATGTATAAAAGTTACTACAAAAGTTAACGCTGCTAAAATTAATAAACTTAAAATAATTCCGGCTTGATGAAATAAATACGGCAAAGAAAACATGCCCGCGCCAATAATTGCTCCGGCCATTAAACTAACGGGTAAAATTATGTGCCTAACCATCTTTTCTAATGTGCTCTATCCTTCTCATCACCTTCTGCTCAAAAATCCAAAGTATAATAAAAATTACTAAAGTTAAAATAGTGGCAAAAATGGCAATTGAGTAAAGACGAAATCCCACCGCCATACCAATAGCGGCAGACACCCAAAGGCCAGCCGCAGTAGTAAGACCCTTCACACGCTCTGAATGAAAAACAATCAATCCAGCGCCAATAAAACCTACTCCAACAACAATTTGCGAAGCGATACGCGAAGGATCAAAACCGGGCACGCCCCAAAATTCCACAAAACCATATTTAGACATATAAGAAAAAAGCGCTGAGCCCAAAGAAACCAGTGCGTAAGTGCGCACACCGGCTGTCTTGCCAGCCAGTTGCCTCTCTAATCCAATTAATGCGCCTAGAAAAACAGCTAAAATTAGTTGTAACGCTATCTGATAATCAATGGGAACCATTGTATTGTTTGTCTTTATCAATTAATTTTGTAACCATTTTCAAAAGTTCTTTTGGATCGTTAGAAAAAACAACCTTCCCCGGTCCACGATGTGATTTGGCTATTAAATCACGAATTAAATCAGCCGTGCCACCGGTTCCCTCTAAAACTCCGACTGGTTTATTATCTTCAAATGCGATTGTAAATTCATTAAGCGTTCCCATTCTTCCGCAAACGGTAATAATCGCATCGCAGGCCCTGATAAGCAGTAAATTTCTTCCGGCATAATTAAAACCGGT
>ERZ1292623.848-Hain-H51-01um-R1-848-length-31200-cov-6_pt2 | contig 15725 bp, 10 predicted proteins | sample MGYA00564398_ERZ1292623 | MGnify/ENA primary metagenome ERZ1292623 (study PRJEB36523, sample SAMEA6512633) | groundwater metagenome | collected 2019-01-07 | study: AquaDiva: Metagenomics assemblies of 32 groundwater samples | reverse complement strand
CGGACGTTAACAGCACAAATCGCCATTCCGATTACTATATTTATCTCGACGAACAAGGAAATATCGAATCCGCCCAGAGCTACTCTAGCCAAGGGGCAAAATGCTCAATCGCGGGCAGTGTTCGTAAAACCGGCAAGCATCTTGACCTAACCGTAATACTTACGGTCGACGAAGGAAATGCCGCTTGCACTAATGTATCCCTTTCTGCTAGTGCGCAGTTGAGCTTTATCAGCTCTACTGGGTGGTGGGAAGGTGATGGAACAGGCTTTTTCTCAGATACGCCCAACTCCCCACGAACCATCTCGTTCTCCCTCGCACCTAATGATGATTGGTAGGTTTACTACCAGACTAGGCGGCTCTCCACAAAGAGCCGTTTTTTTAATTGAGTTCTATAATGACAGCTTGGCGAAGCAGATAATTAATCAATCTGGCCGACAACCGTCCATTGTAGGGGAGTTAGGGTTCCACTACCCAGCAAACGATTTCGAGTTGGAAACCCAGGGTCGTAAACATGCATAAAATTATAGCTCCCCGTTTGATAAATACACTCTGGTGTACCGTTATCTCGAGGTGAATTTATACAGCTACTAGCCTTTTGATCACCAGCGCCTGCGTTTAGATCAAATTTTTTCCCAAAATATTCGTTCGGAGTCCTTTCCCTGAAAGTATAGAGTGTTGTATCGCGCCCATCTACGTTATCCTGGTCAGTCCAGCAGCCTGCCAAGAGCTGATCGGTAATAATATTTAGTAAATTGCACCCCCTGTTCGCTGGGATGGCAAAAGAGACATTGGCGATACTTGGAGCAGACCACGTTTCGGTGTAATTAGTGTCACCGATAGTGCCAGTTACTTCCCACTTCCATACTCCAATTCCAGCCTCTCCAGTTAATCTATCTGTGCCAAGCCTTCCCTCTACTGTCAAAATATTTGTCGCTTTCCATGTGGCAGTATAGTCGGTGGCGGCGTTTGAGGGAACTGGTGCGCTACCGAAATTGAGCAAGACGATTCCAACAGCCCCTAGAGCTAAGCCCAGAAATGTCATTAGCCTTTGGCTGCGCTTCATAATATCAGCATTACGATTACGGTGTTCTTTGTCAACTAATTTATTACGACGAAGTGGAAAAGATTACCGCCAACAGTTCCTGGTAAAGTGCTGTTGGGTTAGCCGCGAAATAGCTGTCATAGCCAACGCTAAAGTGTCCAGTTAACGAGGCTCTACTCGGAAGTTTGATGCTATCTCTGGCAACAAAAATCCCGTTGACCTCGCCACTGGCAACATTCTTAAAATTAATATTTCCTCCTAAGGCTGTATAGGCTCCACAGCTAACCGAATCAGTATTAATACTAATCTTCCCGTGAACGATAAATCCAAGCCGAGTACTGGCGCTATCACAAGATAATGGGTCTGAGATCGTTAGGTCGCCGTCGATAACTACTGTTCCCGAACCATGAAAAGTTGTTTCCCTTAAATTCAGATCACCATCCACCTTCCATATCTTACCTTCTGGCGGGGAGGAAAAAGTACTAGTTGTGTTAACAGCTGGGTTGGAGGTGGTCGAGTTCAAGTACCAGTTTGGTTCATTATAGTTTCCGCTGCTGGCCCTGGTACCAAGAGACGTTCCCTTTGTGTAAAGTTCCCCCAACCTCAAACTAACGTGGTTCCATTTAAAAGTAACTGATTGGTCGTTAAGGTACCTCTGGAGTTGGCTGGTCGATCCCGCAACATTTACATTTCCGCCAACAGCAATCGCATTTGGATCAAGAGTAAATCCATTAACGTCATTTGGTGCAGTGACGTTACCCTCAACCGTGATCCCTGAAACCGGTGCCCCGATAGACTGGAATAGATGCTCGATCAGTGGCTGATTGGGCCGTTCTAAGTTATTTGTCATGGTGTAGGTAGTGTTAAAACAGAGTTTTGTTGCCTCGAACGGATCGGTTACTATTTCGCAATTATCGCCACCTAGAAAAGTATGCGTTGTGTTGAGGTTCTGTCCTGGGTAAGAGCTACGAATTAAGTTCGCCATAGTACTAATCGTAGAAGTAGGTACCGGTTCCTTAAGTGTAAGTCGTCCACCCCAAGCAACTCCTTGGGGATTTTGGGGATCATCAAGATTTATGGCCGCCGTATCTCTTTCAATGTTTATGATTTTTATTTTGTAGCGTTGATCAATTGAGCCGTTACCAACACGAGTTACTTCGAACTTGCTATGACAATTATTCGCTATTTTAAAGCACGGTTCGGAAATACTGAAAGTATAAGTATCAGCGCCAAAACGGATATCTTTTGGAGTAAATACCGAGGCGCTTGGCAACTCAATTTCTACATTTGCCGGAATTTTTGGCCCGCAAAGTTCTGCTCCGGAACGAAAGAACCTAACTAAGTCGTTGACTTTACTGGAAGATCTTAAGACCTTGGCTGCAGTCGTGTCGTTAGGATTTCGCCGACCTTGGGCAACATACAAATAGTCGTCTCTAACCGTGATGTCATTGGTTTTCATGCCAGCTTGGTCCTCTAAAGAACGGTAATAAAAGATGTAGTTGCCGTTAAAATACGCCGGGCAGACCCTTAGCACACCACCGTTACCGTTGCCGATCACTAGCTGTCGATCCAAAAGTGTCGTAAGTTTCGTTACAGTGCCTAAGTACGGCCCTCCGGCACAGTTATTGCCATTTGCATTAAGGGTACATCCGGGCGGAGGATCAGAAAAATTTTGTCCGTCATTAGATGAATGAAGCGTCGAATTATATGGATAGAGATTGCTTTCAGTTCCAATCCAAAGCATGCCAAAGAGTTCTGTTGAGGTTTGGATGCATTTAGTACCGCTCGGGTATAGCCCAGTTGCTTGGTATTGGGACCAAGTTCCGCTATTACCGCTACTACTCTTTGCTAATCGACAGCTAGATACCCCACCACTGTTAAGAAATGAGACAGTCAACTCGTCTTGAAATACAAAAAAATGCTGGACTGCGTAATACTTACGATCAACACCACCGTTTATTAAAACGTTCTCCCAAGTCGGGACTGAGTTGTTTTTATGTGAACGCCATATTTGAGCGCCACAAACAGGGTTAATTGTCCCCACATAAATGTAGTCGCCAAATACTTTGATATCCCCTATCCCCGTGTTGGATCCGTTAGGGACTCCACAGGGAGGATTGGGTAAATTAGTGTTGTCCCAATACTGCGGCTCCGTTGACCCTCCCTCCGAATACATCCAGCGCCAAACCCCAGAGGAAGTTTTACTAGCGGCGTAAACATTGCGTTGTCCAAATCCGTCAATAAATTCAACTAAGGAAGTTGAGTCGGTTGCTCCCTGAACGCTGTGATCGCTATCTCCAAAGGATTGGTTTCTAGTCCAGTAAACAGAGGTTGTCGCACTAGAGAGCATCATGTCGCCAAAATTTAACAACTTATTGGCATTAATATTGCTGCTATTACCAAACCCGTTGTTGCTTGCGCTCTGCCACGTATCAGCGGCCTTTGCTATCTCTGGGACGGGGGTTGTCACCAATAACGATAATGAAAAAATTCCAAAAACAATTGCGCGAATTACAGACCTCATGGCTTAAGCCGGTATTCTACTTCAAATTGCATGCGACCAAGATTTAAGTTATTACCAGCTTTGGTGATGGGTGTCGGTCCGATCGAAGAGTAAGCATCCGTATAGTGAGCGGCTGTTGTGTCTGGGGTTATATTGTTCGGCAAAACCTTAACTGTTGAGTTGTCGTGATAGTGATCGCTGGTGCTTAGTTTTATGATTGTTGTGGGGGTACTGCCCTCGTCTGTAGGAGAGATGTAATTATTTCTTATTGTTAACCCGACACTAGTTAAAGAAATAGCGATAATTACAAACAGTACTAAATATTCTCGGCGGGAAAATAGCTCCCTCCACCTGAGCTTAGTCTCACTCATCTATTCTCTAGCACTACGCTGACCGCCGAAGGCAGGAAACTTACCAATCCAACACCTTCGGGGAAGGTGAAATCTGTAGATTTTAGAGTAATGGAATATGTTCCCGGTGATTGGTACGGCGATAGGTTAATTTTTAGTTTGACCGTACTATCGACAAGAGAATTTAGCGTTGATGAGGAACCCGAAACTAATGTTGAAACCGAGTTTGGTGTGACAGCTGTAACTTTCAATAATGAACTTAATCCGTCGTAATTAAGCTCGGGCAAGATAGTTTTAACCGTGCTGATTAGCTCTAAATCAATTTTTGCATTTATTCTATTAGTCCCGTCCGCAACTGTAATTCCCGAAGGCAATGACAATGATGTGGAGGCAGTAGTGTCGGCTGAAAGCCCGGCAACAGAAATCGGCTCAGTTACAATCTCGGTCAATTTTGACAGCAGATCAGCGGAACCGGAAATCGTAACGATTGCGGGATCCAAGAGAATAGACTTAACCCACAATCCATTGGCGGGTTGCCCAGATGTTGCTGGACGGATACCGACTGTTTTTAAGTTTCCCGCTTTCACTAGATTAACTGTAACTTCGGTTTCGGTTGGAACGAAGAAGACCGAACCGATAACTTCGCCGGAGGGAGTTAAAGCGACCAAGCTGTACTTTTGAACAATTTTCTGGGTTTCTCCATTCAATTTTATTTGAACAACTGCTCCGGATAAATTACCCACTACTGATTTTGGGCCGCTTGCCTCTACCTTGAGTGGTTCGAAGGTCGGCTCATCTGGCACTAAATCATTCCCCGCAATACCTGAAAATTTAGCCGAAACAGTAACGGTTTTTTTAATCACTGGTTCAACAGTAACCAACACATTATTTGGACTAAGCCGAACGATCTTTACACCCTCAACTTTTGAAACTAATTTAACTGGCAAATCGTAAGTTCCTTCACCTTGCGAGGCAACGTCAACGGTGGCAGAGAAGTTATCGGGCATTAAAGATCGCCATTTGTCGTTTTGGGCGCTGACTATCACCTTAGCCGTTATCTGGCTACCAAAACTGGCTGCCATACCCTTGGGTAAATTAACCGCTACTAGCGGTACACCATTAGGAAGTTCAGCTGTTTTAGCGCCAATTCCACTAACTAAGCCCACCATCATCAAGGAAGCAATAACCGAAAAGAGTCCAACGAGAAACGAATTCAGATACGGTGGTTCTGAAGTGGTTAAGAGAGCCCTACTACCTCCAAACAGCCCGAGCCAACGATCATCTAAAAATAGCGGTAAGCCGATAACAAGCAGTACCAGCCCAAATTGAGCCAGGACGTGAAGACCGGGAAGAGTAATATAAGCACTTATCACAAGTATCGCTAAAGTCAAACCAATCAAAGCGAGGTAGTTAATATTTTTTCTGGAATTAAAAGCTCGGACAATAAAATATAAAATTACTGCAACCAGGAAAATATCAAAAGAAAAGTACAGCCAGCGCGTTGTATCGCCAACACCAAACTGCATCCAACCTTGCCAGATATCTTTCAACGTATCAATCAAACCCTCCTTAATATAAGGTAATGATTTGATCAATAGAAAACAAGACTAGATGGACTATTCGACTTGAATCTTCACGAAGGCCAAGACGTCCCCCTTTTCCAATTCCGGGGCGTCTTCCATGCCTACCCCGCACTGCTCCCCTACTTCAGCTTGATCTACGGCAACTTTACCGATCTTTAGGCCAGTCATTTTAGCCGTACCGATCTCTTCTTTATTTCTGTAAGCAACAACTTCGTCGGCCATCGTTACGACACCTTGCGTCACATCACCTCCGGCAATAGCAATCCCCTTTTTCTGGGAGAATACTTGCAGGATTTTCAGGCGACCCAATTCTTCTCGGACATAAACCGGGGTAGCAATTTTCTTTAATTTTTCCGTTAATAAATCTAGGGCCTCGTAGATTACCCAAAATTCCCGTAATTCAACGCCTTCTTTTTCTGCCAAATCCTTCATGCGCTTCGTTGGTGTTGATCGAAAAGCAATGATTAAGGCCTTGGCTGGTTTGGCTAAGTTAATATCATTTTCGTTAACCGCTCCTATACCACTAGAAAGAATCTCAACAGTTGCGTCTTTGATTTTAAGTTTAGAAATCGAATCTTCAAGGGCCGCTAAAGAGCCGCCAACGTCTGTTTTCAAAACCAATCTTAAGTGGTTATCATTTTCGTCACTCGCCGCCTTGGATGAACTGGCTATTTGAACAACCATAGTTTTAGCAACCTTTTCGTTTGGCGCCGTTATTAATCGATCTCCAAAAATTGGCACATCTTTCAATCCCATAATGACTACTGGTGTGGCAGGCCCAGCTGTAATGATTTTACGACCCAAGTCATCTTCAAGAGTTTTAATTCGACCGTAAGTACCGCCGGTAACGACAACTTGGCCAGCCCGAAGCGTCCCATTATATATAAGGACCGTGGCGATTGGCCCGCGTTGTTTATCCATATTTGCTTCGATAACAATACCTTCACTTGGTGCCTCGGGATCGGCTTTAAGTTCTAGTAGGTCGGTAGTTAATATCACCATTTCTAATAATTGATCAACGCCCTTGCCGGTCTTTGCCGAAACAGGTACAACCACTGTTTTACCGCCCCATTCTTCGGGAGCTAAATCATGCTCTACTAACTGCTGTTTGACTCGCTCAATGTTAGCTCCGGGCAAATCGAACTTATTGATGGCGACAATCACCGGCACGTTCGCAGTTCGAGCATGATGAAGTGCCTCAAGTGTTTGTGGTTTGACACCATCGTCAGCCGCAACAACTAGAATTACTAGGTCGGTAATGCTGGCGCCATGAGCTCTTAAAGCCGAAAAGGCCTCGTGGCCGGGTGTATCAACGAAAGTAATTTTTCTTTTGCTTCCTTCGGAGTTTTTAAACTCAATTTGGTAAGCGCTGATGTGTTGGGTTATGCCTCCAGATTCTCCACCAGCTATATTTGACTGTCGAATATAATCTAAAAGTGAGGTCTTGCCATGATCAACGTGACCCATAATCGTCACGATTGGCGGTCGCGCAACAGATGACTTGGTAACTGACGTTTTATTGAAAATGTTGGTTGCTAAGATTTCCGGCTCGGCACTCCAACCAAAGTCTTCGACGAGTAACGCAGCGGTATCGTAATCAATTGATTGATTAATGGTCGCCATGACGCCGTTTTTGATAAGCTTGCCAATAACGTCTGTTGCGTTTACGCCTAATTTATCCGCTAGCGTTCGGACGGAAATAGACTCCGGAAGTTGGAGAACTTTTTGTTCAGCCATCACTTCTTTTCCTTTGGTTTTTTAACTTTCTGGTCAGTCTGGTCTGTCTCAACGACAACACCGTCTTCGGCCGCCTCGTCAGTATCGTTAACGACAGTCAGGGAGACAACCCTGTCGCTACCACTTGAGCGCATCAGGATTACGCCCGAGGCCTGACGGGAAAGTTTCTTAACTGAAGCGATGGGGATTCTAATAACCTGACCTGAATCTGAAACAATTATTAAGTCTTTTGACTGCTTGTTTATAACCGTTCCGCCCGCCAGTAAGCCGGTCTTAGGCGTTAATTTAGCGATACGGATACCGCTACCTCCACGGTGCTGGTTACGGAATTCGTTGACACTAACCTTTTTTCCAATACCATTTTTGGAAATAACACAAATGGCTTCGGTCTCACCAGTTAAAACGGTGGTTTCAATTATCTCGTCGTCACCCTTTAGGCGCATTCCACGAACCCCCGAAGCGCTTCGTCCCATAGCTCGGGCTTCAGATTCGTTGTATAAAATGACCTGACCATTCTTTGTTATTTGCGCAATTTCATCCTTACCAGAGGTTCGTTTGACCCAAAGCAAAACATCTTTTGGCTTGAGGCCGATCGCGACGACTCCGCTCTTACGAACATTCTTGAACGCTTCAGTGGCAACGCGCTTGACCACACCAAGTTTGGTAGCAAAGAAGAAGAACCCAGCTCGATCTCTATCTGGCATGGTAATCAGAGCCGTTACTTTTTCTTCGGCTTCAATCCTAATCAAATTTGGTAGAGCAACACCCTTACTCTGGCGACTGGAAGCAGGAATCTCATAGGCCTTAATGGTGAAGACTCTTCCAGCATCAGTAAAGAACATAATGTCGTCGTGAGTTGAGGCAAAAACAATGTCCACAACCGCATCATCTTCTCGAGTCTGCATCCCGATTACACCCTTGCCCCCACGTTGCTGACTTTTATAAGTATCCGCTGGCAATCTCTTAACGTAGTTACCACGGGTCAGGCTAATTAGAACTGATTCTTCAGGAATCAAATCAATCGCCGTTAATTGCCCTAAAGCTTCGGGACGAATCTCCGTTTTGCGTTCGACGTTGAACTTGGTTTTCATCTCCAGTAGCTCGTCCTTAATGATTTTTTGAATTCGAGCGGGCTTGGCTAGAATATCTTCAAGGTCGGCAATTAGCTTCATCACGGCATCGTACTCGTCATAAATTTTTTGACGTTCGAGATTGGCCAGCTGGCTCAAGCGCATATCTAAAATGGCGTTGGCCTGGAGCTCGCTTAACTTGAATTGAGTTTTCAATTCGCTTTTGGCGTCGTCACGATCTTTAGCGGCGCGGATCAATTTGATAATGGCGTCAAGATGATCGAGGGCAATCTTCAAGCCCTCTAAAATATGGGCCCGAGCCTTAGCAATTTTCAGGTCATATTCGGTTCGGCGGGTTACGATAATTATTCTATGCGCTATAAATTCGCTTAAAACTTCAATGATATTAAGAAGACGAGGCTGAATACCGTCAATAAGCGCAACTAAGTTATAATGAACTACTGATTGTAGTTCCGTCAGCTCATAAAGCTGGTTGAGAATCTTCGAGGCCATTGCCCCAACTTTAAGCTCTACAACTACTCTTACACCGTCTTTTTGGTCGGACTCATCGCGAAGATCACTAATGCCTTCAATTCTTTTAGATTTAACTAAATCTGCGATATGCGTCACGAAAGTTGCTTTATTAGTCTGGTAGGGTAGTTCGTTAATGATAATTCGGTTGCGATTTTTCTCTTCCTGAATCTCTGCCCGACCACGAACAACCACCCGACCACGTCCAGTCGAAAGAGCTTCTTTGATATCATTTTGGCCGTAAGCAATACCGCCGGTTGGAAAATCAGGTCCTTTGATAATATCAACTAATTCATCGATATCCGCTTCCGGTTTTTCTTGTAGTAAAAGCAACCCGTCAATGACTTCGCCAATGTTATGAGGCGGAATATTCGTCGCTAAACCAACAGCGATACCCTGTGAGCCATTAATAAGTAAATTAGGTAGTCTCGCCGGTAAAACAACCGGTTCTTTGTGTGTGCCGTCGTAGTTGTCTTGAAAATCTACAGTGTCTTTATCGATATCAGTTAGTAAGGCTTCAGCCGCGCCAACCAGCTTTGCCTCGGTGTAGCGCATGGCGGCTGCCGGATCTCCGTCCATTGAACCAAAATTTCCTTGGCCGTTGATAAGCGGCATCCGCAAGCTCCACCATTGAGCCATTCTCGCAAGGGCTTCATAAATTGAGGAGTCGCCGTGCGGATGGTAGAGACCCATAACTTGACCGACAATCTTAGCGGATTTCTGGTGTTTGGAGTTAGCCGACAAGCCCATTTCTCGCATCACATAAAGAATACGTCGCTGAACTGGCTTTAAGCCGTCCCGAACGTCTGGAAGCGCCCGAGCAACAATAACGCTCATAGCGTAATCCAGATACGACTCACTCATCTCGTCGTGAATCTGACGAGGTCGAATAATACCAAAATCTGTGTGCTCAGGGGCCACTACAACAGTCTCTTCCGAGCTCTCTTGCTCTTCTGCTGGTTGTTCGTTGGTAATCTCAATATCTTCTTTAGCCATAATTAAATGTCCAGATTCTTAACGCTTGATGCGCGGTTTTGTATAAAACGCTTGCGTGGCAAGACATCTTCACCCATGAGATCAGAGAATATCTCATCGGCTTTCTCGCCGTCTTCCACAGTGACGCGTAACAAAACTCTGTTCTGGGGATTTAACGTCGTATCCCAAAGTTGTTCTGGGTTCATCTCTCCTAAACCTTTGTAGCGCTGAACGTTAACTCCAGAAAGGGCTGAGTTGTCTTTCTTAATTTTATTTAACACTTCCTCGAGCTCAGACTCGCTATGAACGTACTCAACACCTTTCTTGTACTGAACGCCGAAGAGCGGCGGTTGAGCAATGTAGAGATAGCCCTTTTCAATGATCTCTGGGTAATGACGGTAGAAAAACGTTAGCAAAAGGGTGCGGATGTGAGCACCGTCAACATCAGCGTCGGTCATTATTACGATGAAGTGGTAACGAACTTTATCGACGTTTTTTTCTTCGCCCACCCCCATACCCATAGCGACAATCATGGATTTAATTTCCTCGTTGATTAGCATTTTATCCAAACGAGCTTTTTCAACGTTGAGAATCTTTCCGCGCAACGGGAGGATTGCTTGGAACTTTCGGTTGCGACCAGACTTGGCGCTATTATGCACAAAAACTCCACTTGAAAGTGCGAAGTTATGAGTATTAGGTACCTCAAAATCGTAAACGTCAATTTTTTCTGTTAGTGGAGTTACTGCTTTGATTCGGTGATTATAATGGATTGCCGCATCTACTAGTTCAGCTTCTCGGCTATGGAAAAATCGTTCGGCAATAGTCTCGTATCTAAGTAAACTCTTGTCGTTGGTACGCTGTCGCAATAGTTCGTACTGACCGACATCAACTTTACCGGACTGCCGATAAATTTCGTGAAGCGCCTTGAGGGCTTTTTCAGCATAAGTTCTAGCTAACGCTAACTTGCGCTTTTGCCGGAAGGCGGTTGTCCACTGCTTCTTAGTGGTTTCGCTCCGCCAGTAAAGCAGGGTTTCATCCAGCCATTGCTCCTTAGCTGTAATCGAGAGTTCCTGTCTCTTCTCGGGATGAACGCTAAAATACGCGACTCTTCTTTCAAACTGACTGGTTCGATTATCGGGTTGACTCCAGTATATGCGCTGACTGCGATCAAGGAGCTCGTTATTTTTTTTCCGATACTCGGCATCACCATGATAGAAAGCTAAGAACTTCTCAACCATAAACGCTTTATACTTCGGATCTGCCCATTGCTTTTTAGCTCGGGCACTTAACATTTGGCGCATCTCCGGTTGGCTCATTATTTTGCTCATTTGGCGCCGAAAAGCCGCTGACTGCCGAATCTGACGACACTTTTCCTTAACTTCTGGTCTATGGATAGTATACTCCGGTAAACTAGCGTGCAGAGCAATATGGTCAGCTTTCGTCATCCGAACTAAGTTGTCGGGATTATTATTTAGTTTGTCGAAATCACGATGGTGAACTGTCTCGCCAGTTTCGGCGGAATAAACGCTACTAGTTAAATTGTGTTTATCACCCAAAAGATGTGTGAATACCCACCAGTTACCTCGAGGACTAAAGACCATTTCATATCCATCAATGGTAATCTTTCCGCCTATTTTGGATAGTTTTCGGTAGAGAGGCATTAGAGATTGTTTAGGGTTTAGGTTTTTAGCCATGACATACTGCCCGTCGCGAGTCATAAAGAGATGATCAGGCGTACATACTATCTCCTCGTCATTATCTAGAACTACTTTTATAACTTCCGCCTGGCGTTTTGTAATTCTGGGCTCCACGATTTTTTCAACACCAATCGAACCGTCGTCTTTAATTGTATAGCAATAATTTTGCTTTCCCTGTCTATGCTCTTTTACTAATTCCCTAAATGATATATTCCGTCCATCTAGGAGGGCTACTTTGGTATCGCCAGAGAAACAACCACCGGCCGAATTGCCTTCGACTATATACAATTCGCTCTTTGCTGGATCACGCTCTGAACAATCTGCGAGTTTGCCTGGCAATGTCATACCTTCTAACGCGCCCTTTCGGACAACGGCTTCGCGTGCCGCTTTGGCCGCTAGTCGAGCCCGAGCCGAAAGCGAGATCTTCTCAATAATAGTTCTGGCTTCTGAAGGATGTTCTTCAAACCAGCGTTGCAAACCTTCGTTAACCACTGTTTCAACGTGACCTCGCATTGCCGGAGTACCCAGTTTCGACTTGGTTTGGCCTTCAAATTCTGGGTCGGGTAATTTGACGGAAACAACCGCGGTTAGACCCTCGCGAATATCCTCGCCAACAATCCCCATATCTGAATCTTTGCCAGCAAGCTTCTTCCCGTATTCAGTTATCACACGAGTAATAGAAGATCGAAAACCAGTTAAGTGCGTTCCGCCCTCAATGGTGTGAATGTTATTAGCAAAAGTAAAAACGTGTTCGTTGTAATCATTCACATAAGTCAGGGCGACTTCTATTTGATTGTCATCAACGGTTTTAGATAGGTAAATTGGTTTGTCTATTAAGGATTTTTTATGACGAACTAAGTGACTGACATACGAGGCTATTCCGCCTTGGAAATGAAAATTATATCTTGATGGATAGAGATTATCCTCACTTGGGATATCTTCTGCCGTCCGGCTATCGTTTATGGAAATAAAAATACCTTTTGTTAGATAGGCCTGTTGACGAACGTGGTCGATGATTGTTTTACGAGAGTAAATAGTTTTTGGAAAAATCTCGTGATCGGCTTTGAAGGTGATGCGGGTTCCCCGCTTATCGCTTGTTCCAACCTCTTTCGCGGCATATTTCGGTTTACCGCGAACATATTCTTGCTCGTAACGTTTGCCATCTTTGAAAACTTCCGCCTTAACTTCTTCTGACAGAGCATTCACCACAGAAACACCAACACCGTGCAGACCGCCCGAGACTTTATAACCTTCCCCACCAAATTTCCCTCCGGCGTGAAGTTTAGTTAGAACCGTTTCTAGTGCCGAAACTTTGGTCGTGGCGTGGATATCGACTGGAATTCCGCGACCGTTATCTTCAACGGAAACTGAACCATCGGCATTCAGCTCAATTGAAACGTGGTTGGCGTGCCCGGCCATCGCCTCGTCAACGGCGTTATCTAAAACTTCCCAAACTAAATGATGAAGCCCTTCGATGCCGGTTCCACCAATATACATTCCCGGTCTTTTACGAACCGGCTCTAGACCTTCTAGAACAGTAATTTGTTTGGCAGAATATTCAGCGCTCATTAAACTAATTTTACCCTAATATATGGAGAAAACCAAGCCAAGAAAAAGTCCCACCCCTTCGCAACGAGGTGGGACGGACACGGTGACAGCTCGGAGTCGTGAGCGTTTTGTAACACTGTTCAACGACGCAAACCAGGTCACAAGCCACCGATACTTGCGAACTATACCACAGTCATGCCACTTTGTCAACGGTTCTAACTACATTTGTTATTTTCTCTTTGAAAATTTCGATATCAAAATGTTCGGCATGGGCACGGATTTTTTGGGGATCATATTTGTTGGGATCGAAATTCTTCAGCACCTCGACAAGCGACTCGACTGTTTGCTCCTTGAAGAATTCGCCAGTTACCCCAGCGACAACCGATTCTAACGCCCCGCCTTCGCCGTAAGCAATCACAGGTCTTCCTGACGCCATTGCCTCTAACGGTGTAATACCAGCATCTTCTAGGGGCGGGAAGATAAAGGCTTTGCAATTAGAATAAAGCTCGACTAACTCTCCGTCGCTTACTCGTCCGGTAAACTCCACTGTTGGTCCAGCGATTTTCTTCAACGCATCAAGCTTAGTGCCACCACCGACAATCCTAAGTTTTATTCCTAGAACATTTGCGGCTTGAATTGCTAGGTCTGTTCGTTTGTATGGTTCCTGACGACCAACAACTAAAAAGTAGTCACCAATTTCTTTGGAAATCTTAAATCGTGAGCAGTCTACTGGCGGAAACAGAACTTTGTTTGGATTGCGTTTGTAGTACTTGCGTGTTCGTTCAGCGATATATTCAGCATTTGCAATTAAGTAATCCGGTCTTTTAGCGGCTTTTAAATCCCACTTCTGCAAGAATTTTACAATCAACTTAACAATTGGTTGACCAATCAACGGTAAGGGTATTGGAGCGGATGCGATGTAAGAATCTCTATCGCTCCAAAGGTAGCGTGTCGGTGTATGGAGGTAGCAGATGTGTTTTGTTTTACCTTTAGCAATCGCCCCCTTGGCGTAAGCCGAAGAGTCTGACAAAACAATATCGTAACCAGATAAGTCAAAAGATTCTATCGCCCGTGGCATAAATGGAAGCCAATATTTAAAAGACTTTGGCATTCCGGGAAAGCTCTGTAAAAAACTTGGAATTATTTTTTTCCCCGGCAGAAACTCATCAATAATCTTTTGATCGTAATTAATGACGTAGATAGGTGCTTCTGGGTATATCTCGCTAAAGACTTTTAAGACGTACTCTCCCCCACCCCAAGTATTAAGAAATTCATGTACCAGAGCGATTTTCATTACTCTGATTTGACCGACTGTCGTAATAGGTAAATAAAGGTCGCTAAAATAATGCGGATATCAAACCAAATCGACCAATTTTCAATGTAGTACAAATCATATTTAACCCGATCGGCAATGGGGGTATTGCCGCGAGCGCCGTTAATCTGCGCCCAGCCGGTAAGACCAGACTTAACGTGGTGGCGCTTAAGATAATCCGGCACTTCAGATGCAAACTTCTCCACATATTTTGGTTGCTCTGGTCGCGGACCAACCATACTCATCTTCCCCAGTAAGACATCTAAAAGCTGTGGAAGCTCATCAATATTGGTCTTACGAATAATTCTTCCTATCGGCGTAATCCGCACGTCAGTTTTCTCATCAGAGGACCAGTCCTTAATAGTAGGAAATCGCTCTCTCCAGTCGCAATACATACTGCGGAATTTTCCGACAAAAAACTCCCTACCGTCTTGGCCGACTCTTGCTTCCTTATATATTACCGGACCGGGCGAGGAAACTTTAACTAGAATTATAAGTAATAGATATACTGGGGAGAAAATTATTAGGGCTGGTATTACTATAATTAAGTCTAACAAGCGCTTGTAAACCCTCCCCCAACCCTCGAGTGGCGTTCGGCGGAAGAATAACACTGGGCTACCGGCTAAGGTGCCCATCTCAACGTTTGTTGATCGAACAGTACTTAAGCTAGGTACAAGAACAAATTGTGTGTCCGTACGATCGGCCCAGTTCATTATTGAAAGCATGGAGGTCTCGTCTAGAATGTTATCTGGCACAACCAATTCATCGATTAGTTTTGAATTTAATTTTGATAGCTCGACTAGGTAGTCGTGGTCAATGGTGGCAACCAGTCGCCTGCCGTGACTCTCTTCTACTTTGAAACTTTTTATTAAGCTTTGGTGGTTACCAGATACTAACAGAACGGAACGGACAACTCCAATCCCCTGACCTCGTAATATGCCTACAAAGGCGCTTAAAAGGAGCTTATCTATGACGCAAAAAAGAGATGTCAGACCAACTCCGTAAATAATCAGAAGTCTCGGGAAGTTCTGCGCTTCCGGAGAGCGACTTAGATACAAGAAGATCATAAACGCTCCCCATCCTGAGAGGAGTCCAATCAAAAGACGGCCAACCGCACTCCATCCTGTTGGGAGCGATCTAGTGTTATACAGACCTTGGCTGGCAAGAAAGACTAGCCAGGCTGGTGCAACCCACCAAAGCATTTTAAGGTAGGTATTGGGCGGTAGTAGATAAATGTCACCGCCATCAGCACGCAGTTTGTAGGCCAAGAACATCGCCACGACAATTGCAACGGCATCTAGGATGACCGCAAGAATCGCTAAACTTACACTAAATTTTCTCATTTTGCGAAATTTATTGAGCGAATCGAAAATGTAC
>ERZ1292623.2672-Hain-H51-01um-R1-2672-length-15725-cov-10_pt1 | contig 15725 bp, 16 predicted proteins | sample MGYA00564398_ERZ1292623 | MGnify/ENA primary metagenome ERZ1292623 (study PRJEB36523, sample SAMEA6512633) | groundwater metagenome | collected 2019-01-07 | study: AquaDiva: Metagenomics assemblies of 32 groundwater samples | reverse complement strand
TTGTGGTGGAATCCGAATTTGAACCCTCTCCTCCTAGTGTAGGAGGAGTGCTCGGTAATCCGAGCGAGGTGGTGATCTGAGAGAAAGATAATTAAATATCATTCTTCCTTATCGTCGAAGCGAGATAAATTCCGTAAATCATAAATGCGCCCAAAATCAGGTAGATAAAATTAAAAGACGGAATGAAAATAAAAATTATTGAAGCAAAAAGGGGGCCCAAAATGTAGGCGACGGGCGAAGCGCTACGGTAGACGCCGACGAATTCTTCATTTTCCGGTTTGATGTGCTTGAAGAAATATGTGTCGGTGGCGACTTCCACACTGGCGGCGCCCACACGGGTCGCAAACAGCACCAAAGCCCAAATCCACACTTCCGAAGTTTTTATGAAAAAAATCAGCAAGGTTGCGAGAGAGGCGGCGAGAAATCCAAGCATCAGTATTTTTCGTTCGCCGATTTTATCGGCATATTTTCCGAGAGGGAAAGGTATAATCGCGAAAGGCAGAAGCATGACGGAGAAAATTATGCCGATTTCGCTCCAAGAAAAACCAATGTGGGCAGATAAATATATAGGCGTATAAATTACCATCCATGAATAGAAAAGTTGAAGTATAAAACTCATTTTGTAGGCGCGGAAAAGATTTTTATTCTTGAAAAAATGCCTAAAGGCTTTTGCCGGGGTTTTTTTGTCGTACTCCGGTTCAGGAATGCGCCGGAAATAGGCATAGACGACGGCGAGCAATATGAGCATAATCGTAAAACTGGTGAAGTATATCATTTGGAAAGAAAATCCTCCGAGCATGGTGCCCAGGAGAAACTGGGATACTATCCAGGCGAGACTAGAGAGGGCCAAGTAGCTTCCCCTCGTTTTGCCGGTGGAAGATTCTTTGGAAACTATTTCTAAAAATTCATCAATGGAGAAATAGATTAAAATATTCAAGGTAAAACCGGCGACAAAAAGGACCGTCGCGCTTGCGGAATTTTTAGAAAATGCGAAGAGCAACACCGAAAGCGCATCTAAGGCTATTGCCCACATCAGAAATTTATATCCACCGATTTTTCGGAATATAGTGGGAACTATGGCGAGGGCGAGGACGGAAGCCAAAGAGCCCAAGGCATAGACTGTTCCCACTAATTTTTCATTAATGAACAAGGAAAGGAAGCTGGAATTTATATAAGCCATGAGCGCAACTGCGAGAGAGAAAATGAAACCCGCCAAGTATATTATATGTCTCTTTTGTTTCATAAATTTCCTAGATAGAGTCTAAGGCTCTATCTGTACTGGGAAGTTGTCTTCTTCTGTGAGAGAAGTTTTTCCCCTCTCTTCTCTTATAATATCAATAATTTCTTCGCAATGTTTTTTAAAATTATTACTGCCGCCAAAAATTTCCAAAATTCGTTCTCCTTCTTCTTTTGAAACAACTTTAAAATTACCATTCTCGTATTCACGGTCGCTGGCGAAAATAAGATGCAGTTTATTTTTGGGAATATCATGAACACCATAATTTTTATTTGTATATCCAAGGATCTTATTAAAATAACCTTCGTTGTTTAAATGGTGCGCTTTGAAAGGTCCCTGAAAAAGCGATCCTGAACGACCGTTTTTCACATTGAAATAGTAAGTATAGCCTCCTTGCAGTTTTTGCATAAATTTAGCTATTCCGCCGTCCACTAATTGCTTTAAAACAAAATGAAAATGATTTGGATTTAAACAACAAGCAACAATGGCGACTAAAGGCTCAGATAGAGGCTTAGACTCTATCTCTGTTTTTCTTAAATTAGCCAAACTTTCTATTCCCTCAATTTTGTTAAATTCCCGCATACTTTCAATAAAACGGTCTACATCCTTTTTATCATTAAAGATATCCCGTTTATCTACTCCGCGGTTGTATATGTGATAGTATTCGTCGGTGATAATTGGTTGTTTTCTCACTATATTATTATAACATAGTGTACTCCAGATAGAGTCTAAGGCTCTATCTGGACTAGACGGACAGGATAACGGGGATGACTAATGGTCTCTTTTCAGTTTTTTGGTATAGGAATTTTGAAACGGTTTCTCCTAAGTTTGCCTTGATATGATCAAAGTCTAACGGATTTCCGCCCGCGGCATGATGAGGCATTCTAGCCGCTCCGTCTTCTACTGACTTTTTAATAATAATTCTGACTTGGCGCAAAAGTTCCTGGTTTTCTTTCAGATAAACGAATCCGCGGGAAATCAAATCCGGAGATTTTTTTAATTTTCCGGTTTTTTGGTCGAGAAGCGCGATAATGACAAACATCCCGTCCTGGGAGAGCATCTGGCGGTCGCGGATAACAACATCCTGGCTGTCGCTGATGGAAGCTCCATCCACCATCATCACGCCGGCGGGAGCTTTTTCTTTGCGCGCCGCTATTTTTTTCCCGTCCGCCGATATTTCAATTATTGAGCCGTTATCCGGCACCACGATATTCTCTTCGCTCATGCCGAGTTCCATAGCCAGTTCTTTATGCAAGACTAGACGATAATGGTTGCCGTGAATGGGAATAAAGAATTTCGGATGCGTTTTACGGTGGAGCCATTTTACATCCTCCTGATTGCCATGTCCGGTGGCGTGGACAAAATCCTCGCCGGCGGTGCGGTAACTGATGATGCGCGCGCCTTGGCGAGTCAGACCGTCTTTCATTTTTTCCACCGCTCTTTCATTTCCCGGAATGATGGAAGCGGAGAGGATGATTGTGTCTCCTTTGCGTAATTTGAATTTCGTGTGAGTTTTGTTCGCCACTCTGTTGAGCGATGCGAATTCTTCTCCCTGCGCTCCGGTCATCAAGACCACCACTTTATTTGGCGGGTAATTATCTAATTCTTCAATGGGAATGACAGTATCTTTTTTGGGAGCAAAAAGGTCGGCTTCTATGGCTACTTCGATGTTTGTTTTCATTGATCGTCCGTCCAGCACTATCTTTTTTCCCATGGATTCCGCGAATTTTACCACATGCGCCAATCTGGTGATGTGCGAAGCGAAAGCGGCGATAATCATCCGCCCCGGAACTTTTCTGATTAAGTTTTCCAGTCCCTGATGCACTTTTACTTCCGGCAGGGAGAAGCCTTCGTTTTCAATGTTGGTGGAGTCGGTCATCAAAAGAAGCACTTTGGCTTTATCAAAAGTTGAGTACTCCTTTTCTTCTTCTTTAGAAACAACTCCGTCCACCTGATCCAGCTTGTAATCTCCCGGAGTGACAATCCATCCGTTTTCCGTTTCTATGATTATGCCCATTGAATCCGGAATGGTGTGCGTTACTCCGAAAAATCTTATTTTTATTTTTCCGCAGGTTATCGTCTCGTCTTTTTCCACGATATTTTCTTTCATTGGCGGCAGGTGCGGAAATTCCGCCTGGCGCTTGCGCATCATCAAAATAGAAAGATTTCGGGAGTAAACAGGAGGGTTACCGATGCGGGAAAGGACAAGCGGCACGCCGCCAATATGATCCAAGTGTCCGTGCGTTATAATGAGCGCGCGGATTTTTTCTTTGCGTTCCTCAAGGTAAGTGGTGTTCGGAATGACATAGTCCACGCCCGGGGTGGCTTCGTTTGAGAAATGCATTCCGGCATCAATGACGATAATGTCCTCGCCTATTTCTACGGCTGTCATATTTTTACCGATTTCTTCCACCCCTCCGAGCGGGATGATTCTAATGATGCCTGCCTCCGGCGGAGAGATTTTCCCGATATTTACCGATTCCCTTTTAAGAGCAAAGGCATGTCTGCTTCCCCGCAGTCCAAATCTTTTTTTTGAGTATTGGTAGGTGGAACTTTTCATCGGCCTTTTTCTGTCGGTTTCTCCCGAAGGCCTGCGCGGGGGGAGAACTTTGTGTTCGTGTTCGGTCCTCTCCGCCGTGCTTGAATCTTTGCTTAATGAACTGAACGATAATCTTGTTTTTTTAGTCATGTTTGTTTTGCCTAGATAGAGTCTAAGGCTCTATCTGGTTACTTTGTAAAAATTTTCCACACATTTTCGGTCTCTATATACCATAAATACCCGTTTAGATAGCGATCCGAAGGGGAAATAATACTTTCCATTTTAAAATTTTTAACTTTTTTCGCCGCAACATATATGAAATGAGGACTAAAAAGAAATACTGCCGGCATATCTTTTTCAATCTCTATTTTCAATTCGTTGTATTTTTTAATTCTTTCCGGGGTGTTGACCGTGATGGACGCATCTTCTAAAAGTTTATCCACTTTGCCGTTTGTATACATGGCGACATTGAGTCCGGGGTCTTTCCTTTGCGAAGAATGCCAAAAGGCGAATAGATCAGGTTCGTGGTTGATGATCTGTCCAAATAAAAGCACATCGTATTTGCGGGGGCGTATGACTGACTGGTTTAAATTTCCTTTTTCAAAAGTTTTTATTTCCACTTTCATGCCAAGGGCCGCCAGGTCTTCTTTTATCAATTCCGCGGTTTTTTCCAGGTCAGACACATTGCCGGTTGAAATGGAAAATTGGAGGGGAGTGACTGTTTTTTTCTTGTTTTGCGTGATTGTTTTTTCTAAAAATCCTTCAGCGTTTTTTTTCCATCCCGCTTTGGATAAATCGTTCTCTACTCTTTGGAGTATTTCCTGCCGCGAGGGGCTGTTTTTTATGGCTTCTTTTTTGTATTCCTCCATGGTCGGAGGTATTGGGCTGTCAATAGTCACTCCATATCCGAAAAGAACATCTCTGACTATTTTTTCTTTATCTATCGCCCGGTTGATGGCGGAGATGACAACTTTATCGGTAAAAAGACGGTTAACATTTTGATTAAAGAAAAGTCCGAACACTCTAGGCAGAACCGCCGATTCCACTTGATAATTTCTTTCTTTAAAATTTTCCGCATCGAGTGGGGTGATAGAACTGACTTCATCCACCTCGCCGTTCCCAAGGGCTTTAGCAAGGTCCTCCTCGTTTTGATAAAATCGCAAATCAAGGGTTTGTATGTAAGGTTCGCCCAAAATGAATTTCTTGAACGGGACCAGTTTGTACGAATCTATAATGCCGGAAGACTGTTTGCTCGCTTCGCTTATCATATAGGGGCCGGAGCCGACGGGGTTTGTGTTTCTTTCGTTCAGTTCTATCGGAGAGTTTTCCCAAAGGTGCGCCGGCATGATGCCAAGGGTGGTGCTTTCCAAAAATGACGCGTAAGGCTGTTTCAGAATGAATTTGATGTTTTTTTCATCAATTTTTTCAATACTGACGCCTTCCCAATCCACTTTGCGCGGGCTAGCGAGAATTCCGTCTTTCACTTTATTGATGGTAAAAAGTACATCATCCGCCGTTACCTCTTTGTCGTTCTGAAAGTATAAATTATCTTTCAGAGTGAAAGTGTAAACCAGCCCGTTATCCGACATTTCATACTTGGATGCTAAATCCGGAATCAGGATGCCCTCCGGGCTTTTTCTCATCAGACCGGAATAAATAAGCGAAACCAAATCCAAATCCGCCTCGCTATTTGCCAATATCGGATTGATAAAACGGGGAACTCCAGCAATGCCGATGGACAGCGAACTGCCCCGGAGGGGGACAGTAACCATAAAATACTTGTTTATACTCTCCAATATTAAAATCGTGCTTAATACCAGCAATGTTAACAGACCCATAAATACTCTCCACTCGGTTTTAGAAAAAGAGGCAAAAGCAAAATTTATTTCTTTTTTTGAAGGTAATTTAAAATTACGCATAGCGCCATATTATCATCGTAGGAAACAAGGTAAAGGAAAAACTAAACGCGAGTTTTTATTATTATATCCAACAAAGCCGATAAAGTAAAAAGAATTCCGCATATAAGAGACAAATAAAAAAGAAACTTCTCAAAACCCCGGCGAGTGTGATGAAAACTCGCGCTGTCGCTTCCACCCAAGGCTCCGCCCACTCCCGCGGAAGATTGCTGGAGCAAAATCGCTGTCACTAGTATTACCGAGAGTATAATCTGCAGATAGGGCAGAATTTGCATTACGAAACCCATTCCGCCATTATTGCACAATCCGGTCAGAAATGCAAATGAACTTTTTTTACCCCAAATCGTTCCAAACTAGAATTTTCCATTCGCCGCGGCGAAACCAATGCGGGGTGTATGAACAAATAGCCATGCTGGCATTAGTTACCGGATTAAAATAAGAAAGATTATTATACTGCGAAGCGGTTAATTTTTCCCCGTAGAGCATATAAGACATCACCATTTTCAAAAAAATTCCGTGCGTCACCATGATGATTCGCTTTTCGTCGCGCCACCGGATGAACCGCAGTAGTTTTTTTGCCCGGGCTTTCAGGTCGATAAAATTTTCTTCGTCCGAATACCGCAGGTCGTCTGCGTGGTAACTCTTGTCGATGCGGTCGACTATCTGTCGCACTTCGGGTTCAGTACCAGCATGACCGATGATTTGGCTTGGATTGCGGCGTTCAACTAAAAGGTCGGAATATTTTACTTTCATATGCAGTTCTTTCGCGATGATTTCCGCAGTTTCTTTTGTGCGCTGGTATTGACTTGAGATGATGACTTGCGGGCGGCCTTTGTGTTTGGGGAAGCGGCGTGCGGTAGCTAAAGCCTGCTCGCGACCGCGCGGAGAGAGACCGCCTTCTTCTCCCTGCCTGATACCCTTTGCGTTGTTTTCCGTCTCGCCGTGCCGGACGAAGTATATTATTTTCGTTGCCATTTTGGTATTTTAACACATTATTTTGTGATAAAGTTATGGCATGCAGTATATACATGTGAAAGTTATAGCTGGAGCGGGGAAGGAATCTTGGAAAGAGAAATCCCCCGACCATTTTGAAATTTCCGTCAAAGAAAAAGCCGAAAGAAATATGGCGAACGCCCGCGTTTTGGAATTGGTAGCGAGCCATTTCAAAGTACCCGTCAAAAAAGTCCGCATCGTGAATGGACATAGGCATCCCTCCAAACTGATTGTGGTGGAGGAGAAATAATTTCTAATTCCAGTTACTTTAGCGTACTAAAGTATTTTAGTTAAATAAAGTTATAAGGAGTGCGTTGTAGCGGATTTATTTTGTGTTAGACTGCTCGTAATCAGCACATTAATTTTAACCAAGAAAGGGGGTTGTGTGAACCACCTTGAGTTATTGGAGGGCATAAAAGCCCATCCATACATGACAATAATCTTGGCCTCTCTAGTGAATGGTCGTGCCACCGCATTGGTGGTCGGGGCTTTCATAGGTCAAGGTTATTTGAATCCATTTGCGGCGTATTGGATTTTTGTCGCAATGGATTTCATGGGCGATACGCTTTACTACTGCCTAGGGCGTATCGGTCAGTTGGGAGGAAAGTTTCTCATTAGGGAAAGCTGGCAAGAAAAGATAAGCCAGTTTAATGGGGGACTTAAGAAAAATCTTCCGAAGGCACTCCTCTTCGGTAAGATAACAATGGTGGGTTCAAAGCCCATTATTGTTGCGGCAGGCATGACAAAAATGCCGCTTTTCAAATTTTGGAGCGTAAACATGCCATGTACACTAGTTCTATTTTTCTTGTACATGGCAGCCGGGTATCTTTTTAGTCAATGGATTTTGTAGACAGAGGGTTCACCTGATGGGGACCCTCTATTTTCTTCTTCCTCTTTGAATTTTTCTTACCCCCTTTTTTTCTGCCAGAGGGTTGTGTAGATTTAACGAAGGAGTATAATGAATGTTATGCCTAGATATCGATTTTTTTCGATACAAAAATCTCGACATAGCTACTGAGGAAGAAAATGGAGTACTGACAATAAGGGGTTTCTATAGATGATTTATGTTTGAACTTCCAAAACCAATTTCCAAAGAAGAATTACCACCAGATGTTTCGGCTTTGCAAGCCACGCTGTTAGTAAATGGTTTAATCCTAAATGTTTTGAAAATTAATCTTTTGGTCGATTTATAAATTAATTATAAGAACTACACATTTATGCAATATCTCTCTTACATTGCGGGGATCATAGCTGTCATTGTTATTGTACAGGAGTTTTCCTATATTGGGGAAACGAGTCTGGCATGGGTAATAATGGGGCTCGCTGTTGCTGTGTTGCTAAATTCAATTTCTCAAATAAAAAGAGGCTAATTTTTTTCCCTCTAATTCTAACTACTCAACCCTAACTCCTAAGCCTATTCCAATGTCTTCAGTTATTTCTTTTCTCAAAAAACATCGGTTCGTGATTATCAGTATGATTGTGGTTTTTGGGATTGTTGCGGCGATTGAACTTTATTCCGGCCGTTCTCCGCTCGGCCCGGACGGGAAGTTTGGCTGGTGGGACGGGGATGTCTGGAGCAGTGAGAATTCCCAGCGAGTTGCCGACGCCTATTCTTTCTCGCACATTATCCATGGCATTCTCTTTTTCGGTTTTCTTTTTTGGGTGGCGCGCAGATTGCCTTTGAAGTATCGATTTTTAATCGCTCTCATTATTGAAGCTAGTTGGGAACTGCTGGAAAATTCTCCGCTCATTATTAACCGCTACCGCGCGGTGACCATTGCCCTTGGGTATGTGGGGGACAGCGTTTTAAACTCCGTGGCGGATGTCGGCATGGCGGCGCTTGGTTTCCTGATTGCGCGGTTTTCTAAAATTTGGGTCAGTATCGCGCTTATCATCGCCATGGAACTCGGCTGTCTCTTTTGGGTGCGGGACAATTTAACCTTGAATGTGCTGATGCTGGTGTCTCCGGTAGAATCCGTCAGAGTTTGGCAATCCGAAGGACATAATTAATCCATCAGCTATTTCTATTTTGAGTTACTTTATCAAACTAAAGTACTTTAGTTAAGTAAAGTGATGGGAGGTGAGATGATAAGTTGAGATTCAAGGCGGGTTAAAATAGAAGAGGAACTATTGAAGTTTGGTTTTAAAAAATGTTCAAAAATTTTTACAACAAATACATATTTCCCAAGTTTATGAATTTTGTCATGAAAAACAGAGAGATGGAAAAGTTGCGTCCGGGCGTGGTTGGCATGGCGGGCGGGGTTGTGCTTGAAATTGGTTTTGGATCGGGACTGAATCTGCCTTACTATAAAAATGTGACAAAGCTTTATGCGCTGGAACCTTCGGCGGAGCTATATAATATGGCGCGCGGGCTGATTGAAAAAATTTCCTTTCCGGTGGAATATCTTAATGCTTCGGCGGAAAAAATTCCTCTGTCTAATAATTCTATTGACTGTGCGATTTCGACTTGGGTTCTTTGCAGTATCCCAAAGCCGGAAATTGCCCTGAAAGAGGTATTTAGAGTCTTAAAGCCGGGCGGGAAGCTTGTATTTATTGAACACGGCAAATCTCCAAAAAATTTTACGGCGAAATTGCAAAAGTTGTTTACGCCTATATCGAAATGCGTCGCCGGATGTCATTTGGACAGGGAAGTAGAAAATTTAATTCAAGACTCCGGTTTTGAACTTCAAAAACTCGAAAAATTCCAGCCTCTAAGCAAGCCGCTGGCTCCTATGTACAAAGGGGTGGCTTTGTGTAAAAAGTAAACTGTACGCAGACCTGGTGGACACCGAGTTGTTAAGGTTATCCACAGTTAAATTTTCCCATTTTATATTAAAACATTATATAATTAACTTAAATTAATATATTTTTATATTAATTCATTATTAATTTAATCTAAAAATAAAATATGAATGGAAGCAAAAAGGAGCTGAAGGAATTTTTGGAGATTTCTTATAATGACCTGGAAGCGATGAATTTGAAGGCGAAAGAGCGGGCGGAAAAGGCGTCTCCGGCGGTGTTAGAGAAAGAGTATAGAGAATATCTTCAAAAAGAAAAAAAGTTAAAGGCGGTGACTCTTTGCTTCACGAATTTGGAAGGGAGGTTTCATATGCTGGATTACGACAAAAAGTTTCTGCTTGATTCCGCCAACAACCTGACTTTTGACGGATCTTCCATTCGCGGTTTCAGCCAGCAGGTGGAGTCTGATTTGCGGATGGAGATTGACTGGGGCAGTATCCGCTTTTTGCCTTCGGATGTATTTGGTCCCGGAAAAGTAATTATGTTCGCCAATGTACTGGATCGCGACCGCAAGCCCTATGTCTCTGATTTTCGCAGTCAACTCAAATTGTACACGGAAGCGTTGAAAAAGAAAAATAGAATGACAGCTTTCGTTTCGGCGGAAGTGGAGGGGTTTCTGGTAGATGGAATTAATTCCGAACAGAAATACGGGGAAACAAATTCTTTGCAATTTATTTCAACTGGCGGGTACTATCATTCTTTGCCTTTGGATAGATTGCGTCAATTCATTGACCGGTCGGCGGAGGCTCAACGGGCAATGGGTTTCAAAAACGAGAAAGACCATCCGGAAGTCGCGCCTTCGCAGTTTGAAATGAATTTTTCTTACACGGATATTTTGCGGGCGGCAGACAATATTCAGCTTTACAAGCTCGTCTGCCGGCAAGTGGCAAACAATTTGGGAATGACGGCAACTTTTTTGCCGAAGCCTTTTATTGGCATCAACGGCTCTGGCATGCACACTAATATTTCGCTTTCCAAAAATGGCAAGAATATATTTTACAATCCAAAAGGCAAAGATGGCTTGTCTGATATCGCTTGGGATTTTATTTGGAGAATCTTGAATCACGCGTCGGAAATTTGCTTGACCTTAAACAGCAGTGTGAATTCCTATCGCCGACTCGACCCGCATTTTGAAGCGCCGAATCAGATCAAAGTTTCTCCGATTGACCGCGGTTCGATGATTCGCATTCCCGTTGGCAACGAGCGTTCCACCCGTATTGAAATTCGTTCAGTGGCGCCGGATTCTAACCCTTATCTTGCCCTTTTTACCATTTTGAAAACCGGTCTAGAAGGGGAGCCACTTATTAAAGACAAAGAGAAAAGAGACAGAATGCGTACCTTGCCGGATAATATCAATGACGCTATTAAACTCTTCAAAGCAAGCGATTTTGTCGGCAAAATTCTCGATAAAACAAATCAGGAAAAATATGCGGACTACAAACAAATGGCGGCAGACCGCAGTCCCAAGGCTCTAGGTTCGCTCATCAAAGCTTCGGAAATTGTCTATCATCATGAGGTGACTAATCAGGTGTTGTGGAATAAATTTTAGTTTGAATTAAATTCTGTAATTAGGTACAATGGGTAGGTATGAGTAAAGTTAAAACCATTATTTTAGACTCCAGAGACCTTAGATATCTTCTAATCGATAACCTGAAAATATATTCAGATTTTTCTTTCTTTGTTGATGGTAGTAATCCATATCATTTCACAATAAACAAAAAATCAGTTTTTATTTATATCAGAAATTTGCATTCTTCTGGCGCAGGAAGAGGAAACTCTGACGAGTGCCGAATACAAATTAATAAGACAGATTCTTTTTTTAGCGCGCAAAATTCTCCCGAGTTAGTATTTTTCTTTGGATATTCGGATGATTATGGAACATTTACTGCGTGGAATCCATTTTTATTAAAAAAACGCATTAATGAGAAAAAAACTATATCGGTTTATTCACGATTTTCAACTCAAGAAAAAGCAAAGAATCAAGGTATAGCACTTTATGAAGATGACAATAAACAAAAAGTTATATCATTTCGTCCAGAATACCTAGGATTGTATTTGGAAAATTTTTCCAAAATGCACGAGTCGTCAGAGAAAACTTTGTTAGATTTAATAGAGGAGTCAGATAATTTGTATGAGACGGAAGCTAAAGGCAGGGAAATATCCATAAATAGTGAAAAATTTACACTAACAAAACAAAGACAAGACCGTGATCCTAATTTTAGAAAAAAAGTTTACCTCGCTTACGATAACAGGTGCGCTTTCACTGGTATCCAACTTGATCTAGTCGAAGCGGCGCATATCATTCCTCACTCGCACGAGTTGGGTGTTGACGAAATTCAGAATGGAATTTGTCTATCTCCTCTCCACCATAAAGCATTTGATTCCGGGTTAGTTTATCTTGACGAAGAATATAATATAAAAATAAATAAGGGCAAAGTTGAATATCTGGAAAAAATAGGCAGAGACGGCGGATTAAAAAAATTCAGCGATCTTCAGTATGAAAAAATATCTTTGCCAAAGATAGAAAAGTTTAATCCTTCAAAGAAATATATTCAGATTGCTAATAAAATAAGAGGCATTATGTAGTTGAATAAGATATGATAAAAAAAATTGTAGCCCTTAGTATTTTTAGTGGATGTGGCGGTTTGGACATAGGCAGTCACTTGGCTGGTGTTCCAGTTTTAGCTTGTCTTGATTTTGATAAAGATTGCACAGAGACCTTGAAAGCAAATTATATGTTTAATGATGCAAAGATATTTCATGAAGATATCACCGATTTTAACATCAATGAATTTAAAAAAATACTCGAAGCAAAAAAATACGACAAGTTTATTTTGATAGGCGGACCGCCTTGTCAGCCATTTTCCAAAGCTGGATATTGGGTAGGCAATAAGGCAAGAAAAAAAGACAAAGACCCTAGAAATATGGTTAATGAATATTTAAACATAGTCAAAAAATTAAGACCAGACGGTTTTTTATTTGAAAATGTCGAAAGTCTTTTACATCCATCCAATAAACATGTTATTTTAGAAATAACAAAATTTGTCGCTTCATTGGGTTATCATTACAAGATAATTAGAGTCAACGCTTTGGATTTCGGCGTGCCTCAAAAAAGAAAAAGAATAATTATTCTAGGATCGAAGAAAGAAATAAAAGGTGAACCAGAAAAAACACACCACGATAAAAAGTTTATAAATGCGAGAGATACAAAAATAAAACCTTTCGTAACAACAGGAGATGTCATAAGAAAATTCGATAAAAATAAATATTTTGAAAAAGAAGAAGTGGCGAACAATGGCACATATTATTCTGATTTAATCAGGGTGCCACGGGGGAAAAATTATATTGCCTTAACAAAGAAACCTCTCGGTCCGCATCCAAAATTTAAAGCTGGAAAAAGATTTTGGAATTTTTTACTAAAATTAGATCCCAACGAACCTTCTTGGACGATAGCCGCTCAACCCGGTCCTTGGGTCGGCCCGTTTCATTGGACATCGAGAAGATTACGCGTTCCTGAAATTGCCGCTATTCAAACATTCCCGGAAGAATATATATTTAAAGGTAATCGCCGATCCATACAAAAGCAGATTGGGAATGCGGTTCCACCAGTTTTAGGGAAAAAAATGATAGAATTCTTATCTGAAAATATTTAATTTATGCAAAAAAAAATAAAAGTTGTCAGTATATATTCCGGGGCAGGAGGCATTGATTTAGGCTTTCACAAAGCGGGATTCTTAAATATTTTCTCGACCGATTACTGGCAACCCTCATGTGATACTCTTCAAAAAAATAAAATTAGTCAAGAAGTTTTATGTGAAGATATAAGAAAAGTTAATTTTTCTGAAATTTCTAAAAAGCATAAGGGGATAGACTGTCTTATTGGCGGACCGCCTTGTCCTGCATATTCTAAGTCTAGATTTTATTTAAAAAACAAAAAAAGAGCGATGGAAGATGAAAACTCCTACACACTCGAAGAATACTTTAGAGCAGTAAAGGAATTGTCTCCTAAGGTTTTTCTCTTTGAAAATGTTTTCGGTTTTGTCTACAAACCGCACAAAGAAGCTTTTGACTATTTAAAATTCCAATCAGATCTTTTAGGTTATGACATAAGTTATAAAGTGATAAATTGCGCAAATTATGGCATACCTCAGACCAGAGAAAGATTTTTCTGTATAGGTGTCAAGAAGGGTAATAAAAAATTTATTTTTCCAGAAGAGACTCATTTTAACTCTGGATTAAATAATTTTGAAAACAAGATTAAAAAACTATGGGTAACATCTGGCGATGCAATAAGCGATCTAGATTTCAATCTAGCTGAAGATGTAAAAAATCAAGCCGGATCAAAACATAAAGATTTATTAAAAAAAATTCCACCTGGAGAGAATTATTTATATTTTACCAAAGAAAAAGGGTATCCAAACCCAAAATTTAAATGGAGGTCTCGTTATTGGTCTTTTTTATTGAAATTATCACCCAATCGTCCTTCGTGGACTATCCAAGCCAGTCATTCTAATAATATGGGTCCATTTCATTGGAAAAATAGATTTTTACGTGTTCCAGAAATAAAAAGGATTCAAACTTTCGATGACAATTATATTTTTTGCGGTGATTTCAAAGCGCAATGGAGGCAGATTGGCAATGCTGTCCCTCCACTAATGGCAAAAATTTTAGCTCAATCAATAAAAGAACAATATTTCTCGTAAGACAGGCAGAATGCGAAAAAATAAGGATATGATATACTGTAGGCAGATTATTAATTAATTATGCCGCCTACGTCCTGAAATATGAAGGACTACGGCGTGCCAAAGAATAACATGGCAGAACTAAAAGCTTTGTGCATGAAGTGCAGGGACGCGAATAACAAGCCGACGATGCAGACGATGACTAATCCAGTTGCGACTAAAAATGAGAAAGGTCGTTATTCTGCGAAGGGCGTTTGCGCCGTTTGCGGAGGGAATATGTTCAAGTTTATGTCCGAGGCTGATGGTAAGGCGATGATGTAAGTGAAAGAAAGCAGTGCATAGCAAATCCACACAATCTTTTTTTTGGTTTCTCTTCATCTATGCCATAGTTATCATTTTTGTCGCATTTAATTTTGATTGGACATGGGTGATGGGGAATTTGGGAATCTGGCTATTGGTCTTTTTGTACTGGGCCACTAAGATGACGGGCGGGCACTAGTAGGGAAATTTTATTATTAGTTTAACTTTAATTTATGGCAAAAGGAGACGGACACAGAAAAGAGAAAAAGAAATCAAAAAAGGCAAAATAGTAGAAAAAATACCCTAAAAATAAGGGTATTTTTTCTACTTGACACCCACTTTTCGTTAGTATATACTCCCTCTTATGTCTGTTCGATTGAATAGGCGTTTTCATTTCTATGAAACTTTCATTGACAATAGAAAAAATTGAGAACTCCTGATGTAATATCGGGAAGCAAGTCTCAAAATGTTTTTGAGTAAGTAAAAATAATTTTTTAGAGCAAAAGATTAAACTCTAAACGAATGACAAAAATATTAAGCGTGAGCGCTTCTGTTTTTTGTTTTGTTTCGTTCTGAATTTTGCTAGCAAAATTCATCCTGAACGGAGTGAAGGATTTTATATCCCTCGCATTCGCTCGGGATTAAAATTGCTACGCAATTTTAACTTTTAATTAGAGTTTGATCCTAGCTCAGGATGAACGCTGGCGGCGTGGATAAGGCATGCAAGTCGAACGATCCAGCCCCACTTTTTTAGAAAGCAATTTCAAAGAAAAGTGGGGCTTGGATAGTGGCGAACGAGGTAGTAATACGCAGGAACTTCCCCTTCAGTCGTGAATAATCCGGCGAAAGCCGGACTAATACACGATGGTCTCGCAAGAGTAAAGTTTTAATGCTGGAGGAAAGGCCTGTGCGATATCAGCTAGTTGGTAGGGTAATGGCCTACCAAGGCTATGACGTCTAGGGGAGCTGAGAGGCTGACCCCCACCGATGGTACTGAGACACGGACCATACACCTACGGGTGGCTGCAGTCGAGAATCTTCCGCAATGGACGAAAGTCTGACGGAGCGACGCCGCGTGATTGATGAAGTCCCTTTGGGACGTAAAGATCTTTTATGAGGGAAGAATGCGCATCACACTGCGTGTGATGCTGATATTTAAATGTTTAAATATTTAAACTTCAGCGTCGTGCCTAGCGCGATGCGCATGACGGTACCTCATGAATAAGAGGCTCCTAATCTCGTGCCAGCAGGAGCGGTAA
>ERZ1292623.2670-Hain-H51-01um-R1-2670-length-15728-cov-24_pt1 | contig 15728 bp, 22 predicted proteins | sample MGYA00564398_ERZ1292623 | MGnify/ENA primary metagenome ERZ1292623 (study PRJEB36523, sample SAMEA6512633) | groundwater metagenome | collected 2019-01-07 | study: AquaDiva: Metagenomics assemblies of 32 groundwater samples | reverse complement strand
CAATCAAACCACCCGGCAGAAACCAACCCAATTAACAAAACAGAAAAAACAAATACTCCAATCACCCTCTTATTCATAAAGTTACACAGAATAATCGTTTATAAATATTTCTATAATTTGATAAAATTTATTTTATTTCAGTTCACAATTTTGAATCGCTAAAACCTAACTAAATAATAACTCGATAATTTCTTTTGTATCAAAAACAGGAATGATTTTTTGTTTTTTTAATTCTCTATCATTGCTCCATAAAGGAATATTTAATTTTTTAGATAGCGCTAAATATTCTACATCTTTCTCATCATTAATAAATGGAATAATTTCTTTCACTTCATCTTTATAAAAATCAAGTTCGTAAAAAACAATTCTTTCTTTTAATTTCTTAATAAAAGAATCAAATTCATTTTCTTTGAGATTAAATTTTCTAATTATTGTGCTTTTGTATTTAGACAATTCTCCTATAGCAAAGGATGGGGAAAATAATTTAATATTAGAATTAAAAACTATGCCCGAAGTGGCACTGGATTTTTTGGCAAGAGAAAATAGAATATTAGCATTAATGACTAATTTCATATAATCCTGTCTTTCTTTAATTTACTAACTCTCTTTTTCTTAAACTCTCTGCCAATTTCTACAGACCATTCATTAAAACTCTTTTCATCCTCAAATTTTCTTAATAATTCATCTTTCAAAACAAGGTTTCTCGCTTTATCTTCTATTGTTTTTCTTACAAAAGCACTCCAATTAACTTCAGGAAAACGTTTCATTAAATTCCTAGTATCTTCTGATACAGACAAAGTTATACTTACCATTTTAATATAAAAACATAATTACGTTTAAATATTTAAATCTTTCGGAAATAAATTCACGCGTCCGGCACCAACGCATAAAAACTATATCCTTTTTTAACCGTGCCGGCAATTCCCCTCACATCTTTTAATTTAACATTTCTTATTTCTTTTTCAAAATTGTAAAACTTTCGAGCATCTCCGTCAATCTCATGATAAAGCAGGTTAATCATTTGCGATTGCGAGTCCTCCATCGAAATTAAATAATTTCCAATAATTTGTTCCTTCACTTTCATAACTTCGTCCTCTTTCAACTCTTTTGCAACTTTCTCAAACTCTTTAAGAATTAATTTTTTAACAAGTTCAACCTTGTCCGCAGTCGTCCCGACGTAAACAACACAAAAAGAAAAATTAACAGTTATGCTTGCATCTCCTCTTACAGAATAGGCAAGATTTCTTTTTTCGCGAATTTCATGAAATAATCTCGAAGACATTCCACCAGCAATCAAAGTCATTAAAACCTGCGCTGCATAACTTTTTTTATCATTAGCTAAAGGAGTGTGAAAAGCCAAAACCAAATTTGCTTGATCAATACCTTTCCTTTTTTCAACTTTAATTTCATTTTTCATTTTTATTTTATGCTCTTCCATCTTTCCTTTTTCTTTTCCAAAATTTTTCTCGGCAAATTTAATTAACTTATTAAAATCAGCATTGCCGACGACGCACAATATTAAATTATTGGGTTTGTAGACCTGTTTAAATTTTTGTATAATTTCTTCTCTATCTATTGAATTCATGCTTTCTTTCGTTCCTATTAATGGAATTCCAAAAGGTTTTTCATAAAGAAAACTGCTTATTTCGTCAAGAACATGAATTTGCGGCGTATCGCGCCTCATTTTAATTTCTTCAAAAATAACTTGCCTTTCTTTCTTAAGCTCTTCCTCCTTAAATAAAGGATTTTTTACCATATCACTTAAAACGTCCAGTGCAACATTAAGATGCTTCGACGGCATTTTGCACCAATAAGCTGTAACTGTTTCATCTGTAAACCCATTCAACACTCCCCCATTAAGTTCAATTTCTTGAGCTATCTTCCTTGCATCCCTCGTAGGCGTTCCTTTGTAAAGCATGTGCTCAATAAAATGCGAAATTCCTTTTTCACTTTCTGCTTCATTTATCCCTCCATTTCTGACCGCAAACGCAACACTCACTACTGGAACATTCCTTTTTTCAAATAAAACAACCATTCCATTTTTCAAAACTTTTCTTTTAAAATTCATTATTTGACAAACTCCACATTTTTCATACCTCTAAATTCTTTATCACCTGTTAAAAACTTTATATTATTTTTAGATGCATAAATATATCCAATGCAATCAGAATAAGACAAATCTTTTTTCTTATTTATCTTTCTAAACTTCATTGCATTTTTAATTATAGAATCCGAGACCTTAACAACAGCTTCTCTATACTTATTATAAATTTCCTCAGCCCCAAATGAATTAAGATTGTTTAGACAGTAATAATATATTTCTGATAAATTAAAAATTGTTATCATCGCAATTTTATCCTTATACTTTTCATAAGACGGATTTTGATTTAAAATTTCTATTATTGCATAGGTATCAAAAAAATATTCTATTTCTTCCATTTTCTCTCCCTTTCCACATCGGAAGGACTCAACCAACCTTTCCTTAATTCATCTTTTATTTCTTGCGCAGTTTTTTTAAATTTTCCCTTTCCAAATCCCCAAAGAATCCCTGCTTTTGGCCTCTGTTTAACTTCAATAGTTATTTCATCATTTTCTTTTATACCCCTTTCAGCTACAATTGGCTTGGGCAAGATAAAACCTATCGAGCTTCCCCACTTCTTTGCTTTAACATTAATTTCCATAAATTAGTTATATTTTAGTTATATTTAAACTTAATCTTTTTCAATGACTAAATAGCGCTCCCCGACAAAAATTCTCTAGAATTTTTAGACCTGAACGATATCAGTTTTTCTCGATAACTAGATATCGTTCTCCGCCAAGATTAAAATCGTCCTTAAACTGCCAGCCCGACTCTTTAACAAAATCAACGAGCCAGTTTCTATTAACATAAAATTTTTTTCTTTTGAACCATGACTCGGTTGCAAATGAAATTACTACTCTATCAACTAGCGGCATAATTTCCTTCAAAAAAGATTTTGTATAATCTCGTTCAACTTTTTCAAGAGCGTCGACAACTTTGAGCATAAAAACAACTCTTGGCTTTTCCATTTCTTTAATCAACTTTTTAACTTTCCCAAGTTCAAACAAGCTCGCATGAACCGCCCTGGCCTTTTTTATCTTGTTAGAACTAAAATAATTATTCATCAAATCTACAAGCTGCCCAACCGCTTCAATTCCAAGATAACTAACTTTTTTCTTTTCATTTACCAAATAACTATAACTAAATCCGTTAACTCCAGCACCTAAATCTGCAACTGAAAACTCCTTCGGCAAATTCTTCAAAAGCCGTTCATAAATTTCAATATAATAATCAAATCGCTCTCTAGTAGACAAATGTTTCTTAAGCACGTCTTCGGCCTCTTTATCTGTCCACTTGAATAATTTCTTTCCAGAAAACCCTGAATAATTTACTCTTAAGAAATTCCGCACTTCCTTTACCAAACTTTCTTCATCTGCATATTTTCTAACAAATTTATCATAAATCTTTTCAACATCACTTCTAACTAAACCAGAATAATTTGGTTTTTCCATTATTTTAGCTATAATTTCGCTTTTTTCCATAATCACAAAAAAGGTAATTTATTTAAATAACTTTTTCTACAACATATTAAAGGAGGTTAAAATGGCAAAACTAACAGCTTGGTTAGTAACTCTTATTGGAATAGCTCTACTGCTACCTTTGGTCGGAGTAACACAACTAGGCACACCAACACAAGGAATCTTAGCATGGATAATTGCTGTATCCGCTATAATAATCGGAATAGGCAAACTTGTAAGGAACTATTCAAACAAAAGACGACGATAAAACTAAAATTTATTTTTAATTTATAATTTTATCTGCTGGCAAATTTATTTCCTTTAATTAAAAATCTATAATTTCCACTTAAATCTTTCACAACCCCAATTCTTTTTCCATTTTCAATTTCTACTTTATCCTTACAATCTTCAACCCAAAAATCTTTTAACAAAAAAATATTTTGCCCTGCAAATTTCTCTTTTTTAATTTTTAAACACTCTGTCAAAAGTCCCGGACCAGAGCAACGGCCTTCAAAATTCAACGGTTCAAGCGCTCGAATTAAAACTGCTTGCGGCTCGCCCTCAAACCCCGTAACAAAATTAAGCATTTTATATTTGTGAACATTTTTAATTAAAATAGTCCCTCCTTCACGCCACATTGCTTCATTGTCCTTTCTTTTCCCAAACCTTGCCCAAGATGCAGGATCGTTCTTGCCAAAATACGCTTCTGTCTCAACAATCTTTGCCTTCAAGATTTTTTTATTTATTTTCCTGACTAAAATCTTTCCAAGCAATTCTTTTGCAACCACTTCTGCAGACCGGCTAAAAAATTCTTTTCTCAATTCCATAGTATTTTTAAGTTCAATTGATTTTTATTAATTGCTATAAAAATGACGCTTAATGCAACACCAGAATACAAAAAAGCGAACGAAAAATTCCTCGCTGCCAAAACAGATGAAGAACGTCTCGTCTGTTTAGATGAAATGATACGTCTATGCCCCAAACATAAATCTTCAGAAAATATGCTTGCAAATCTCAAGACACGTTATAGAAAACTGCAAGAAAAAATAGTAAAAGTAAAAAAAATGGCCAAGGCCTATTCAAAGGCAGGAATAAAAAAAGAAGAAATGCAATGTATCCTTGTTGGCTTCACAAATTCAGGAAAATCTTCATTGTTAAATAAATTAACTAATGTCAACACAAAAATTGCAGAAAGTAGCTTTGCAAAATTTACAACAAAAACCCCTATTATTGGGATGATGCCCTATTCCGGAACTCAAGTTCAGATAATAGAAAATCCTGCGCCTGATTCTGAAAATTACGACAAAGGCCTTTCAAATAGTGCTGACACAATTTTATTATTAATTAATTCTTTAGATGAAATAACAAAATTAAACTCTTACTTGGAAAGAACAACAGGCAAAAAAATAATTGTTTATAATAAGTCCGACTTGCTCACCACAAATGAAAAACGAAAATTAGAAGCAACATTAAAAAGCAAAAAATATAATTTTGTAATTATCTCATCAAAAACAAAAGAGGGCCTTAATGAATTAAAAGATAAGATTTTTATTTCATTTTCTAAAATCCGCGTCTTTACAAAGGAGCCGGGTAAGTTACGCTCAGAAAAGCCAATAATCCTTCAGCAAGACTCAACTGTCTATGACGTCGCTGAAAAAATCTTCCACGGCTTTTCAAAACAAGTCAAAGAGGCCTTTGTAACTGGGCCATCAAGCAAATTCCCATATCAAAAAGTCGGCCTCAAGCACAAGTTAAAAGATCTCGATACTATAGAATTTAAAACAAGATGAATATTAAAAATTAACAGACATCCAGATTAGATAAAAAATAGTAAAGATTATCCCGCCCCAAGCAAAAAATTTACCTTTAAGTTTATTTCTTTTAACAGAAATTAGACCAATTACTCCAAACACAAAACAACAGAAAGGTAAAATAAATGTAGTCAATACCCACATCCACATTGAGTAAATAGGCCAAAAAGGTAATGAAAGAGAATATAAAATAACATAAATTAATAATATAATAGCAATAATAAAACTAGAAATAGCCCACCTACTAAATTTTAAATCTCCTTTCATAATAAAAAATACAAAATATACTTTAAATAACTTTTCAATTCAGAACAAAATAATAAAATTAGTAAACAATCTTCTTAGTAATATTGCAAGTTTGATTTACCCAATTAACATCAAATTCATTTAACTCTCTTCTTTTTTCATCAATAATAAAATATTGTCTTGGAGGATTATCACACTCACTGCAATTATCAGTCACACAAGGACAAGGCATTTTATTTTCTACCCATGCATCCGGACAAATTCTCAATTTTCCAACCAACCTATCATCACCATAAGGTATTTTCTTTAATTGATTGATATTTTGTGAGTATAAAACACTCCCAATAACCAATCCCACAACTAAAAATAGAACAGCTACAATTCCAATAACTAACCATTTATTCATACTAAATCAACAAAATAACTATTTATAAACCAGTGCATAACTTCAAATAAATTGGAACTTAAATATATTTTAAAATATAACAATAAATTCAAAACCAGATAGTTATATTGATTTGTACATTGGTCCTCTTATGATATTCCCATTCTTATCTATGACTAAATGTACAATTTGATCATTAAAAATGCTAACTAAAACCCATTCACCATCACTATCTTCACTTATATCTATTTCAGAACTTCTATTAGATTTAAAGGCAATCCACAACCCATCATTGTGTTTATCGGCATAATTCATAGCAAATTCTTTAGCATCGTCTTCAGTTTGTAAATTAATATTTGATTTTGTTGGTTTGAAAATAAAAATACCAATAACTAAAAATAAAATAATTACAATCCCTATTAATCGATTATCCATATTAAATCAACAAAAACTAAATTTATAAAGAATTGTATAACTTCAAATAAATTAGAACTGAAATAAATTTATAAAACATATTATCATTAATTTACCATGGGTCGAGAAGATATAGAAAAGAATCGCATTAAAGCGCAAATTCACGCAAACACAAATATAACCTTAATTTTTATAACATGTACAATCTTTGCATTTGTAATAAGTGTGAATAGCGCAATCTTAAAAGATGACTATGTGCTGGCAGCGCAATTAACTCTTGCCATTCCATTTTTAATGACGTCATTGCTAGCACACTCAAAACTTGCAGAATCAAAATCCAATATAAAACGCCTAGACAGTTTTGGATATATTTGTTATACAATTGGTTACACTTTCTTCGTCAACACAATAGGAATACTTCTTGCAACTTTTGTTTCTTTGCAAATAAGCATGTTTTTCTTTTCGGCAAATATAATAATGGCCCTCTTATATTCTACAATATTAACTTCACATAATATCTCTCAGATAAAATCAAGATTGGTAAAAGACGTTTTTTTTATTTTATTAATTGTACTAGGCGGAATATTGCATAGTTTGGGATATTATTAATTTTTATAAGCCTCTTTATGTAATTTTTTCAATTTATCATTGCTTTGAAAATTTCTTAATAAAACATTTATTTCTTTAGTAAGGGAATTCTTCAAATCTAAAGGATGAAGCTTTTTGGAAACAAAATCCTTTTCAACTTGTTCATAATTTGAATAGACTAAATCTCCACCAAATTTAGCAGGACGTTCAATAACAAACTCTTCTTTTTTATCTTCCTTTAATACAAAAATTAAATATTTTAATAAAGCCATTAATCCATTATTAGGATTACCTGCAGCACATTCGGCCCCGTTAATCTTTCGCTTTACAGTTTCCTCATCGCTTAAAGTGTCTATTTTAGTTTTTTCATCACTAGACGACATTTGCTCCCCAACAAGCCCACGAATCATAGGAGTCATTAATTCAATTCTTGCTTTATCTCCTATTTTTGGAAGATTTTCACGTGCATAAACCATTATTTTTCTTTGATCTACCCCTGCAAACTGAATATCAACTTTTAAGTATTCCTCATCTAACGCTTGCATTAGAGGATAAATCAAACCTGAAAGTTTTGTGCTTTCACTATCCATATTTTTCACAACTTCTGATGCTGATTTCCGAGCATCATGAATGCTAGTAAAAGTTGTCAACTTTAATAAATCATTAAAATAATCCTTATTCAATTGAACTTCAGAACCTTTAACAAACTCTAATTTTTTAACATCAACATTAATTGTTTTTAAAATTGTTAAAATAACTTCTTTATAATATTCATATCTTTTATTCAAAATTTCCCAAGGAACCCCATCAAGAGCTGCATGTAAATCTGCCAAAAGAATTTTAACTTTTAAACCAGCTCGTAAAAAATCAGCAACTTTCAGCATTGGGAAAAAATAAGCAATAGAGACACTTCCCGTAGGCATAGTCCCCCAATAGACACTAATTTGTTTTCCAGAACGCAATAATTTTTTAAGTTCATCTTCACCAATTACTTCTTGTAAGTTTCGTGTAATCAATTCATATCGTTCTTCAGCGCTCATGCTCTTAGCCATAGAACAATCAGCAAGTTTTAATTATTAAAGTTTTCCATTAATATCATGAACCTAAAACTCTTAACCTTAATAATCTCCATCATCGGTATATCTATTCTCCTCTTGCTTTCAAATATCATTGAACCAAAACTTTCAACAATTTTGGAACTAAAATCAAAACAAACTTACGAACAAGTAAAAATACAAGGACAATTAATAAGTCAAAAATCATACAACAATGAAACATTTAATATTTTACAAATAAAAGACTTAACAGGAATAATACAGGTTTTAACAAATAAAAATCTTCAACTAAAAACCAACTCTACAATCCAAGTCACAGGAAAAATAACAGAATATAAATCAAGAATACAAATCACAGCAGATAAAATAAAAATTTTAAGTTAAAATCTATCTGTAGTAATAATTAAAAAATTCATTATTCGTAGAAATAATCCCTCCAGTAGTTCCGCTCGTTTCTGTTGATCCAGAACTTCCAGATTCTCCCCCACCTGAGGTTGATGTTGTTGTACTTCCACTACTAGTTGATTCAGTAGGAGTTGTTGTAGTTGTTTGCTCTCCACTAGTTTGTATTGTAGTTGATTCTGTTGTGGGTGATTGTGTTGTTTCTGTAGGTGGTTGTTGTTCTGGATTAAATCCTTCAGGTGGAATAAATCCTTGTGAAGGTTGTTGATTGTCAACACACCTACATCCACTTTGATCACATTCAGAATGTTGATTCTCACCACATTCAGGTCCTCTAAACTGTCCCTCTCCCTTATTAAATTCTCCACCTTCTCTAAATTCTCCTTCACCTCTTTCTCTATCTTGATTAAAATTTTGTCTTTGTTTTTCTCCAAACTCTCTCATAACAACTTCACAACTTTCTCTTGTAAGCGCTTTAGCTTCTTCACATTGTTGTGGCCATCCACCATGATTTCTTTCTTCACTTCGACTTCCTTCCAAAGCAGAATCATAACATTTTAATCTTTCATCAGCATTTTCAATTCTTCTGCAATCAGGATTAAATCCTCCAGGCCCACCCCTAGGACCTCCCTCTTTTCTTTGGCTTTCCATTATCTCTCTGCATTTCTTCTCATCCCCCCTATTATCTCCAGTTAATCCAGCATCTAAACATTCTTGAGGCGCATTTTGTCTAAACATTAATTTTCCACATTCTTTGGGATCTTTCAAACCAACTTCAATACATTCTTCAGGAGCATTTTCCTTAAACATAATTTCCTCGCACGCTTTCCTGGCTTCTCTTTCATTACTCAAATCAATCCTGCCTTCATCCAATGCTTTTATGCACTCTTCAGGAGCATTTAATCTAAACATAACTTTCATACATTCTTTCGCTGTTTTAGCTCCTACTTCTCTGCATTCCTCTGGCATATGTGATTCAAATTGATCGCCTCCATACCTCCCCTCAATATCTGCCATAACATCTTGCAAATAATCTGGAAGCAAATCCTCCATCCCTTCAGTTGCATCATCCATTGATTCACAAGCTGATTCATCTCCTTCATCGCACTTCAAGGCTAAAGGAGCAACAATACTACATCTATTTGCAAATGGTTTAATGCTTATATCTTCACATCTACATTGTTCTCCCTGAGTTCTAAAACACTCACTCATAATTTTTCCAAATGCCTGTACTTCTTTCTTTTGCTCTTCTGTTAAATCTCTATGAAATTTTTTCTGCCACTCGGGAGAATCTTTATCTGATTTGCAAACTCTAGAAAATTCCAAGGGATCAATCTTAGAAAGCTGTTCACAAAGTTCTTTGACTTTTGAAGCAATTTCAACAGCAATGGAAATTCTTTCTTCTCTATTAATGACATCATCAACAAAGTCTCCTCTTTCATCTTCAGGAATATCATTTTCTAGCTCCCTTATAGTATTTCTGATTGCAGCAGCACTTCTTTGTGCTTCATCTTTTTTATCCGGATCAGACTCTTTTTCTAATGCATCTGCATACTCTTTATAACTTTCTAAAGATATTTTAGCAGCCTCTATATTTCCTGCTTTAATCATCGCTCTAATTTCAGCAATTTTTTCTTCTCGAACTTTAATTTCATCACTAAATTTATCAAAAAACTCATCAACAAAATAAAAATTAGAATCAGGAGTTATTCCTGCATCAGATTCTAATTCACTATCTGAAAATTCTTCTCCAAAATTATCTGCGCTTTCATTAGTTCCATCACTTTTAATAATAGTTTCATTTTGTACATCTTTTTGTAAAGAATCATTTTCCTGAGCATAAACACTCATAGAATTAAATAAACTTAATAAAATACCAACTAAAATAAAAATAGATAAAACTAAAACACTCTTCATCCCCCTTTTATTCATATATAAACTACAAAAACACTATTTATAAACCTTAATGTAAAATGTTAATAGAAATTCTCATCTTTTTAATTCTTGGTATTCTTACAGGAATATTTACAGGCAAAAGTTACGTGAGTTCCTAACTTTTTGTTCTCTTTCTTAAATTGCATTACGACTGCATTACAAATAATATAAAGAAAAAGAAATAAAAGGACGTATGAAGATGAGCTATGATAGGATAGGAAACTATAGAATCAGAGAGAACGGAAAGAAGAGAAGCATTTTTGATAAAGTTAATGAGATAAAAGAAGGGATTAAAACCATTCTTCCAGAAGTTGAAGGCGATAGGCTAATTGCGATGTTAAGCAAGATTAGGACATATCTTGCTCATAAGAAGAAAGGCGTGCCTCTTGGAAGACATGGCTGGAAAGGTTATAGAGATCTTACATTCAATGAAAAAGTTTTGTATGAACATCTTCTTAAACAAGGTCTCTGCCCATCAACCACTTATCGCTGGTTTATAGCCACAAGAATCCCTTCAGATGTTCGAGATAAGCTTGAGAAAGACCAATTAAGCATGAAGAAAGCCTTCCAGATATCAGCTAACAGAAGACGAGTAAAAGAAAGCAACACCGGTTTAATGATGATTGAAGAATTAAGAACAATTGTTAGGGGTCTATAATGTCAAACAAAAGCAAACTTCCAGATGTCCTGAACATTGAACAAATCATAAAGCTCTTTGATGTAATGGATAAGCCTAAAGTAGCAATGGCTACCTCTGTTGCTTTCTTCTGCGGCTTAAGAATAAGCGAAGTCTGTAATATGAAAATTGAAGATGTCGACCTTGTTAAACAAAGACTTAAAGTTGTTGATGGCAAAAATTCCAGAAGGAAGTTTATGGGTTATGGAAAAGATAGATATGTTCCCATTCCGCCCCAATTAATTTCTCCCTTAAAGAAATGGCTTGATATCATCCAGGGAGGAATGTGGCTTTTCCCATCTGATAAATCCCCTGACGCACATATTCGTAAGAAGAGTTTAGGAGAGCAGTTTAGAGATGTCCTCAAAAGAGCAAATCTTTTAATTCCAGAAAGAGAACTAGAATTTGAAACAAAAGTTAATGGCATAAAACAAACAAAGAAAATCATTAGGCATAAATATTATTTCCATACTCTTCGCCATAGCTACGCTACTTATCTTAGAGACAAAGGTGTTGATATTTACACTATCTCTGATCTCTTGGGCCACAACCAAGTCACAACCACTCAAATTTACGCCAGGATAAGCGATGTACAAAGAACAAAGGCAGTTAATCAAGCTTTCAATCATCAATTTGCTCCCAACCCATATCCCGTCCAATATCAGATACAACAAATGCAACAACCTCAATCCCAAAATCCCTCTGCTCAAACTGAGAATGACAAACTCCTAAAAATCAAGAAGCTCGAGCTCGAGATTGAAAAAATAAAACTGCTAAAAAACGAGGAAAAAGAGGTAATGAAAAGTTATGATTAAACAAAAATAGAAATATAAAAATCAAAATGAGGTAAATAACTACCTCGCTCTTTCTAATTCAGTAATTTTTGTTCTAAGAAGTTTATTCTCTTCTTTTAATTCCTCTATAATATCTTTTTCCATCTTCTTACTCTCAAATTCTTTCTTGTCCTTTTCTACCTCTTTCATAAGATTCTCTCTTAGAGATAAATCTTCTTTCATATTTTTAACTCTAAATTTTTCTCCGCCAGGTAGTTTACTATTTATTATATGGATAATCTCAGAATTTAGTTCTATTATAAGATTTCCAAAATGACTGCCAATACTCAACTCTTTTATCTCTTTTGACATCCTTTGAATTTTTCCATGAGTGTTTGGCTCAAAAAAGGAAGGCATTTCATAATATTCCTCAAGGTCCCATTTCAAAACTTTATATCTATAAAGAAACCACATCAAGCATCTATCCATAATATAACGATTATCTTTCTTTTTTCAATCAATTTGAATATCTCTTCAAGTTCCATTATTCATTATCTATTCCTCACTTTCATCGTTCTCCTCTTCATCGCCATCTTCCATCTCCGCTTCTCGCTCTTCTCTTTCTTTCATCTTTTTATGAAAATCCTTAATACTCTCGGCTTCTTTCTCCAAAAAACCTGGCTCATGATTATTTCCTATTAAAAACAAAGTCATCCATGCGCCTCTATAAAATGCTTCTTTAATCTTATCTTCTTCAGATGCATCAGATTCATCAAGCTCAGAAATTAAAGCATCAATATTACTATAGGTTATTTCTTCAGCGAGCTCTTCAGCAATTGCATTGTTCTCTCCCATTTTCTCCATTTGCTGATTGACATCTTTCATGAATGCCCCCATCTTTTCATCTCCTAAAGAATCGCCCATTTTATCAGTGCAATCGGAGCAGATGTGTGGCATGCGCATAGCATCAATTCCTTTTTTCTTGCCAGCTTTCAAAAATGATTCTGGCATCTGCATATCTTTCCCACAAACACTGCATTTCACATCTATCATTTTTTCTTCTTTTGTCATTTTTCTAACTCCTCAAAAGCTCTCGTAATCATCTGAATCATTTCTTTGACATTAACTTTCTCTCCGGACTTTAACAAGGAGGATATCTCTTTTTCATTTAAGTCTGAAAGCTTGGACTCTAGGCCATTAATGAAATCAAGGAAATCTTTTTTTGTGAATTTCTTCTCTGCATTTTCATTTATTTTTAGGAGTATCAAATCTATGAGCTCTTTGTCTATCTTGACAAGATTATTCTTTAGAATAAAATAGATATCATAAATATCTCTTATGACGACATTCTTTCTTATTACAAGCGCCCTGAACTTCTCTGCAAAGTTTTCTGTTAAGTCAATTACCTCAATCTCAACATCTTTTCTTAAAATTGGATCTCCCAATGCATCGATAAATTCATGCTTGATTGCTTTCATTCTTGTTGTATTCCTTAATTTCTTTCTAAAAGAAATCTCTAACTTGATTGTCTGAACAGAGTCATCAATCATTGAGTTATAAGTTGTAATAACCTCAAGTCCAACTATTTTGGGATCTTCTTTGGAAGTTAACATTTTCCATCCCTTTCCAAGCTCTTTGTTTGTCTTAAAATCCAGTTTATTCAATATCTCAAATAATTCTCTTCTTAGTCCATCAAGAATTCTTTTAATCTGCAATTTTGTCTTACCTTTAACATCTTGATTGTAGACAAAATCCAAATCCTCGCTTAATCTGTAAAATCCCAAATAACATTTATTCAAACAGGTTCCACCCTTAAAAACAAGATCCTTAATTTTCTTCTCGCTTATTTTTTGAAGTATTCTTGTTAAATGATAATCTTTTTCCAAAAGCTTAGAAGAAAATCCTGTTTCAGCGCTTAGTCTTCTCAACTCATCTAGATTAATCGTATCTGCCATTTTTTCTCCAATAGTTTAGTTCTTGTTTTTTTAATAGTTGTATAATAATTTAACGCTCTTTTCTTCTTTAATAGATTAAATAGCTTGCTGCTTCCTGTTAGCAAGCCAACAAGCTTTATTATTTTAATGCTATTGTACTTAACAGCATAATCAACTAATTTGTTTTTATCATATCTTGAACTTTTAACTTTCTCCAGAACCTCACTCAAGCCTCCAAGATATTCCGGATAATCTAAAGCATCAATTATTGTTCTCTCTTTATCAGAATAAGGATATTTGTCTTTAACAATTCCAAACAGCTTATCTTTTTTTACTTTAAAGAATTTGAACTTATAATGCAGAATTTCCTTATCAAAAGAATATCTTGTATTAAACACAAAAAGTTTATTTGGTATCTGCTCAGTAAAGCCATGCAAGTTAAAAGCATTGTATAAACCAATGTAATAGTCTTTAGATTCTAATAAATAATCATTAAGCTCAATGTTATCTATCCCAATATTCTTATTAATAGAACTAACAGGAATTACAATGTAATATCCTTTCTTAAAACTGACAAGCCTTTTCTTCAACAGCATTGATTTAACTAAGTATTTAGGATTCTTTGAAATTTTATGATCGGAAATTAAACTAATCAGTTCATTTCTTTTAATTAGTCTGTACTTCTTATATTCCAAAATACTCTGCAATCTCTCCTGATTTGAAGTTAATCCTGATCTCTTTGTTTTTTTCATTTTACATAAGTCTTTATCTACTACCTTATCAAGAATAAGAAAAATGAAGTTTTTAAAGATTGCGATCTCTTAAATATCTCCATTCTTCATTGTTTATAGTAGATTTTCTCATAAATCACGCAAATAACCCTTGTCCTTCCTTCAAAAACCCCTCAAGGGCTTGCACGAGTTGTTTCTGGTGCGCTTTCTTAATCAATTAGTAGAAATCCCTATTCTCTCTTGAATCCCTTGTTTTTGTTTGAGAAACCACCAAAAACCATAAAATACCTCGAGAATTAGTCAGGGAATCCACATTAAGAGACAACATTTAAATAGATTGTCGACGATAAAATGATAGAAAGAACAATAAAAAACTCCGAAGATAAAGTCGGGTTTGGTAGCCACCAAATCAAGCAAAAAAACAAAGGCGAGAGGTCCTAAAACCCATGATTTTAGCCCTTATAGCCGCTCTGCTCCTTGGTGTGCTTTCCGGGACCATCACAGGCCTTTCTCCAGGAATACATATAAACATCGTTGGTGCAGCGCTTGTTTCTCTTTCTGCAGCGGCCTTTTCGTCAATTCTTCCACTCTACTTGGTTGTTTTTATCGTCGCTATGTCTATTACCCATAGCTTCGTTGATTTTATTCCTTCAATATTCCTTGGAGCCCCAAACGAAGATACTGCCCTTTCAATTCTGCCCGGCCATGAGCTTTTGAATGAGGGAAGAGGTTACGAAGCAGTAATGCTTTCAAATTATGGATGCCTAATTGCGATATTTCTCTTAATTTTTTTATCTATACCTTTAAATTTTGTAATTCCAACCATATATCCTTATCTTTCCAAAACCATGGCATTTATTCTAATTTTATTTTCTATAAATCTTATATTCATTGAAAAGAATAAATTTTCTGCGCTTTTAGTTTTTATATTAACAGGAATCTTGGGATTTATTATCCTAAACTTAAATGAAAATTTATTATCACAACCACTTCTCCCATTATTATCCGGACTTTTTGGTAGTTCAACTTTAATCTTAAGTATAAAACAAAAAACAAAAATCCCTCAACAAGAAATAAATAACAAATTTAAAATTCCATTAAAATCTCCTCTTATAGGTTCAGTTATAGCGTCGCCATTATGTGGTTTTCTTCCAGGGTTGGGCTCAGGACAGGCCGCAATACTTGGAAATCAAATTGCAAAGACTGACAAAAGAGGATTTATTGTCTTGATAGGAATAACA
>ERZ1292623.2669-Hain-H51-01um-R1-2669-length-15731-cov-6_pt1 | contig 15731 bp, 23 predicted proteins | sample MGYA00564398_ERZ1292623 | MGnify/ENA primary metagenome ERZ1292623 (study PRJEB36523, sample SAMEA6512633) | groundwater metagenome | collected 2019-01-07 | study: AquaDiva: Metagenomics assemblies of 32 groundwater samples | reverse complement strand
GAGTCACGCGCCGGGTATTGGAAGGTTTGTGTCACGTCCCAGCCTGGTCTCGGCCTGGGAAGGTCCGATTCTTCGTGCCGACCGGATCCTGAGCGAATTCATATTCCGGGTCGAGGTTATTCCTACAGCCAGGTTCGATCAAGCGGCCCTGGAACGTTCCTTGGCCCTGGTTCAGGCTCTTTCCCAGATCTATGCCGGCTGGGGTCTTCAGGAAGCCAGCTTGGCCTGGTCGTCCAAATTCCAGCAAGCCACCGGAAGCGGCCAGCCGGCTCCCGACCCACCCAAGATGCTCACCAATCTGCTCGAGCTTCTGCGCGATGTGTCGAGACGGAGCGGGATGGACTATGCCCAATCTCTACAGCTCCGCCCTGAGGATCTCGCCACATCCCTGGCTCAGGGTGCCAAGATCATGTCGGAGCAGAGCCAGGCCGCAGAAGCCGCCCAGCGAGCCCTGGCTGAAGCGCAGGAACGCGAGATCCAGCTTAAGAGCGAGCAGTCGCACTGGAAGGCTGAGGCGGAGCAGATGAAGGCTCGGACAGAGGGAGTGCGTCAGGAGTTTGAAACTATCAAGGCCTTGCACAACTACGAGCTCCTAATGCACAAGATCCGATCCGAAATAGAGCGCATGCCCTATATCACCGAACAGCAGCGATCGCGTGCCGCTGCTTCCGTGGCCCGCGAGCAGCACGCCCAGGTCGAGACGGCCAAAGAACTCGCCAAGATGGAAACCGATCTGGCCATGGCCGAAGCCCAGTTGCTCGAGCGCAAGGCGAGTGCCGAGGAGCGTGCCGCTGAGGCGATCAAGGCGGCTCAGGAAGCCGCGCAGGGGCCTCCGCTGCCGGCCGAAGAACAGCAGCTCATGAAGATCGAGCAGGCCGAGGTGGACCTGGCCAAAGCTCACGCGGCGCTTGAGACTCAGAGACATGCTGCATTGCGAGAGGCGGCTCGCGCTCACTATGAGGAGAAGAAGGCGGAACAAGGACCGCCCAAACCGGAGAAGAAGAATGGGTAAGGCGATGCTCCACAAGCCCGGTCAGTACCACACCCCAAAGAACATGCCAGTTCCGCGTGAAGGCATTGTCTCGGTTGCCAAGCCGGGTAGAGAGTACCCGTTCGAGTGGGTGGAAAAAGGCAGCGTCGTTCCGCCACTGGGCTACACCTTCGTCCCTGAAACACGCACGGTCGGTGCTAGCATTCACGCAGGCAAGCCGTACACGGTTTACAGGGCCATACCCGAGCAAGACATTTCCAACCCACTTATGCCTTACCAGGCGCGCCCGGATCAGGTGGCGCTTCCCCAAGGCATGGTCGGTCAGTTGTCATCCGAGCAGCGAGAGAGAATCCGTCGCGGCCAGTATACCCCTCAGGACGCGATGCGCGGCAGCATGTTTGCGCCCCTGGCCGGGATCTTTCCGGTTGTCGGCCCGCACGCGGCCAGGCGCGCTCGTGGAGAATCGCCCACCTGGGTAGATCGAATGGTTGCTGGTGTTGACCTCTTGGGAATCCTGGCCCCTGTGGGCGTCCGAGCGGCGCGTGGCCCGCGGATACGCGGCACTCTCCCGCGCAAGCCAACGGTCCGTCCGCTTCCCCGAACGGCCGTGGTCGATCCGTCTGGCCAGCCCAAACGGCTGTTTCACGGCACGCGCGCCGCTTTTGAGCGCTTCGACCCGACCAAACACGATCCGGGAGCGCTCTTTGGTCCGGGCTATTACTTCACCGACAATCCCGGCATCGCGAGTTCCTACGCCGAGGGTGGCGGGACGAAAGTATACAAGTTCAGCCGCACACTCGAAGGGGCCCAGCGCCAGGGCGCCCAGCTCGAAGCCGCCGGGCACTACGTCGTTATCGATCCCGTGGGTGCCGATTCTTACCCGTTCAAGTACGTCGTGCGCTACGCGCCGCCTTCCTATAAGCCCAACGTGCGTCCGGCCTACGTCGATATTCGCCAGCCTTTCCAAGTGGATCATGAGCGGACCTGGGGTGTGGCGCGTAATATCGCCCAGCGCCAGGGCTGGGATACGAAAGTGATCGATGAGTACCGCCACACCTATCTGGGGGGCGCCAGCCCACGTTTTAATCCCTATGAAGCCCTGGCCAACTCGATACCGGAGAACGCCCGGCTTTCCGTGGACATGGAGGGGCGCCGGCAGATCTTAAACAGCGTGCTCCGCGACCATGGTTATGATGGCATCCATTATCGCGGAGGTAAGCGCTTGGGGTTAAACAAGGAGCATGATGTGTGGGTCGCGTTCGACCAATCCCAGATCTATAACGCCGTCCTTCCCCCACAGGCGCGCGCGGATCTCTTCCGCAAGCTGCTCGCCGCAGGCAAAAGCGTCGCCACAGTTAGTGCTATGGTTATAGCTGCCGATATGCAAGGGTCCAGGGGCCATGGTCAGCCCTAGACGCTCGACCATCGACTCTTGTGCCTAAACACACTATTGAGCTTCCCTATAGGTTTATGCCATCATAAGAGCTAACCACGTACTCGTTACGGAGGTAACATGAAAAGGTGGCAGTATAAGGCGCATGTCCTGGAATCTCCCATGACGAGCGCGCATGTCTTCAACGCGAAGCTAAACGAACTGGCCAAAGAGGGTTGGCGATTGGTTTCGTCTTACCCTTATGGGTCGGGGCAGATGATCACGGTAGTGATCTTGGAAAGGCCTGAGGAGGATGAAGAGATCAGCTCGATCGGTCGTCGTATACGCGAAAAGCAAACCGCCTAGCACACTCGAACTGGCGGCCAAGTTTCACCGAGAGCGCGAGGCCGTCCTGGCGGCTCAGCCTTCCACCCAGCGCTACGGTTCGGGAGGCCTGCCAATTCCACAGCCCGGAGTGGTGCGGCGCGCGGCGCGTGTGAGCGATGCCAGGGCCGTGAAGACGGCTGATGGGTATCGCCGCATGCAGGCTGAGAAGAAAGGCTACGACTCCGGTGTGGGCAAGCCATTCGAGACCGTCGCTCAGGCGCGTGAGTATCGCAAGCTGCATGGCGTGGTCGAGATGAGTCCCAGCGAGTTCTCCGCGGAAGTCGGGGGACCATCCGGACCATCGCACAGCGACTTGATGGCGCGTGTGGAACGGAGATTCCCCGCTTCACCCGTAGTGATCGGCGGGCAGGTGTTTGACGGATCGGAGCTCACCATTAAATCGGGACGGAAAGCGGTTTGACCACAGGCCATGGACTTTTGCAATGCCCAAGGTCCCCATCATATTCCATATCATGGAAAGCTCCATCGCCATCTGTAAGGCCGAGGCTATCCATAAGACAGGACGGGACGCCGAGCAGATCTCCCATGGAGACACACTCGGAGTAGGTGAAAATGGCGATATGGTAGATGCGGGAATTATAACCTTAGTTCGACCGAGAAGGCTGCCTGATTGTGGTCGCGAGCGGACTGGGTCGTGGTGGTTGTATGAAATCGAATATAGGCCATACGACCTTAGCGCGCACCCCATAGGTGGTTGCTTGACCTACACAGGTAGGTCGGCGTATGCTGAATATGAAGTTACGGCGCATGATGGGGAGGGGCCGGCTAAACCTCAACCTATCACCGCCTGATCTTTCGTCGTGCTGGCCGATGCGGCTAGCTCGCGGAACCCTTCGGACTCCCGGAACGTGAGAGGAATACCCGATGGCAGAAGCGGCAACAGCCGCGGATCCCTACGAGAAGCGCTATAAGGATTTGCAGTCCACCTACACCCAGACCACGCAGGAGTTAGCCGACCTGCGCAGGCGGATTGAGGCGGGCGAGATCCTTGAGCGTGACAAGAGGGACGCCGAGATTCTCGAGTGGGCCAAAACGAAACCGGATGAGGCCCGAGAGTGGCTGGGTTGGGAACAGCCCAAACCCAATGGCAACGGACGGAGTTCTTCATCTCCGCTGCCGGTCGATGCCCTGATGGGCGACGCCGTCGCCCTAGGCGACAGGATATTCGACCCGGAGAGTGAGGAACATACCCAGTTCAAGCGCCAGTACGGCGACGAGGGCCTACGCCAGGCCGGGCTGCGCCGTTACGGGAAGGAGATTGCCGAAGGCGCCGGGATCTCGAAGGAACTGACGGAGCATAATGAGATTCTCAAGTCGCTCCGCTCGGAGTTGGACCAGGTCAAGAAAGTGGCCGAACGATCCAACGACTATTCAGTTGCTTCGTGGAATCAGGTGCAGGTACTCCGTGACCCGACGCTTGGGAAAATTCAAGAGCTGCAGCAGAAGCTTCACAAGGACCCTGGCTACTGGCGCGACATTATCTCACGGATAGAGATGCTCGAAACGCCAGCCAAGACAGAGACTCAAAAGGCGACTCCTGCGACTCCCCAGGCACCGTCCGCTGAACATGTCGCCGCTGCCATTGCCAGTGCACAGGCCATTCCGGTGGGCGCCGGACCTCATGGCGGGGCTCCAGATAGCCGGACGCTGGATCCCTTTGACCGTGCGGTCCTGGAGGCCCGGGAAGAACTGACGGCGCGCCGGTAACTCGGAACAACCGGCTTTAGTCATCGGAACACGAGAGGGGGCTCGGGGCAATGGCTGTATCGCAATTCACCGACTTCATCCGCGCCACGCGGAACCGCTACTCTAAATACGTCTCGGATGGCATCCTGGAGGATTACGTCCTATTCAAGGAACTCCAAAAGGCCAACGGCCCGCCCCGGCGATACTCCGGCGTCATGGGGAATGAAGCCGGAATCATATCCGGGGTCGGTGGCCAGGACTTCGAATGGCGCGTCTTCAAGGCGCGCATGGCCTCGGGTCGCTGGGGCCCGGCGACGGAGATAAGCCCGTCTACGCCTCAAATCCTCCAGCATCCAAAGGTCTCGATGGGCGGCTACCAGGTCGCCTACGCGATCGGCACCTTTGAAACCCTGTCCCTCGACACCGAAGAGGAGTTCGTTCCACTCCTCAAGCTCTATGAGCAGATGGCTACGCGCGAGTGGTACATGCTCTTTAACGAGCAGGCCTACAAGGACAACTCCGCCTCAAGCCCTGCGGGCTGGGGCGGTCTCGCCGCGTTTGTCGCGAACACCGGCACGTACGCGACAAATATCACTCTGTCGGATACCTATGCCAAGCCATACGTATTCGACTATTCGGCTAGCGGCCAGTCGTTCGCCGTCACGGCGCTCGATCGGTTCACGGAAGTGGTCAACAACGCCACGCACGGCGATACGCAGTCGGGTCCTGACGTTCCTGAGGTGGCTTTCGCCAATCGGTCCGACTGGCAGAAGATGCACTCGTTGATCTCCGACCTGCACCGGATCGTCAACGTCAACGAAGACATGCTGAAGTTAGGCTTTAAGAACTTCACCTACCAGGGCGTGCGGGTGTACTGGGACGACGAGATGACCGACCAGGCCCTGAAGAAGGTGTACATCCTGAACATGCACAGCCTGGGACTGGTCCACGCGGGCAAGCAGCTCTTTATGTTCGATACGGGCACGACCCTTGAGGGTATTCTGCAGGTACTCAATGTTGGGGTCCACAAGGGCCAGATGATCTGCACGAACACCCGTAAGAACGGGCTGATCGACAACACGGAAAGCGTCTAATCGTTGAATCGTTCAATCGTTGGCTTGTTGAGTTGTTGAACAGCTCAACTCCCTATGTGGTGTGAAGGGAGCAGATATGAGTAGGCAATCGACAGCCCAGAAGGTGGAAGATTCTTCCACGACCCAGCAGCACTCGCTGAACTGGCGCTTCGAGCAGGTAGACGTGAATAGCGAGGACTACGGCACCCAGGGGTTCGTCTACAAGAAACTCTTCGACGCCGGCGTGGCCGCCATCAAAGGATCCCCGGTTGGCGAGACACAAGCCTCGGGTGGCGGCACAGTGACACCTGACCAGTCGGATGCCGGGTCGGCCGGCATCTTGGGAACTGGTGGCGGTATTGCACAGTGGGCGGTGGCGGCCAACACCACGCTCTTCGGGTTCGTCCAGTACCAGGGAATCGGCCGCGTGCTCATGAAGACCACCGGCGCTCTGGCTGCGAATGCCTTGGGCGTGTGGACGGGCGACGACACCGTCGCCGCATTTACCGATCCCGGTAACGAGGAGCTCATCTTCGTGCGGGCGCTGGTGGCCGCTTCGGGTGGCGACGTGGCTGCCGGTGGCTACCTGTTACTCGGTTAAGGACCGGGGACAATCTTACTAACCTGCCGCGGCATCGCCGCGTGCCGGAGATGCCCCGGTACGCGGCGACATTTTTTAGGTAGACCATGCGCAGCTTCTCGCGAGTGGTACAGACATACCGGCGCTATCGCGGCGGCCAGTCCGGCGAAGACTTCGCCGCCCAGCTCGCGGGTGAAGCCGCAGCCGATCTACAGCTCCTCTTCAACCGGCATTCCTGGCGCTTCTTCGTCAAAGAGCATGATGTAGACCTCTGGGGCACGGAAAAGATCACCCTATCCAGTGTCTCTGGAACATTACTGACGATTACTGGGACCACAGATTCCAAATGGGTAAACCAGATCGTAACTCTGGACGGCGACCCATATACAATCACCAACGTTCTGACGACCACGACCGTCTTGATAGCTCCGAGCTATAGCGGCGCTGCCATATCCTCTGGGACATCAGCGACCATTGAACAGGTTCGAGTGGCGCTACCTGACAACTTCGGCGCCATCATCGCGCCGGTTATGCGCGGGTCGAACAAGAGCGCACTGGTGTCCCCGGAAGGCATTATCCTGAGCTACCGCAGCTCCGGAGGCCAGAGTGGATCGGACGTTCATGCGGTGCAGGGCGACTATCTTCTCGTTCTACCCGCCCAGGCCAACCGGCTATATTTCCAGTACCGGAAGCAGTTCGAGAACCTCTTTCAGTACGACACCGGGCAGGTGACCGTGAGCGATTCCCAGCCGGCCAAGGTTACTGGTAGTGGAACTCAGTGGAGCGGTATCCCGTCATCCGGATCTGGAACGGTCTTTGAGTCGAAGGCGAACGTGGCGCGCGGGTTCCCTATTTCGAATGAGGTGCTGTTGGTGGATACCGATACCCGTCTGGGCCTTAAGAGTTCCTGGACGGGCGCCAAGGGATCTCTCTTTGACTATGTGATCTCGAACGATCTGGACATGCCCGAGTACATGGACAAAGCGATGCAGGGCTATGCGCGGTACGCGGCGGGCAAGATGGACCGTTCTGAACTGGAGAACGCCGTGCTCGATGCAATTGCAGCCGATTCGCCGAGCGACGAGCCGCTCACGCGAGGCTATAGCGACTGGGAACCCCTTACGTCACCGCGCGTGAACCGTTGGGGCAGGAGATAATGCCATGTCGGTCACAAGCAACACCCCTCTAGTCACTCCTGCGACTAATGCGCGGGAGATAACCTTATCTCCCAACGCCACAGCCGACGATGCGATTGTTTCGGGTGCCAAGAAGGTCCACGCGATTGATCTGGACAATTCCGCGAACGCGGCAGGGTCCTACTTAAAGCTCTATGACAATTCTGACCCGACTGTAGGCACCACGGTGCCCGACGAGATCATCTATGTGCGCGGCACCAAGCGCCGGCGCATTACCTATCACGATGACAAGCTTGAGTTCGCCACGGCGCTCAGCGTGGCGTGCGTCACAGCAGGAGGCACGGGCGGGACGACTGCGCCCACCAGTGCGGTCACGGCCAAAATCACGGTATCGGATTGATAGACCAGTAGAACGGGGCTGGTGAAATTATGCGTCAGCGGGTTACAGAAGTTACGATTGCCAACGCCGCTAGCCTGTCCGGTGCGGCAATTCTCGACGGCGATATCGTAGCTATCGTCATGCCCAGCGCCTGGACAGCCGCCAACCTGACTTTCCAGGGTGCCACTATAGTCCAGACCACGGGCGCTACACCGGGCGGGGTTACCGTGGGTACCTACCAGGATATCTACGATTCGGGCGGCACCGAGCTGGCGGTTACAGCCGCGGCCTCGCGCTATATTGTCCTCACGCCCGCTCTGGCGGCGGCCCTGCGTGGATTCGGCGCTATCAAGATCCGCTCAGGCACCAGCGGAACTCCAGTGAACCAGGGCGCGGCCCGTACGATCAGTATTGTCACCTGGCAGTACAAGTAGCCATGGCAGACCGTCTTGACATCTTGGGCGGTATCTATTGCATATCCGGAGTCTTGCTCGACGAGAATGGCAACGAGCTCGAGGTCAAACGGGCGGTGGCCAACATCGCCGCCTCCACTACGGACGGCAATATCGTCACGGCGGTGTCTGGCAAGAAGATTCGGGTTGTGTTCGTGGTATTTATGGCTGGAGGTACCGCCACCAACCTCACGTTCAACACCAAGCCTGGTGGAGCTGGAACGGCCATATCGCCTCTGTTTGCTATGGCGGCTAACGGCGGTGCGGCTATGTCTTTGAATTCCTCGGGGTGGTTCCAAACCAACTCTGGGGAAGGTTTGACTGGCACGACTGGAACCGGATCGACGGTCGGAATTTTGGTGGGTTATGTCGAGCTGTAATACCTGAACGGTCAGCTTGCCCACAGTGGCGATGGACTATGCGTTATCATACGCGGAGTCGCGCGTAGATTAAGAAGGGGATAAGTCGCGATCGGAGGGGTTTATCCCCGCCAAGAGGATTGGCTGTCTGCGGAGCGAACGGCGAAGATTTACCGCCAGCTTCTTTGCCTTCCGCCGGCCCAGGCGCAGCTCGGCGCAACAACCATTGACAGTGAGGTAGTACTGTGAGAGTCCTGTTTGCTTGCCCGCTGGTCGAAGAAGAACCGAACGTGTTTTCCCCGCGCATGCTGTGGTTGCAAAACACAAACCCGGCTGTCGGCGGATTTCCTCTCGTGTGGTCCACCACCGACGCCATCCGCGTAAACCCGTTTGCCATTGGAGCCGCTGAGTTAACGCTTGCACAACTCACAGCGTTGCAAGCCGACGGCCAGGTTATTTTGCTGGAGGAGACAAGACTTGCGGCTTCGCTGTGGTTCAAGCAGTTCAAAGACTTGACCGCCGTCGAGCAAGTGGCGGTCAAGGCTTTTTGCGACCGGATAGGCCAGCCGCGTCCCTCCCCCACGGAGGTACTGCAGGATCTGCTCGATCGTCTGATCGGGACCATAGAGCTGAAAAACGTTTCCACGTTGCTGACGGAGCTCGCAGCCGTCATTGCCGCGAGACTGTAATGAGCATTATCTTCACCGACAACTACACGGTCGGCGCCGACGCAAACATCGACGCTTACCCGAGTGGAGATCCTGATTACGCCTATAACATAGGCTCTGGGACGAACATCATAGTCTCCGGCGCTAATGATCGTGCCGAGGTGGCTGACACTCAAGCTGACATCATAGCTCGGATCAGCGACGCGTCTATGCCCACCGGGGATCAGGAGATCATCGGCAACATATGTCGAGCGCTTGCTACTAGCACGGGAAGGATATACCTGGGAGTTAGGTGGGCAACATCTGGCACGTTGACGAACGGTTATCGATTGCTTGTAGACACCAATCAAGTTAATGAGGTCAGGTTGTTTCGGGTAGATGCCGGAACATCGGTGTCTTTGGCTGCGACAGATCAAGGTTTTCCGAACGCCGACCAGACGGTCAAGATGCGATTGAAGGCGACCGGTGCGGGGGCCACAGTCACACTGACCTACCAGATCGACGCTGCCACCGAGCTGACTTTCAACGACAGCAACGCGAACAGGAAAACCTCTGGAGTTCCAGCGGTCGGCGGGAGGCGCAACAGTGGTGTCGCGGCGGTTTTTCTGGACGACGTTACTGTAGACGACTTGGTGGCAGCGAAGGCTTTCGTGCCTCAAGCCACCATGGTACCGATGATGGCAATGTGAGGACTCGCCATGATGTTGACGGCGCTTCAGGTCAAGCAGATGAGTGCGAAGTTGCATGCTGCCAAGCAGTCTGCCATCAGTGGCGAACGTGTGGACTTGTGTTGTCAGGTGAGGCATGTCGGGCCTGACGGCAAGGACTACCGTTTGGAGCCGAAGCCGAAGGCGCGGCGGTATGTGTTGGAGAAGTATGGTCATGAAGTCGTGGAGGTCGGCGGGATCCCGCACGTGAAGCTATCGCTCGGAGTGCATGGGATCGACTACCTTGGCATTGATCCCATGACGGGTGAAGTTGCTTGCACGCTTTGTGATGGGGGGTGACCAGTGCGGATTTATGAATGTCCATTCGGTCCGACCGCGGAGACGGTCGCCGTCGATATCGTGGAACTGACGCCGGCCGATGACAAGCCCATCCTTGTCTTGAGATGCACGCTCGAGCAGACCACCGAGGTGGGCGACGCCCAGGAAGAGTTCATCGGCGTGTCGTGGGTGCGCGGCAACACGACGAGCGGCTCGGGTGGTGTGGCCGCGGCGGCCCCCAACACGCGCAACCCGTCTGACGCCGCGGCCGGGTTCACGTTCGAAGCGCTGAACACGACTCAGGCGACCGTCGGCACGACCAAGACGCTGGGTCAGCGGGCCTGGTCGGTGCGTGGCGGATTGGATTACGTGCTGCTCCCGGAGGAGAGGATCGAGGCGACACAAGGCAATACGCTCATGTGCTGGCGACTCGGATCTGCGCCGGCCGACTCCATTACCATGACTGGTAATGTAGTTGTCGGCGAAAGCGGGTAACACCTGGTAACACATGGCCGAACTCTACCAGGATGGCGATCGCGTGGTCTTGGATCTGGGTACTAACAGGCGCGAGGTCCTGTTTGCCGTTGCGACAGCCAGGTGGTGCTCCGATATGCTCGAGGAATATAGTTGGCGTGCTGTGCACAGCCCGGTAATGGGATTCCGAACGCCAGAGCCAATCGTAGAAGTCGATGCGATCATTAACGGACGGGTCCCGCAGGTGAGGCTGCGGTTTGGGCGGTGGTCATGCAAGTTCTACTTTGCGCCACAGCATGCTGTCGGTCTGGCGAATCTCATGCGCATGGCCATTCGCAAGGCTGAACGTGAGATTAAGTGGCTGGAAGAGCGCGATCCTGCCGTTTTATTGAAATGAACAATGGCGTCATGGATATACCGCCGGCCGTGGACAGATTACTGGCAGCCTTCCAGGCCGCTGCTGTTCGGCCGTGGAACGCGGCTATGGTTTCCATCGACAGGCACCGCTGCTGTTTCACCAGCGTTTGACGTCGGATGGGAGGATACAGCATCGGCTTCGCCGGCCCGCCGGCCGTTGCAGACAACCGCCTCGGGCACGGCGATGACCACGGTAAGTTTTACGGACGCCAGCGAGGTGGACCGAGACATTCTGATGTACCAGGGTGTCAGCTTGCCGCTCGATGGCGCGCAGACCATAGACGCTCAATCCATCAGGGTAGCGATCCGGGCGAGGGAAACACTGGACGACAACCAGTGTTTCATGACATGGCTGGTCAAAGTCTTCAGCAACGATGGTACTGCGCTGCGCGGTACGATCGTCGCCATAGGGCGGGATGACACGGAGCTTGACGCGATAACATTGACCAGCCGATATTTGAGTGCCTCGGGCGGGTCGGTGGCGGCGCTGGATGGCGATCGGATCGTAGTCGAGCTGGGCGTTGGTGGCGACCCCATCATCGGGACTGAAGGGCATTCTTCGAGCATCAGGGTTGGCGATGTTGCCGCGAGCGAATTGCCATATGACGACTCGATGACAACCGATTTGAATCCGTTCATCCAGTTTGCCCAGACGTTGCTGTTTGGATCGGAGGTTGTCGTCAGTGGACTTAGAGGGATCAGTCTACTTGGTGTCGGGACCTAATTGATTGATCCTTACATGCGTTTCTGGCTCCATGCATGTGGGGCCTTTCTGGCGATCTCGAACTCTTTGAGGTAGCGCGGCTCCAGTCCGGGCGGGGCGATCGTCACGGCCCACTCGACTACCTTACGTACACCTTCTTCTAGGGACGTTCTGTCTTGGTATCCCAGTATGCGCATGGACTTCTCAACTGAGCAAAAAGCGTTCTTCACTTCACAAGGTCTGGGTGTCTCGTACTGGTGTGTTCCTGGCAGTGGTCTGCCGGTGACTTCCTGGAACATACACGCTACCACGTCGGCGATCTCGTTGATCGAGTAGTGCTTGGCTGCACCGATATTGATTACCTCTCGGTTAGCCCCTGTCTCGAAGCCCATGCGCGCCAGTGGCCCTACACAGTCTCCCACATAGCTTGGCGCGCGGCGCTGTGTGCCGTCGCCAAAGATTAAGATGGGCAAACCACGCAAAAGACGATTTACCATGATCAGGATTACGCCGCGGTAGGGATCGGCCAGCGCCGGTGCACTGGCTTCTCCGTACACGTTATGAGGAACGGCGTGGCACCACTCGATCCGATGGAGATCACAAAGAATCTCCACGATACGCTCGGCGCAGACCTTGGCGGCGCCGTACACGTCCTCGGGTGCCGTGTCGTGGAAAGCTTCCGTGAATGGCGGGCCATGGACATGGGCAGTTCGTAAGCGTCCAGACCCGAAGCGACTCATGCTACTGAAATTAACGAGCCGCTTCACGGTCCCTGAATTCACGGCGCCAGTTACCACATTGATGGTGGCGTTGACTGTGGATGTCGTTACGTCTTGTGGGCAAAACTGGCTCAGGCCCTCGTACGGAGCGCAGGCGAGATGGAAAATAACCTCCGGTCCCAGGTAGGCGATCGTGAACGCCCACGAAGGGTCCGTGAGGTCCATGACGTGCAGGCGCACCTGGTCATGATTAAGCCACGACTCGTGCCATTCCCCGTTGCGCAGGTTGTCGCAGCAGATGACGAAGTGTCCTTCTGACAGAAGGTGATTAGTCAGATGGCGCCCAATTAAACCAGCCGCTCCGGTGATCAGGCACCGCGACATTTACTTCGCTCCTTTCCTGACCTGAAACACGTATTACCGTCGCAGATTGTCGCCTATCAATCCGGTGGCACCTGTGCACAGTATACGTTTACCTATAGTTATGACTTTGGAACCACGTATCTATGGCCTGTTCGATTAGGGCGCGGGCCATAACTACCTTCTGTTCCGGTGTTGCCCTGGTCAGCACGGTCCATCCACAGTCCTGATTCTTGATGATGAGCGCGTAGGCGGAGTCGTCGTACTCATCGAGTATGAGACGTAATCTTCTGGCTATGGAGTTCGAGGCCCGTTTGTCGGGAGCTGACATATGACCACCTCATCCGGGAATCTCGTGTGGGCGCACCGAATGGCCTTTGAGCTTGTGTACGGAAAGGTTACTGTTCTTAGGCGCTGTAGTGGATAGGTGGAACATCGCTGCGAATGTCAAACTTTTTCTGCCATTTCTCGTGCAATTCGCCCAGCTCGCTAGTCCCCCATACGGTGGCGAAGTTCTTGGCATCGTCACCTACCGATCTTGCGCCGTTCATGAATATCTCGTGTGCTACGCTGTTTGAGTGTACGGCGAAGTAAGCTCCGCCACCGTAGTGGAGGATCAGCGGGTCGTAGATACTCATCGTGTACCAGCCGGCCTTGTACAGGCTAAGGCCAGTCCAGCTTTCGCCGTACCCCCAATGGAGACAACTCGGTATAACAGCATGCTCCAGCCAGGGCTTGACACGGCAGGCCCAGAACGGTCCGCTAGTCCAGCCTTGGTATTTCGGCTGCATACCCTTGTGGGCATAGACGATCTTGTCGAAGTCTGGTCCGTAGAACAGTGATGGGTCCATGAACCACCGTTCTCGGACATGTAGTTCGTCCTGAACCTGGCCGGGGGCTGGAATACCACAAAGGGCCACGTGCTCGTTCTGCTGGAAGACGCGCAGGATCGCACTGATCGATCCGGGACTGATATAAACGTCGTCATTGAGGACGATCGCTATATCTACGCCATCCCGCGCAGCCTTGGCAACTGTCCAGTTCCATAAAGCGTTGATCGACCCCTGGGCGGTCGTGTTCTCAGCTACACGAATGATCGGGAGGTGGTCGAACGCACCCCGATCGAATAATTCGCATAGCCGTGTCAGGTCCGTCTGGACGCCTCTGTCCAGCACATACCAGAGGTCGATATCCGGACAGAGGTCGATATCTGGTGGCGCGAACCGGTCAATGGACTCCAGGATCGTCTGGAGAAAGAACACGTTCCCGCAGCCCACTACGTAGCACGCTGCCCTCATGCTATAATCCTTCCTACATACAAATGGCCCCACGGTGTTGTTCACCTGGAGCCGTGGCACCCCCAATGGAGTGGTCACTGTTAACGAATGACAGAATGTTCAGTACACGCCGACTCTCATTCTTCATCCTCCGTCCTTACAACGGCGTTGGACGCGCACAGGCAGACGCGCGTCGCGCGCCTTGCCTAGTCATGCGTTAGCGTGACAGTGCAGGCCGCTTCAACTCGTGCGACCCACCGTACACAGCTTTGATCCACTCATACGCCGTTTCCAAATGGCAAGCCGAAACACGCTGCTCGCCGTCGTAGTACCACATGAACCCGTAGCGGTCGTGCGGGTCTCGCTCAAAACAGAGGCGCGTAATTCCGAGATCGCGATTCACAAATTGAACCAGCCCCTCCGAGACGCTGACCTCGTATCGAATTCCGCAGAGGTTGACGCTCGCCGGCATTGCAGCGATCGCATCACCGAACCATCGGTGACGCCAAAGGGCGTCAAAGTGTTCGCGGTGCCAAGCGGCGATGCCGACGTTCACCCACAGGTAGCTAAGCCCAAAAGCCTTGTGGGCCACCAGGCAAAACGGGTACGCCGTGCGCCAGAACCAACGTCGCACGCTAATGAAGCGATGCACCGGATCCGGCGGGCAGTTATTGGCCCGGTCAGACTCGGTGATCATTCGAGAGTTTTGTTCGCTGTTCATGGTTTTTTGCTGTGCTGCCCGCCGGCCCGGTGATCGCTGGAGTTGGGCTCCGTCTCTAGCCTTTCTTTGAGTACGTGCTCGAGCTCTACAAGACGTAGCACTACGGCGACCTGTAGGTCGTGGGTTTCTCGGTCCTGAATGAGCAGGTCCCGTACTAGTTGGTGCGCAATCACCACCCTAGTAGCATTGGTTGCGTTGATGTGCTCTTGCTCAGTCATCCGCCTCCCCGTAGCGTGCGTCCAGCGAATAGCTTGATCGCGTCCAGTCGTATGGCGTATCGGATAGCTGCCTGGCGATGGTCCCACTTCTTCGGGTAGGGTCGTACCTCGTCTATCCAGTGGACAAGGGATCGTAGCGCTCCGCGCAATCGCACTTCTTCTGGAGACGTTTTGGGCGCCTGGCGGCCGTTCGATTGCTCCAGATCGATTTGGGCAACTTTCTTCTCTTTGGTGATCTCGGTTTCAAGTGATTTGTCGAGTCCAGTGGGCCTTTCGTCGATCGGGCATCCGATTAGGTTGGCGAGTATTCTGGCGCGGTCTATCAGGATATCATAGGACTCCGATCCGACCTTATGCGTGCCGTCTAGCACCAGGCAAATCTTTCCATAACAGTCGTGAACTTCACACCGGAATCTATCACGATCCCGATATACGATGACCCTGTGGTTACTGTGAGCCATCATGTCAATCTCCTGTCCTAATGTTCGTGCGTGACGCCCACTCGATATCTTTGTGATCACAGGATGCCAGCCGGTCTGTGTCCTGGAAGGCGTACAGGATGTCCTCACCGCATGGTTTGACGATCGTGTATCCCGACAGGGCCTCTTGGATCTGGTTTAGTGTCGGCCACTCGTACGGATGGAAGTTGGGGTTTCGGTTGGGCCGATCCCAGAAGCTTTCTGGAGTTCCGCTCGGGAGAAACATGGCGTAGTCGTCGATCACGATGGTGGGCGGTGTTTTCCATGGGCAGC
>ERZ1292623.715-Hain-H51-01um-R1-715-length-34168-cov-7_pt3 | contig 15741 bp, 17 predicted proteins | sample MGYA00564398_ERZ1292623 | MGnify/ENA primary metagenome ERZ1292623 (study PRJEB36523, sample SAMEA6512633) | groundwater metagenome | collected 2019-01-07 | study: AquaDiva: Metagenomics assemblies of 32 groundwater samples | reverse complement strand
AGGGCTATTAAAGGTAAAGTTAAAACTCTTACTCTTATGAAAACTCCTGCTAATAAATGGTATGCTATATTCGGTTGTGAAGTTCATACTATTCCCCCTAAGCATACATCTGATAAGCATGTTGGCATAGATGTAGGATTAGCTACATTTGCTACATTGTCTGACGGACTTGAAATAGTTAACCCTAGATATTTAAGATCATCATTAGAGAAACTAAAATCTAAATCAAGATTATTATCAAAGAAGAAAAGAGGTTCTTCTAATAGGTTTAAATCAAGATTAAGATTAGCTAAACTGTATGAAAGGGTATCTAATCAAAGGCTGGATTTTCTGCATAAGGAGTCTAAAAGATTAGTTAGTTTATATTCATTAATTGCTATTGAGGATTTACAAGTGTCTAAAATGAAGAATAAGTATCTAAATCGTTCAATTAATGATGCTTCATGGAATAAGTTCAGGCAATTACTTACATATAAAGCGGAGGAAGCTGGATGTAAACTAATAGCTGTTGAACCAAGAGGCACTACGCAAGAATGTTCAGGATGTGGAAAAGCAGTTCCAAAGAATTTATCCAATAGGAAACATGATTGTCCTAACTGTGGACTTTCTGTTTCTCGTGATTTAAATTCAGCTTTTAACATTTTGAATCGTGCTCATAGTAAGCTTTCATTACCTGCCGAAGGACATTCGGTTGAAGCCTGTGGAGATAGAACAATAGTTCTGTCGTCGAAACAGGAAGCTCCACACTTCAGTGTGTAAGAGTATGTCACAAATGTTTGCCTGTCATTTAAGTTCCGCCAAAGTTTCCAAGCCCCCCGGCTAGCACTGCAAATATTATAATCCCAAAAAAACTTATTGCAGAGTATAACAACATCCCAAACACTAAACTTTTTCCTAATGCATGTTTCTCTGCAAGCCAATCTACTCCATTTTCTATAGTGCTGCTTAAATAGGTTAAAACAAATCCTACTTCAAGAACAAATACTCCAACAACTACCTGAAAGAAAAAACTTGGAATAACATTTTCTATATTAAAAGCGCTCAAACTTGTTTGTAACGATGTTAAATCTGCTTGACTCCCTTGTGCTTGGCTTATTTTTTCCCCAAGCTGGTTGAGTATGTTTACCAGCATGCTTGACACACCAACAACTATCCCAGCAATTAATGGAGTCATGAATGTTACTTGAGTTTTCATCCCTGTTGTAATTTCTGCTAACAAATCCCTCAGCCTTTGATTTACTTTATTAATTCTGTCAACATAAGCCGATATGCTTATCATACTTTTTGATGCAGCTTGCGGTCCTTTGCCAGCCCCTTCTGTTAATATTCTCATACTTGTCTGTACTAAGGATGATGGGAAAAAGTTCACTGCACCATATTTTTTATCAAACAATGCGTCTTCCAAGCTCATACCTAACTGTTTCATGTTATAATCTGCTATGGAAAAAAACTCCCCGCTCGGTGTTCCCTTCATATCCTTTAATACTTTTGAAAATGCAACTTCTACAGGGATACCATCTGCTATTCTATTACCAAGCTGAAATAAGCTGCCAATAAATTCTGTTTCAAGATCTTTTGTTTTGTTTCTTATCAGGATAAGCTCCTTTGTTTTAGCTTTGTAATACATACCTATTCCTAATCCGACACCTAATGGTATCAGCAGACTTAATATAAGCGAGAATAAGCCATATGGACCAACACAACTTTGAGCTCCAGTTTGTACATTGTAATCACATTTGTAGTCAAGTAATCTGCCTTCTATGAATGTGCTGCCCTCAAAAAGTATTGGATCATAACCTGGATACAGTAAGTGAAGTATTATAGGAAGAAATCCTGCCGCTAAAAAAATGGTTATCAGAAATCCAGTTATTAATTTTAGACCTGGTGGATTGTAAAACTTGAACTGATTGTTTATTGAAGTGTCACCATATCCTGTTGATCTTTTTGATAAGATGTTATATCCTAGAAAATAAACTCCCAATGGAATTAGAAGATTATACAATATTGCTAGATGATACCATTTTACAAGGCCGCTCAGTAATGCACTTATCAGGGGGAATATCACAAGTCCAAGTATTGGAAGAAGGATCCCCAAATAATAAAGAATTGTTAATGGTGATTTTAACTCATGTGCAAAATGCAACATTTTATCATATGTACCATCTAACATTACATCCAATGATTTTTCAAGTAACTGCACCCTCCTTGTTTCGTTTGGTTCTGAAAGACTTCCACTTATCAAATTGAATGATTCTACAAATTCAAGATTATATTTTTGCCATTTAGACAAGTAAGCATCTAAACTTTCTTTTATTGTAGAATACTTATCAGCAGCAACATCCCAAAAAACTTTTCTTAAATCCAATGATAATGGCTGACCTACATGTAATCCTGCAAATTTTATTGCATGCTCCAGGTTGCTTGTATGCCGCATATACATTACAATGTAAAGAATACAAAGAACCATTTGATTGCTCACTCTTAATCGCCATTTACTTGCTACATAATGAGGATATTTACTTAAAGGCCTGATTATAATCGCACCTAACAGCATCACAAATAAAGGCAGGAATAAATTGATTGATCCTAACAGGGCGGAGTCATTTTGACTCATATAAAATAGTACGGCTTGTAGCAGAATGGACGCTATGGCTAATACTATTATCATCAAACCAGTTAAAGCGGCTAAACTAGTTGCGTCACTCGGGCGCATGGTTAAATGAGCCCATTCAATTGATTCTTGTAATTTCTCTTCTTCTTCAGGTTTAGGATTTACTGTTATTATCCTTCCAGCTTTTCTTGCTATTCTTGCATAAAAAGTGTCAGTATTATCAAGTGCTTCTTCTCTAAATATCTCATACTCTCTTGAGAATGTTTCATTGTCTGATAAACCACCTGTATCTCCACCAAGCTTGTATTGATATTTTCTTAGAATTTCTTCTTCTCTGCTCAAACTGCTCCCTCTTTTTCTTCGCTTAATTGCTTAATTGCTCTCTTCATCCAATCTTCCCATAACAGGTAAACATGCTTATTGTCGATAGCACCCTCTACTGTTCTTACTTCTTCTATCAGTTTATGCAACTGATCGTTTGACTGGATTACGAATGATGCTTCTAACATTTCAGGTGAGTTATACCTTGCTGAATATTCTACAATTGTTTTTTGTATTGCAGCTCTTAACTGAATGTTCCCCCATATTGCATCCCAATTACCAGCCCATTCACTTACTCGCCCTGCAATAGATTTTATAACTTCACTATCTCCGTTTATCAATTCAGGGGTTGGTTCTAACTCATCAGTTATTGGATTATACTTCATCAAGTCTACGAATCCTCTTTCTGCCAGGGGGTCGTTTTCCCAATGCTTTCTTACTTCAGTTATCTGAACAACTCTTCTTTTCCTGCTTAAACCGTCAGGACTTCTTATTGGGTTTGAGATAATTATGATATCAGCAGCTTTAAAACTTGTTTTTGGAACGCCAAGGTCATTTACAAGACGATCATACACACCATATGGACTTTCTGCGTGTATTGTTCCAGCAACTACATTCGCTAGCGCTCCAATCCTCATTGCTTCAAATAGTGCAAGACTTTCAGTGGATCTTATCTCTCCTATAATAAGCGCTGAATCACCAAGTCTTAAGCTTGTTCTTACCCCCTCATCTGCTGCTACTTCCGTACCTCCCTTTGTTAGTGCTGACCTCACTTTCATGGCTTGAATATTAAAACCAAGTTTTCTGTAGGCTTCATGACTTAGTTCTAAAGTATCTTCCACTGTTATTATCCTAAAACGCCGCATAATCTCAAGTATACCACTGCCAAGCAACGAGCTTTTTCCACTGGATCTGCTGCCTCCAAATATTAGAGCTCTGCCATTATCAAGAAAGAAACTTAGAAGCCCTCCTGCGAGTGGATTTAACATTTTAGCGTTTATGAATAATGGCAAGGTCCAAGGTTTGTCCCTATGCCTTCTGAAAGCGTAAGATATTCCGAACGGGTTTAGCGGTGATTGAACTATTGCTACTCTTGCCCTAGCACCAGGTATGCTTAGTTCGGTATCAAGTATAGGATTTGCTTCATCAAGCGGTCTTCCCGACAGTATTCTAAATTTTGTGGCCCATGATTCGGTATCCTCTCGGGAAGGAATAATATTTGTTTCACAATCTCCAAATTCTTCGTGCACTATAAATATTGGGGATTGTCCCGGCGGGCTGTTTACTGTTATATCCTGTATTTTTTGATCTTCTAATAATACTTCTAACAATCCAAAACCTATTGTGTATCTTACTAATATTGTGGCAAGCTCATGCAATTCTAGCTGGGATAGTTCTAATCCTCTGTTATCTCCTAATTCCTGGAGTAAATCGCGCCCTATGTTATAGAATGTTTTTCTTAATCTTTCTGGCTCTAAGAACTCTTCTTCACGGGGCCTATGCTCTGATAATACATTTCTTGCTAAGTCTAATAGCTGATACTTGTCTTCTGTTAGCTTAAATTCTGGTGGTGTTAGATGATAGAGATGTTTTATGTTATGAAATTGGTCGTATACTACTATATCGCTGTTTCCTACGCTATAGACATCTTTCTCAATGCCATTGATTGGCGGTTGAGCCATTAATCTTGTGTAAATAAAATCAGGAGTAATTGCCGGTCTAAAAATTGTTTTGTAAATCTCTCTGTCTCCTACACTGTGCCCTGATAAATCTTGTTTAACTGTGCTGATTAATTGGGTGCTGTCCAGGAGATTGTACAAGTAGGCTAAGATATCTACATAACCTTGATATGAATCATGTAGCTCTGCTTGGCATTTAGCTAACTTTATTTTTTCTTGGCGTATCAACCGTTTTAGTAAGATATATGCTCCTATTGGATCCTGCCGCATATGGTTTAGCAATATCTCCTGTATTTGCGCCTGCCATGTTGGCAAATATGCGGAAGCTATTGTGCTTAGCCCTAAAGCCTGCAGGCTTAATATTTTTGTTTGTCTTACCAACATTTTGTAAATATTAGCAATTTCAATTAGCATTTGTGTTTGATGGTAATCATAATGGTACTGTTTTCTTTGAGAAAAGATTATACTTGCCACACCAGGTGATTCTATCAGATGATCAATTGTTGTAGACATTACTAGAGGATTATCTTCAAGTGAAGGACTGAATGCCCATGCTTCTGCGTTTATACGCATTATATCTTCAGGTCCTTGTTTTAATATTTCATATTCTCTTTTTTGTTCATTTGGCATGTTACCACCCTGCAGAGTTACACAACTTTTTATAACATCTCATCAGTAAGTTATAATAAGAAAATATATAGTTTTCGGAAAAAAATCATGGCATTAGAACAACCTACTTCAGATCCAGGATATATTTTAAACGAAGTAATTAGCAGAGTTAGAGGACTGGAAAGCAAGCAAACCCTTATGTCTGAAAGAGTATTGGTGATAAATAAGAATATGATCATAGAATACAAACAATTAACACAGCAATTACATATTATGAACTCAGAATTAAGAGACATTAAAATTGAGATGCTAAGGGTAAAGGAAGCAATGCAGGATATGATCAAAGAAACTAAACAATTTGCTAGGAAGGATAAACTGAAGCTACTTGAAAAGTATGTGGATTTATGGAACCCTATGAGGTTTGTTACCGAAGAAGACGTTAAGAATATTGTGAGGGACGAAGTTGGTAAACGCTCCGTTGATCAGTGAAGTTTCTAAAATGAAACAAACAGGCTGGTCTGATGATCAGATTGTTAGCAGTTTAGAAGAGGGTGGATACTCAGAAAAGGAAATATCTGATGCAATGAGCCAAGTTGGTATTAAGTATGGAGTGGGCAGTGAGCCTCGCAGATCTGAAAGTGATTTGCAGCCATCATTACTGGATGATGAAGTTCCAGTACCATCACCTGATTTTGAATATTCTGAGCCTCAAAGATTGCAGCAATCGAAACCAATCATGCAACAACCTCAGTTTCTACAACAAGCAGTTGTGGATATAAACTCAAATGTCAACGAAATTGTTGAATCAGTTGTGCAGGAACGATGGAATCGTATTTCTGATACTATGACTGATCTAGAGATTTGGAGATCCCGTGTTAATGACGATATTGTAGCAGTAAAACAAGAATTAATCCGCCTAGGCAGACGTTTTGATATGTTACAGGGAGCAATACTTGGAAAAGTTGATGAGTATTCTCAAGGTGTTCAGGATATGACAACAGAAATGAAAGCACTTGAGAAAGTCTTCCAAAACATTATGGAACCATTAACATCTAATATTAAAGAATTAAATAAAGTTACAGAAAAGATAAAGAAATTTTGATCAGCGTACTATTAATTTTACGGTTTGACTTGCTATAACTATAATCAATAAGAAGCCTAATAATTTTGGATTAAATATTATCTTAGCCACATCATATGTTAAACCCTGCTGAGCTGCTTGATCTGAAGATAGCGTTGATATTATTGGTCCATACACTTGGCTTAGTGCTGCAAAGAATATACCAATAACAATAAGGACAATAACCCATACCCATGTGCTTTCCTGGAATATATTTTTTGTTATGGTCTCACCTTTTACTCCAGCAAACATGAATATTAAGATTATGAACATTATTACCATTATTAATATCGCAACCCATGGCACTGCTATGCTTATTGCTTCAGTTAAACCTGGAAACAAGATAAAAAGTATTCCAAAAATAAAAGCTAATAAGGCGCTTAATCTTTCATCTCCATTGAATAATACTTTTGTAGCCCTTAGAGTTCCATAAATTATCAACCAAACCATTATGAATACAAATATTGGTTTAATAGACTCTGTGAAACTTATTGCGGATTCAAGCGGAATTGCCATTTTATTTATTATACCAACTACCCGGTTTTGACCAGTCAGGGGCGGTGAAACCTCCGCTATTGTCTCTTGAAAGCCACCAGACAAGTAAGAATATTACTGCAATTACTATAATAATCGTTTTAGTGTCCGGGCTTATATCAGTTGCCCATCTTGGAAGATTGAATGTGTTATTTTTGCCTAACGAATCAGAGCTTAAGCTCCAGATTATAAATACAACTGAGAGTATTGCGCCTATGAACAAAAATGCCCCGCCCAGTCCTTTGTACTCACTGCCATATACCAAGCCTATCAGTAATAAGAACATTAATATAACCACCATGAATAAGCTTACGTTTGGCAGGAATCTGTTTACTATGGTAACTAGGTTTTCATTTCTAACAAAGAAAAAGGCCATTACTAATGATATGACTACATTTAGATTCTTGATGGGGTGTTTATCTACGCTTTCGCCCAGTATTTTAGATTTTTGGAGTATTGCAAAGATTATTGTAAATACCAAAAGAAATGGTAAAGCCACTTCATAAATCCCAAATTCTTCTAAGTTTCTAATGAATCCGCCTAATTCAGTTGTTGCCATATTATTCTTTCTTACCTTCTCCCTTGCCTACTATATATAATATTGAGGTAACAATGATGATTAAAAATACCATACTAACAATGAATGTGTCCTGCCATTCATCAACTATATAGTCTAATATTGGGTCTAACCATCCAAAACTATTCAAGAATATTGCTGAGACGCTTAATAAGATAATAAGATACAAAAATCTTTTCCACCATTTGTAACTGTCTGCGGTTAAGTCTAATGGATTTGCTCCTGTAGCTAAGCTGCCAATGAGCATTAAAAATGTTACAATAACTATAAGCAAGAGTGCAATCTGTGGCAGTGATATTTTTATTGTTTGTACTAAGGACGGCACAGCAACAAAGAATAAAGCAATTACAAATGCAATCATTGCATTAACTCTTTGCAATGGTTTTTGTTCGTCGCCCTCTTTTACTGTTCCAAATATCTTTGTTTTTTCTAAAACTGCGAAAACTAAGGCAAAAATAAATAAGAATGGTAAAACCACATCAAAAAAACCAAAGTCCTTAAGGAATTGAACTGCATTTTCTAATGGTGAAGCCATTATCTATATGCGGATCTTATAGTATAAAAACTTTATTATTATTTTAACCTGAGCATAGTAAGAAAAAATTATCTAATCTTTTAATTCTTCTTCTTTTTCTTCGTAACTTGGTATTGCTGCTTTGTTGATGATCATAATATCCCCAATTGCTTTTACCATCTGATGCGGGACAATAACTCCCTTTGCACCACCAAGCACTTTGTTAAGGAATGACGCCTTTGTTGCCTTTACTCTCCACCCAAAAACTTTATTTTCTTGTAATATCCCTTCTTCAATATCACCAAAGTAGTCACCAACATCTGTGAAGACACTCATGCCATACATATCTGACACGTGTTTTAGTTTAAGAACCATAAGGCAGAAACTCTTTTAAAGTATTTAAAGATTTCTCTATGCTGATGCAACAATACAAAAAACTAATATTAATTGGAACGTCTCATATAGCTATTGAATCAGTAAAAGAAGTAAGAAGAGTTATATTAACCAGCAAGCCTAATGTTGTGGCAATTGAGCTTGATCCTATAAGGCTAAACTCTTTGTTAAGCAAGGAAAAGCGTAAATTACGCCTTCGGGACATAAGCCAACTTGGACTAAACGGGTTCTTATTCAATCTAATTGGAGCGTATCTTGAAAAAAAATTAGGCAAGATTGTTAATGTAACCCCTGGAGATGATATGAAAGCTGCAGTGGATTCGTCTAAACAAATCGGGGCAGAACTTGTGCTGATCGATCAAGATGTTAGAATTACAATGAAGAAGCTTTCCAGGCGTATTACATGGCATGAAAAGTTTAGGTTTGTTAAAGATATTATCATTGGATTAGTAAAGAGAGAAAAGATTAAGATCAATCTAAATAAAGTACCCGATAAAGCGCTTATTGAAAAACTTACCAATAAAATCAAAGAAAGATACCCCTCAGTTTACAGCGTGCTTATATCTGAAAGAAATGAATACATGGCAAAAAATTTATATAGAATTATGCAGGCTAATAATAGTATTGTTGCAGTAGTTGGTGCAGGCCATGAGGATGAAATAATAAGACTAATCGAAAAACAAGAACAATGGAATTTTCAAAAAAAGAATTAAACCACGTGATTTTAGCTGTTTTATTATTAACTTTTATCTTTGGTTTTAATGACGGAAATGAAACATTTCAAGCAGGAGAGTACTTTAAGAATATTTTAGTTGTATTCCTTTCTGTTTGTGTTATTTTTGGAACATACTTTATAACACAAAAGATTGTTGCTAAAAAATATTCTATTGTAATTACTTTTAGCCTATGGTGCATTCAAAGATTTTATATAAATCGAGGCAAAGCTATTGAAAAGTCTAAGCTAAAAAACTTGTACATTGGACCTATAATAAGCTTTTTTGTAACTTTTATTTCTAGGGGTACATTTTTTTTACCATTAGTAGCATCATTTCAAGAATCTGAAAAAAGGCATTACAGAGCTGGAAGACAATATGTTCATATGGAAGGGTTTGAAGAAGCTAAAATAGCATTATCTGGTATTCTTGCTATCGTATTATTGGTGATGTTTACTTCGTTATTAAACCAAAATGGAATGTTTGATCAATTTATCAAGATTTGCGTATACTTTGCTTCTTTCCAGCTATTACCATTACCTAGACTTGAAGGCGGGAGAATATTTTTTAATTCAATTCCGCTGTATATATTTGCGACTATTTTTATAGGGGTAACATTTGTTTTGGCTATTTATCTTAATGTGATTTATTCAATCCTTATTGCATTGTTACTTGCAATGATAATTGTTTTTATTTACTTTTACAAATATAAAAAGTATTAATTAACAAATTCTTTTTTATGTTTGTTTACATCTCTTAAAATGAATAATGGGATAATCAACCAGAGAAAAAATGGTACCTGAGTAATTAGGATAACAAATAAGAACGGTATAATATTTAATAAACTATCGTCTTCTGGTCCGAATGATCCTTTGTAAGCTCCTTGTAACAGGTCAGGCAAATGCCTATAAGGCTGTAATACTAAAAGCGTGAGGATAATTCCAAGTGCACAAAATATAAAAAGTAATTTAATTGTCCATCTCTTAAGCTTAAAAAATCCATAGGCTATGAATGATAATAATATAGGGAGGGTAATAAGAATAATAACATCTAAACAACCAAACTAACTATCCCTTTTTGTAAAACCCATATCACAGCTAACCATGTAATTATATTAAAAACTCCGAATATTACTAAAACAAAAATTATCAAAGCAATTATATCTATCCAACTTGCAGGGTTCGTAATAAATATGACAGATTTTATTGCAAATATAACTAAGAACAATGTTGCAAAGATATTTATATCAAACTTTACTAATACAACTGATATCCCAGTCATCAAATCTATGGCCCCTAAAAGTTTAAGTAACATTTCCAAATTCTCAAAAACAAACTATTTAAAGTTATGTAGCAATCCCCGATCATGTTTTCAATAAAAAATTTTAAGCCAAGAGCATACCAAGAAAATATCTCCAAGACTTGCATAAAAAAGAATACTTTAGTAGTTCTGCCCACGGGTGTTGGAAAAACAGCAATCTCTTTAATGGTAGCAATAGACCGGCTTAATAATATTCCAAACTCCAAAGTTTTAATTTGTAGTCCAACTAAACCATTATGCCAGCAACATGTTAACACTTTTATTGAACACACTACGATACCATCTTCAAGGATAATAATTTATACAGGAGCCATGCAGCCTAAAGTAAGAAAAAAATTTTGGGACGTTGGACTAATAATTATTGCAACACCACAAACCATCCAGTCAGATGTGGAAAATAGTCGTATTAGTTTGGATGATGTTTCATTATTAGTGATAGATGAAGCACATAGATCAAGAATGAAGTTTGCCAATACAGTAATTGCTAAAGCTTACATGGAGTCGCAATGTAAAACAAAGCATATACTTGCTTTAACTGCTTCTCCTGGTCATACAAAAGAGAAAATAAACGAAATATGCACTAATCTATTTATTGATGATGTTGAAGTCAGAACTGATCAGGATGATGATGTAAAAAATTATATTCAATCCAGAGAATATGATCTTATAGAAGTTGAGTTGCCCGATAACATTAAAAAAATTCATAAATTATTGCATGACGTATACGTTGAGAAAGTTAAAAAGTTATCAAGAGTTGGATTTAGAAAACCAGCTTCAGTTACAAGCAAAAAAGATTTATTAGCAGTTCAAATACGTCTACGCCAAGAAATAATTAAAAAAAATGCCTCAGCTTTTTATGGAATATCAGTGGTTGCGCAAGCGCTAAAAGTAGATTACGCGATGGAATTATTAGAAACACAGGGGATTGAACAAGCATTAAATTATCTAAATCAATTAAAAGATGAATCTTCTAAAGCTGCTAAGGCTGTTTGTGATGATAAAGCAATATTAGAAGCTATTAGCATCTTACAGTCTTTAACTAAAGCAGGGGTTGTTCATCCTAAGATGATAGTGTTTAAGAACTTGTTATCTGAACAATTTTTACAAAATCCAAACTCTAAAACAATTGTGTTTGCTAATTATCGTTCTACTGTTGACTCTCTTGTGAAAATTGCTGAGTCAGTCAATGGTGCCAGACCAGTAAAACTTATGGGACAAAAAGAAGGGATCACCCAAAAACAGCAGATAAATACAATTAAACAATTAGAATCAGGCAAGTATAATGTGATTGTTGCTACAAGCATAGGGGAAGAAGGCTTATCCATCGAAGGACTTGATCTTGCTATGTTCTATGACCATGTTGCATCCGCAGTTAGGCGTATTCAACGTGCGGGGCGAGTTGCACGCATTAAACCAGGAAGAATAGTGTATATTGTAACTAAGAACACTCGTGATTCTGCATTTTTTTGGAAATCACGCAAAGATGAAAAAACAATGTCTACTGTTCTTCAAGATATCAAGAAAAGTTTAAAAGACAACACTCTGGAAAAGTTCTGATGAAAGTAATTGTTGACTACCGTGAAAGACCATCTGGGATTATTATTCATTTAGCTAAACTTAATATAGAAGTTGAGGTTAAATCGTTACTTGTTGCAGATTTTATTATAAGCACAGAAAATAGTGATGGTAAAATCCAGCTAGTTGGCATTGAGAAAAAAACTCGTAATGACTTTTTAAATTCTGTGATTGATAAGCGATTAATTAAACAATTAATTGATCTTAAAGAACAGTTTGAACTACCATTACTGGTGATTGAAGGATCACAGAACTTTTATACTTTGAGAAAGTTTCATCCTAATGCAATTCGTGGAATGCTTGCAGCAATTGCTATAGACTTAAAGATTCCAATATTATATACCAGAAATGTGCGAGATACTGCTGCACTGATCGGTGTTATATCAAAAAGATTATCTGGACCGCATAGGGATATATCATTAATGCATAAGAAAAAACCTTTGACATTGAAAGAACAACAACAGTTTGTAATTGAATCCCTTCCTGGAGTTGGACCAACACTTGCATCCAACATGCTTAGCTATTTTGGTTCCGTTGAAAAGGTGTTTAATGCATCTAAGGATGATTTACAAAAAGTTGGAAAAATTGGTAAAAAGAGGGCTGAGGTTATCAGGCAGGTGATTGAGAGTCTATAATTTTTAAAAATGCTGATGCATCAACATAAACTACTTTATCATTAAACGGGGCATGTTGGTCTTGGAGGGCATACATTTCATGTTTATGTTCTTCAGGATTATCAGGAATTATTGGTGAGATTGATATTGTCCATAGCTTACCTGGATTTTTATCTGCTAGTTCTGCGAGAGCATCAACTCTGCCTTCTAATGTGAGCATAGCACGATCCCCTAAAGTAGTTAGTAATACATCACCGGCTCTTTTACTATCATCACAAGGACCAGATACAAGAATATATTTCACACCATGCTTAATAATCCCCCTTAGATAATCCCTAGCTGCTGTTAGCCATGGAAAGGCGAGGTAATATTCAAATAATTTACCAAAATTAATATTATACTCGCCGGTACGTCCTTCTATGCCAGTTCGTAACAATGTAATTGTTAGGCTTTTAGGTGTGCTGTGGTGCGCGAGTACACTATCAGCCATGTCTACAAGATCTTTCCATCTTCCGTTATGGATAATAATACTAGGCACGGTTTGGACTAATGTTCTGTCTTTCTCACGTTTAAAGAAAATGCTAAAGTAGTCTGGCATAAAAATGAAATGAGGTTGTTTAATATTATAAACTTAATTATCCTAGCTTATATCTTTCAATTAGCTTATATTTAGCACCATCAAGATTTAACTTGCTTTCAATCAAACAAAATTCGTCAACTTTAAACTTTATTTTTTTAATGTCTGTGGTTAATAGTTTATTAAATTTTTTTGGATCTTTAATCTTTTTGATTCGACCAATAGTTATATGACTATGGAACTGGTCGTTTAAACTACGTGGATTAACTGTTTTGTGAATATTATCAACTAATTGGAAACATTCATTGCTAGTCCCAGCCCATAATACTCTTGGATTATTCTTGGTGGGAAACACACCAAGATGCGTAAGGTTTAAATCAAAAGGATTAGCCTTAACCTTTCTTAATTTTTCTTTGATGTTTTCATTTGTACCTCCAAGGAACTTTAAAGTAATGTGCAGCTGATCTTTTTCTACAAATCTTATATCTTCATAGGAAAATTTAGTTTGTAATTCTATGATATACTTTTTTATTTCTTCTGGCAACAATATTGCTATAAACAATCTCATTTTTTAATAAAGTGGATTATTGCGAATGCTAATAAAGATGCCCCTGTGACCACAATAACTATTATCGTGTTACTTCTTATGAATTCTTGTAAAATATCTTTGAATAATAAATCCTTTGATGGCAGACCTAGTGAGTTACCTATTGAATTGAATACCATTGTTGGAATGCTAAGCATCAATGCTAAACCTATTGCTCCCGATAATGTTCCAGCCAGACTGAAGTAATAAAATGCATTCATGATATCTTTTAGGTTGCCTAATAGTATTGCTGCTAAGCCTGCTGTTATCAGCACTATTGCTGTTAAAAATACTGGTGACGCATCTTGGTTTATTTTTTCTGATGAAGGCAGACTGCTAAAAAACTTGTTTTCATCTTTTAGTAATCTTTCTCTTAATACCTCTTTTGATGGCGGTTTTTTAGCTAAGTTTCTATACTGTTCTGATAATTTTTTGTAATGGTTGTCGTCTAATAATGTATCAACAAACTTTATTTTAAATTCTTCATGGTCTTGAAATAAGTCTGCCACCTGTTCTGCGGCCATTGAGAAGAAGAACAAAGAAACACCTATAATTAAGAATAGCAAGCCAACTGTTTTTACAAAACTATTTTGTAGCATGCTTAATTAAATCATTATTAATTTAAATATCTTTTTACCCAAACATATTAACATGTTCATCTACAATCTCATTGTTTAATTTGTTTATTGCGTTAATAAAATCCTTAAAAATTATTTTTTTACGGTTGTCACGCAATGCATTGTAACCTGCTTCTGTGCATACTGCTTGTATATCTGCCCCGCTAAATTCTTCTGTTTTTTTTGCAAGTGAAGATAAGCTAATCTTTTCTGTGTTCATGTTTTCTGTGTGTATTTTAAATATCTCCTCTCGCTCTTCTTTGTTTGGCATTCCAACCTCTACTAGCCTATCAAATCTTCCAGGTCTTAATAGTGCTGGGTCTATTGTGTCTATCCTATTTGTTGCTGCTATTATCTTTACATTATCCAAAGATTTGAATCCGTCCATTTCTGCCAGAAATTGGATAAATGTTCTTTGTACTTCTCTTTCCCCGGATGTTGCGTTTTCTAATCTTTCACCAGCTAATGCATCTATCTCGTCTATGAAGATTATAGTTGGGGATTTTTCCCTTGCAACAGCAAATAAATCTTTTACAAGTTTTGCTCCCTCCCCTATAAATTTTTGGTTTAATTCGCTTGCTATTATCTCAATAAATGTTGCATTTGTACTTGCTGCTACAGCTTTTGCCAGCATTGTTTTTCCAGTACCGCTTGGTCCATGCAGTATAACTCCTTTTGGGGGTTTTATTCCTAATTCTCTGAATATTTCTGGATTTTTTAGAGGAAGCTCAACAACCTCTTTTAGTTCTCTTATCTGATCGTGTAAACCACCTAGCTCTTCCCACTTGGTGTCAGGTTTTTCTATGATCACAAATTTTTCAACATCATGTGATTTGTGTTCTTCTATAATATCAATTATTGTTAAACTTCTCTGTTCTGCTAAGACTGTATCTTGCACTTTAATTTTATCTTCAAATTTTTTCCCTATGCTAACTGCAAATTGATTTCCGTTATGGACTCTGATTATTGCTTTGTTTTTGTATATGCTTTTTACTTCTGCTACTACTGCAGGTCTGTCATTTATTCTTTGCAGCTCTGTTTGTAGTAAGCTGATTGTCCTTCTAAGATGCCTGTTTTCTCTTTCTAAATCTATCAATGGTTTAATTTCATAGAGTTTTGGATCAGAACTTTCTATTGACATGGATTAACACTAATTAAGCTATTTTTAAAGTTTTTTACATGATGTTGTTGGTGCGAAACTAAAAATTTTAAGCAGAAAATATATAGAAACAGTGTTCAGCCTTGTCATTAGCTTATGTGTTTTTGGTGAACTATGCGTTCTATTTTCGCATTAGTCTTTTTCCGATTCGTTTTGTTATAACTGCTAATGCTAGCGCTGTGACTAATCCACCACTACCATATACTGCAGTTGTTGAGTTTA
>ERZ1292623.2667-Hain-H51-01um-R1-2667-length-15746-cov-4_pt1 | contig 15746 bp, 12 predicted proteins | sample MGYA00564398_ERZ1292623 | MGnify/ENA primary metagenome ERZ1292623 (study PRJEB36523, sample SAMEA6512633) | groundwater metagenome | collected 2019-01-07 | study: AquaDiva: Metagenomics assemblies of 32 groundwater samples | reverse complement strand
CATTGCTGTGCTGACGTTCGCCCTCTGGTTTCTCGTTGGCGAAACGAGCTTCACAGGCGCTATGGTGAATTTCATCGCTGTACTGATTATCGCCTGCCCGTGTGCATTAGGACTGGCAACAGCGACAGCCATTATGGTGAGTTCCGGGGTTGGGGCGTCGCACGGTATTTTGATCAAGAATGCTCAAAGCCTGGAACGGGCACGCGATATCCAGTCCATTGTTTTTGACAAAACAGGTACGATTACGGAAGGCAAACCTTCTGTCACCGACTTCGTGAGTTTGAACGGATCCGATAAAATCTCGATTCTGCAAAAAGTCAGCTCCATTGAAAACAAATCTGAGCACCCGTTGGGCCTGGCTGTCGTGGAGTACGCGAAGCTGAAGTCCATTTCGCCAAAAGATGTCGAATCGTTCAATTCATATCCGGGACATGGCGTTTCAGCCGTCGTTGACGGTGCTGCTGTGGCCGTCGGAAACATGGCCATGATGAAGGACTGGTCGGTCAAAACGGACGAGGCTGGACCCGTCGCTACGCGGCTTGCGGAAGAGGGAAAAACTCCCGTCTTCGTTGCCGTCAAGGGATCGCTCTCCGCCGTCATCGGAATTGCCGATACTGCCAAACCGACATCTCATGAAGCAGTTCGGCAACTCAAAAGGATGAACCTTGAAATCGTCATGATAAGCGGGGACAATCGAGCCACTGCGGAGGCTATCGCTCGACAAGCGGGAATCGAGACGGTTATTGCCGAAGTTATGCCGGGCGAGAAAGCCTCCCGCATCAAAATGTTGCAGGCGCAGGGCAAAGTCGTGGCCATGGTGGGAGACGGTGTGAACGATGCCCCCGCGCTCGCTCAGGCCGACCTTGGCATCGCGATGGGTGGCGGGACGGATGTCGCCATGGAAACGGCTGATATCACTCTGATGAAAAACGATTTGCTCGGAGTCGTGCAGGCTATCAAGCTTTCGCGTGCAACGTTGCGCACGATCAAACAAAACCTGTTTTGGGCGTTTATTTACAACCTCGTGGGAATCCCTGTTGCTGCCCTCGGCTTGTTGAATCCAATCTTCGCCGCAGCAGCGATGGCGTTCAGCTCAGTGAGCGTGGTGACAAATTCTCTCAGACTGAAAAGATTCAGACTCCGTTTGTAGGCCGTAACGCAGGACGACCTTTACAGGGTGTTTTTATCTGAGAAGAATAAGCTTTTTCGTTGCCGCAAATGAGCCAGCACGCATCACGTAGAAATACACTCCGCTCGAGAGCTCAAGCCCTTCATCGTTGCGGGCCTTCCATATCACGGAATAACTACCCGCTTCCTTTTCCTCGTTCACCAGGGTTGCAACCTTCTGGCCAAGGAGGTTGAAAACCACGAGTTCCACACTGCTCCTGGAGGCGATATCGTAGCGAATTGTCGTAGACGGGTTGAACGGGTTGGGGTAGTTCTGCCTGAGCGCGTACACAGTCGGAAGTTGCTCGTGCTCATCCACTGCCGAGAGCCGCCCGTTCAAAAGGGAATCCGCGAGGAAACCGCTTTCGATGCGTGTGTTCGTTCCCTGTGCCAGGCCGACGAATGTTTGTCCGACGACGGATTTTACGGAGGTCGTCGATGATGCCAGGTTATCATAACCCATGTCAAACACAGACCACGTTACAGCACTAGTCTGTGCGAAGAGGAAAACCTGCTGGCTGAACGTCATTACAGCGGCAAGGGATATTTTTGCAAGAATTGTCCTTGGCTTCATCTGTAACCCCTTTTCTGTTTTCCTTGAAAGGCCAGTCTTCATTGTTGAATCACCTGTAGGGTCATGATGCTGGCCAAGATCCCAACTCCGCCAACTCTCACATCAGGACCTATCGGTGGACGGGCCTGTAATTCAACAGTGTGAGTACCCGACGAAACAGAAACTAGAATGGTTCCATTGAGTAATTGATTGGAATTATTCGCTACATCTATCTCGTTGCGATTGGCTCTATTATTATCAAGAAGAACATCGACAAACAAGGCTGACGCACCACAAAGAGCGCAAGATAGCGCGTAGACAGGGATGGTGTAGGTCACCAGCACTTTCGCGTTGCCGCTTACGACGAAAGTCTGCGTCATGCCTGGTATGAGGGTTTGAGGGCTTGTGCTTGTCAGCGTTACGTTGCTCGTACTACTGGCCTGATACGTATTGTTGTAAAGAGAATTTGTCGGGGATGCCCATGTCGCCGCACTCGCAGATCCATTCGATTGCAACATTTGTCCAGTCGCTCCTGCATTTCCATTCACTGCCACTGCTCCACTTGGTTTTACCGCAAACCGCTCATTGAACGTTCCTGCTGCATCATAACCGATGGCCACGTCGGCGTTGGGGTTATCCGAATAGATCTGCAAACGGTTGCCAGCGACAGCAAAACCAGCATCACCAGTTCCACCCGGATATAACGTGATCTTCTTGCCCAGTGCGGGCGGAAAACCCAGCGGCGCATTTGGTGATGCTGTCCCGATGCCTACATTACCAAACCCGTTCACCGACAAAGCGCTTGGAGTCACGTTTGCCCCTGCGGTATTGTAAACTTCCAATGCAAGATAATCGGACCCTTGAGTTGCACTTTGTGTGTGTTGGAACTGATACGCGTGAGCTCCGGCAGAATAAATTGCGCCGGTGGCGACTCGCCTATTGAAGGCCAGAGAAGTGCTGCCCATGGAAAGCCTTGAAACGCCTGTTCCAAAAGTCGGGTTTCCAATCACATCCAAGACTTCTCCGGGCGCCGCCGTCCCGATGCCGACATTGCCGTTTCCTTGAATGCGGAATCGTTCAGTCAAAGTTCCCGCTTGGTCATAGCCAAACGCGATATCTGCGTTGGGATGGTCTGCATAGATCTGAAGCAGGCTGCCTTGAACACTGATACCAACATCACCGGTGGCACCAGGATATAAAGTAATCTTCTTGCCGAGTGCGGGCGGAAAACCCAGCGGCGCATTCGGCGTCGCTGTGCCAATACCGATGTTGCCGAACCCATTAACTGACCAGGCACTCGGAGTAATATTTGCCCCGGCTGGATCATAGACTTGCAGTGCAAGAAAATCAGACCCTTGAGTTGCACTTTGTGTGTGTTGGAACTGATACGCGTGGCTGCCGTTAAAGAAAATCTCACCGGTCGCGCCTCTTCTATTGAAACCAAGAGAAGTACTCCCAAGTGAAAGTCTCGCAGTGTCAGTTCCAAACGTTGGATTTCCGATGACGTCTAGAACTTCTCCGGGCGTCGACGTGCCAATCCCGACGTTCCCGGCGGTGTAGTACGCCTTCGTCCCGTTGAGCTGCCATACACCGCTGCCGCTGCCGACGGAATCGTTGCTCGTCACCCATGCGGAACCATTCCATTTCATCACCTGTCCCGCCGCGGCACCATTCTGTCCGATATCAGCGAACTGGATTGTCCCGTCGAGGATCTTTGCTGAAGTGACTGCGTCGTTTACGATTGTCGGATTGGGATATGTGCCGGTTAAATCTCCGCTTGCAGCACCTGTGGGTGCAGAGGTTCTTGCGGCGTCAGCCGTATCGGCATACGGCGCTTTGAAGTTGCCCACAACATCGACTCGCTGGATTGTCCCGTCGAGGATCTTTGCCGAAGTTATTGCGTTCTTCACATACAATGCAGTATCTGCCCGTTCTGAGTTCAAGCTGTAGCCTACGCTTGTGAAGGCAATCCTCGGTGTTAACTCGGGATCAGTCCCCACCTGGATACCCAACCAGTAAGGCTTATCAAACTGTACGGCCGGCCCAAATGAAGTTTGATTCCCTAAAACAGTAGAGAAGAGTCCTCGCTTCGTGAGAAGAGGCTTTGATTCAGCCCAAAGAGCGGTGCCGCCAGTTGGTGAATCGTAGACGCGAAACGTGAACGTGTATGAGGCATCGGCCTTCGGATTCCCCTGAGCGTCCGCTAAGACACCCTGGTAAGAAATGGTTCGAGGGATTTGCGCCCCAGAACGAAATGGCAGTGCAAGAATCAGAAGAGCAACCACATGGAAGAAATGAGCTTTCATAATGAGTTCCTTTTGGAATTGTTTGCTGAAAGGGAATTGCAGCCGACGTCCGGAAAGTCGGACATTACCAGTCCCGACGCACCAACAACAAGTTAGGCAGCGAGATTGAACGACGCCATGACGCAAATGCGTCGTTTTACAAGGATGGGAGACTGAGGAGGAAGCTTTGCAGATTTGTTGAAAAAATGATTCAACGGTGTCAGGACTTTCGTCCTGACACTTCATTGCCCGACATTGAGAAGATTCCGCTTGTTAGCGTCAGGAGCAAACTGCTGACGCCACTGAGTCAGTTAGAGGAGGCGCTCTTTGAGAGCCTTGGCAACAGCCCCGCCGCGGGTTTGCACGCGGAGCTTACCGTAAATGTTGCGGACGTGGTTGTCGATGGTGTGGAAACTCAGGAACAACTTGTTGGCGATTTCCTTCTTGGTGAGGCCATCCACGAGGAGCCGGAGGATTTCCTTCTCGCGGGTCGAGAGGTGGTAGTCTCCATGAGTTGTAGAGCGGGCAAACATTTCCAGCACGCGGCGAGCAATCTGAGGGTTGATCGGGGCTCCACCCGTGAGAACAGATTTTAACGATTCAACAATGGTTTCCAGCGATGAGCTTTTGTGCAGGTAGCCTGAAGCGCCCGCTCCGATCGCTTCCACCACGTTCTCGTTATCCTCGAATACCGTCAGGATGATAATTTCCACTGAGGGGGCGATGGCTTTGATTTCCCGGACGCCCTCAATGCCGCTCATACCCGGTAGCCCAATGTCCATGAGGATCAAGTCCGGCAGCGCGTCGGCACGAAGAAGCTCGATGGCCGGCTCACAGGCGGTGAAGACGTGTTCGCACAGAAACATCTCGCTCAAGTTTAACAAGCCTGAGAGTTGACGCCCGAATTCCTCGTTGTCTTCAACGACCCAGACGGTGTGCTTCACGTCCTGCAATGTATGGTGGATGGTGGGTCGGCTCATATGCTCATTCGTTCCTTCAATGTAGACGTTGCCATATTCAGCCGCCATGACGCATTCACGTTGTTTTTACCGTCAGCGATATTCTCGTTCCCCCGGATTCAACGCTGTCGATCACAAGAATGCCGCCGACGTGCTCCGCCCTGGCCCGCAAACTCCCAAGTCCTGTTCCAGCAGTGGGCATCCCTGGCTTGAAGCCTCTGCCGTTATCCTGAATACTCAGGACGAGTTTCCCTTCGATGGAATGGATTTCGATTTCTACCGACGTGGCCGACGCATGTTTGACGATGTTGTTCAGACACTCCTTGTAAAAGAGGAAGATGGTTCTTTTGAAATCAAGGCTCATTTTTTCCTGGAAAGGTAGATCCGGCGCATGGAGGGTGAATGCAATCCCGCTCAAAACCCGCCCCGCCACCTCCCGCATCTTCTGAGCAAGGTCGCCCATGGAATCGTTCCTGGAATTCAGCACCCACACAATATCGCGCATCAAATCCTGGGCACGTTTCGCAATGTTGCCGATTTCCCTCAGTTCCTGCTCTTGCTCCGGCGCAAGTGGCTGCCTACGTTCGATGGCTTGAGTCGCAAGCACGATGCTGCTCAAGTCGGTGCCGACATCGTCATGCAGGTCGCTTGCGATGCGTGTCCGAAGCCGCTGGATCGCAAGAAGTTGTCGGATTCTGTTTTGGTACAGGGAATAGATGAAAGCGGCGGCAGTCATGATGGCGAGCACCATGAACCACCAGGTCCGCCAAAAAGGCGGAGCGATGAGGATTCGAACCGTCGCCCCGTCGTTGTTCCAGATCCCGTCGCTGTTGGAACCGCGTACTTTGAACACATATTCGCCCGGAGGTACGCCGGTGTATGCGGCGTAGCGCCGCGTTCCCGCTTCGACCCAGCCCCGGTCATACCCGTCGAGAATGTAAGCATATTGATTCTTGTGCGGCGCGGTGTAATCCAGCGCCACGAACTCGAACGAGAAAAAATCCTGACTGTGAGCAAGGTCAAGAGCTTTCGTCGCAGAAATGGAATTGGGGAGCGAAACGGGCTTGTCGAACACCTTGAAGCTCGTGATGACAACCGGCGGCAGGTTTGGGTTATCCCGGACGCTGTCCGGATGAAACACGTTGAGTCCGTTTGTCCCCCCGAAATACATCCGGCCATCTCCCGTTCTAAAGCACGAGCCTGAAAGAAATCTCTCGCCCTGCGCTCCTTCCTCCGTGGTAAAGTTTTTGAATGACAGTGACTTCAGGCTGAAACGGGTCATTCCCTTTTCTGTCGCAATCCATAGATTTCCCTTCGAATCCGGTAACATCGCTTTCACATAGTTGTTCGGGAGGCCGTCTTGCTCAGCAAACCGGGCGAATCTATTTGCCCGTATATCGTATTTATACAGCCCCCCGCTCCACGTGCCGAGCCACATGTTTCCTTCATCGTCCTGATGCATCGTGCGCACGGCCCCGGAGTTTAATCCGGTTGTATCGTTTGGATTCACTACAAACTGGACAAAACGGTTGGACCGCCTGTCGAACTTGTTCAGACAACAATATTGCCCTCCGAGCCAGATGTCTCCATCACGGTCTTCGTAGATGCACCATACGCCCGTTCCCGGTACCGAGTATCGTGAGACGATGTTCCTTTTTTGGTCCATCCGAATCAGGTTCTCGCCCGTGTTCGACTCATCCAGCAATCCCGCCCACAGCTCACCGTTCCGGTCTTCAAAGAGTGACCGGACTGATTTGACGGGATAATGAATGAATCTCTGTTGTCCTACGTCGAGCCGGTCGAGGTTGGATGCAGATCTGCCCGCCCCCCCAATCCAGAGACTGCCGTTCCTACCTTCAAGTATTGCGTTAACCTGATCGCTGCCGATCGAGCCTGGTTCGCCTGGGTTGTGTCGATAGTGTGAGAACGTGTTGGTCTTCGCGTCAAGGCGATCCAGCCCTTGCTCGGTTCCGATCCACACAGTCCCGGACTTATCCTCGAACACCGCCGAGACATAGTTGCTGCTCATGCTGTTCTCCGACAATGGGTCGTGTCTGTAGACGTGAAATTTCTGTCTGTTTGGGTCGTACTGATAGACCCCGCTTTGGTAGGTTCCCAGCCACATCATGCCGACCTTGTCCCGATACACGACTCCTACGCGCCCCCCCAGCCCGGCGGATGCATCCGCATGGATGGAGAAATGAGAGAATATTTTTGTGCGGGGGTCATAGATGTCAAGTCCACGAAAATGGCCGATCCAGACAAAGCCAAATGTATCCTCAGCCATATCTTCCACGACAGCGTCCCCGAGGGACCTGGAGAAAATCGAGAAAGAAAGCCTCATATCCACGGGCACGGGCTCGAGTCTTTTTCTTGCCGCGTCCAGGCGCCATAAACCCCGTTCCGTGCGAGCTACCCACATGGTGCCAGAGCGGTCTTCATACAAGGAAGTCACATTGGCTTGGTTGACTGAATGGTGAGCGTGGAGGTATCGAATGAAGTGATTGCGTTTTTCATCGAACATGCAGAACCCGTTGTCGGTGGCTACCCACAGCGCCCCGGATTTGTCAACTAATAAAGAGTTAATGTTGTTTGAGCTGATCGTGGTTGAGTCGTGGGGGTCGTGGAAGTAATGAACAAACCTCTGTGGTTGCTCCTCAAAGCGGTTCAACCCATTATGCGTTCCGACCCAGAGATTGCCTCTTGGATCCTCACAGATTCTTGTGACCCCGTTGTGGCTGATGCTGAGCGGGTTTCCTGTATCGTTGCTGAAACGCTGAAAGGATTCGTTGTTGCGGTCGAAGAGATTCAAGCCGCCACCTGTTCCGACCCATAGCCTTTGGCGGCTATCTTCGAAAATGTCATGGATATCGTTATTGGAAATCGATGTGGTATCTCCCCGGTTATTCTTGAAGACCTTGATGGAGTAGCCGTCGTAACGGTTCAGCCCATCTTCAGTGCCAAACCACATGAATCCCCTGCTGTCCTGCACGATTGCTTTGACGATGTCCTGGGAGAGGCCTTCCGGTGTGGAAATCCGGTTGAATCTCACGTCCGGGTGCTGCGCTGGGGCAGGCTCCGGGAGCATCCAGGCGACTGACATGAGGAACAAAGAAAGAGAAGCAAGCCGAAAAGAATTTCGGTTTTGCGTTGTGATTTTCATGCCGCGCCAATGTAGTTATCAGATGAGGGAATGTCAATTCCGCCACTACCGCAACAGCCATCCGCACATCTTGCCGAAACAATTCACCGGACTTCAAGTTGAAAAAGGCGGCGTCGGCGCTGGAACTCGAATCCGCTTTCAGATGAAGGTCATGGGGACAATGAAAGACTTCGCCGCCGCGGCGATGGCCTTCAGTTCGGTGAGCGTTGTAACGAATTCGCTCCGGCTGAGGTTTGCGCGCTTCTAGCAGGTTGTTGAAAAAACTGGTTCCGCGGTGGCGTCAGGAGTTTCCTCCTGACGCTAATACGCATAATTTCTCAGAATCAGGCGCTGTCGTGTCAGGACGAAAGTCCTGACACCAGCTTATTCGGTAAGTGCATCCTTTTTCAGCAGCCTGCTAATTTTTGTGGATCTCGCGCAAAGCAACCCAGGAAATAGCAGCCCCGCACCCTGCTTTCTGACAATAGTTCCCACTTTCATTTCCGTCGATTTCTCCCCCGAGACGCTTGAATATCGAATGCTGAGAACCTAAGTTACAAGGACTTGAAAGGCGGTTCCATGTCCGTGGCCTCTTTTTGTTGCATCACACGCCTCTTCTTCCCTTTTTCACTGCTTCTTCCTTTTTTCTGGTCTGCCCCGTACGAAGAATTCCGATCGCGCAATATATTCTCCGGAGTCACAGAAAGCGAAGGAAAACATGAAGAGAATTGTCATTTTGGTTTGGATGCTTACTCTGGAATTCACCATGCTGAAGGAGAAATATTATGGCGACAACTAAGCGCGTTACATACTTCAAGGCGAAAGTCGAGGACAAGCCCGGCGCCTTGTTGGCTCTTGCGAAGAATCTGAAGACGAAAAACCTTGGCCTTGTGAGCCTCAAGGGTGTCGGTCTGGCTGGACAAGGCGACATTCTGGTGGTTACAAAAAGTCCCGACGACCTGCGGAATGAATGGAAAGCCATGGGTGCTCTGGTCGAGGAAGGCACGGCGTTTTTCCTCAGCGGCGAGGACAAAACTGGAGCGCTCCTGACGAGCCTGGAGGCTCTTGCAAATGCCGGCGTAAACATCGTTGCCACAGAGGCCATTGCAGTTGGCGGACGTTACGGGGCGATTCTCTGGGTGGCTCCGTCGGATATGGAGAAGACCGCACAGGCACTAGGAGCAAAGTAAGACCACCACACAAAACTTGCTAACCTTGTCAAGGGTATGTGTGGGGCTCGTTAACCTTGACAAGGTTATGCGGAAAAACTGCACAGGCGCTTGGAGCAAATTAGAAGACCATCATTCGGCGAGTAGGTGAAATTTTCAGAATCCCCGTCTGAACGATCACTTTTTCAGCAACAAGTGACTCGGCTGGGTCACGGGGGAAGGAAGTACCAGACTAACAGAAAGGAACAACCACCATGGCAAACAAATCACTGAAAGAACTACGCTTCACGAAAGTTGAAAACGTAATGAAAAAAGCTGTCGTATCGATCGAAGGCAAGCAAACAGCCTTCGATGCCATCAAGATGATGCGGGAAAAAAAGGTCTCCAGTTTGCTGGTGAATCGAAGAGGTAAAGAGGATGCGTGGGGCATCGTGACGCGCAAGGACGTGGTGAACAAGATCATTGACCCCGGAAAGAATCCGAAGGATGTCAAGGTCCATGAGATCATGTCCAAGCCGCTGGTGATGGTCTCCCCCGGTTTGGCGCTGAAATACTGCGCGAGGCTGTTCCACCAGGCAGGGATTCGCAGAGCGCCCGTGTTCGACGGCAAGGAGATCGTGGGCATCATAAGCAACACAGATATCTTCAACGCGATGTTGGATTGAATGCAATTTCACAACAACTCAGCCGGTATTCTTGTGCGGAGGAATTGACCCAGCCAGGTTGCTTATCAATGAAGGGAAAAAGAGAGAGGTTCCTCAATCTTTCTAGTAATGTCTTTTTGTAATCTGCGAACAGGTTCCCAGTCCTGAGAATGATTTCCATTTCTTGCGATTTCATCATACAGACTCTGATAGGATAAGCCTGCTTCTTGTTTGAAATAGCTACCCAATTTCAGACATCTGCTTTGGACACAGCACAGAACCATGTCTGGCACTTTTCTTGTGGCACTCCCTCCTTTGTTGCAATAATTCCCGGCGCAAGCATAAAATTGGCATCATGACCCTGCAGAACTCCGCAATCAACTTCCTCGAATTCTTTCACAAAAGAAGGGCCCTCCGGATAGGAATCGCCGCTCTCATCATTTTCTTTATGGCGAACCTCGATGCCCTCGTGGACGCCGTGCGGCATCCCGAAATTCCGTATTTCGAAAAAGAGCATTTAATTGTCGGAGGCGTTACGGCGGCCGCGACAATTGTCTTCTTCGTTCTGCTTGCTGTGTACCTTGGAAGCCTGGAGCGCGCGCTGCGCGAAGTCAAAACGCTCAAAGGCCTCCTCCCTATCTGCAGCTCCTGCAATAAGATCAGAAATGCCGACGACAAGTGGCAGGTGATCGAAAAGTACATCGCCGAGCGAACAGACGCCCGGTTCACACATAGCCTCTGTCCTGACTGCGCCCACAGGCTTTACGGCGACATGGCGGATCAATTCAGCAGGATGTAAACGCCTATCCGGCGACCGCCAGGGCCGAAACCACCTGAGTTGTTCTTTTCGAATCTTCGCCTTACAATCAAAAGAGCCCTGTTCACGAACAACCAGCCATAGAGAACCATGAATCGAAATCCTTCTGTTTTTTCAGCCATCCTCACCGTCGTTTGTGTCCTCGCGTCTCCGGGATTCGCCCGACAAACTCCACAATTCACTCGTGCAGACAGCCTTCGCGGAATGCCCGCGGCGGCCCGAACGTGCTACGACATCTCCTATTATCACCTGGACGTCCGCATCGACCCGTCGACACAATTCATTTCGGGTTCAAACACGATCGATTTCCGAGTGGCTTCAGAGTTCGACGTGATGCAAATCGACCTGTTCGCCAACATGAACATCGACAAAATTCTGCTTGACGAGTCAACACCGGCAACGTTCACGCGTGAGTTCAACGCCGTCTTTGTGCGCCTGCCGAAGAGACTTCCTGCCGGCTCACGCCACGCAATAAGAGTATTCTATTCTGGAAAACCACAGGTGGCACGCAGGCCGCCGTGGGACGGCGGGTTTACGTGGGAGCGCGACAAGGAAGGAAACCCATGGGTCGCCGTGACCTGCCAGGGAACCGGCGCCAGCCTCTGGTGGCCCAACAAAGACCATCAGGCAGACGAGCCAGACAGCATGCTCATGAGTATCACAGTCCCCAAAGGACTCACTGACATTTCCAATGGAAGGCTTCGCAAAACGTTGACGCTGCCCGACGGCTGGACGCGGTTCGACTGGTTTATCAGTTACCCCGTCAACAATTACAATGTGACGGTAAACATCGGGAAACTTGCCCACTTCATCGACAGCTACACGAGCGTCACCGGTGAAAAACTGACACTCGACTACTACGTCGTTCCCGAAAACTTCGAAAAAGCAAAGAAGGTATTTCAGCAAGTGAAGCCGATGATGGCAAGTTTCGAACGGGCATTCGGGCCTTACCCGTTCATACGAGACGGCTACAAGCTGGTTGAATCGCCTCACACTGGAATGGAACACCAGACTGCCGTCGCATATGGCAATTGGTATATCGGCGGCTACCGCGGCCGCGCACCATCCGAAACAGGGTTAAAACTCGATTTCATCATCATCCACGAATCGGCCCACGAGTGGTGGGGAAACAGCGTGTCGTCAACGGATATTGCCGACATGTGGATCCACGAGAGCTTCGGTGCGTATGCCGAAGCGGTGTTTGTCGAGAGTCAGTACGGCCCTCTGGAAGCGTTGAAGTACATCAATGGAAAGAAACCGAATGTGCTCAACGACCGGCCTATTATCGGCATTCCCAACGTGCAGTATCGCGGCTCGGGAGACATGTATGACAAAGGCCAGCTCGTCCTCAACACGCTCCGCAGCGTCATCGACAATGACTCGTTGTGGTTTAGGATTCTCCGCGGCATCCACGAGAGGTTCAAGTATCAGACAATCAATGCTGAGGATGTGTTCCGGTTCATCAACGAAAGCGCCGGTTCCGATTACACGTACTTCTTCGATCAGTATTTTCGCCAGACTCGAATTCCGAAGTTGACCGTGATGGCCTCGAAAAAAGGCGACACCGTCAGGGCGATGTACCGATGGAACGCCGAGGCGAAGGATTTCCGGATGCCGGTGAAAGCACAGACGTCACCGGGACATTTCGAGTGGATTCATCCGACAAACTCGTGGCAAACGGTCGAGCTCTACGGGATGAAACCCGAGGACTTTAAAATTGCCGAAGATTTGTTCTACGTCGATGTAAAGCTGCGTTGGGTCTATCTTGACCCCTCACTGAAGTAGGTTTCTTCCATTTCCATGAATATCCGAAACGCCGAACACTCGGACGCGGATGCCATTGCGCTCATCCATGCGGAAAGCTGGCGGAGTTCTTACCGCGGAATCCTGTCTAATGAACTCCTCGACAGGGCTGTCTGGGACGAACGCCGGTCCTTCTGGCAAAAACGAATGCGTGAGCCGGGCACCGAAAAACGCCTTATTCTTCTCGCTTGCGAAAAGGAGGAAGTGCTTGGCTTTTTATGTTTGTACCTCGATGCCGACCCTCGCTGGGGCGCTCTTCTCGATAACTTGCACATTGTTCCCGGAATGAGGGGCCGCGGCTTCGGCAAGATGTTAATGTCCCGTTCCGCAGCTTGGGTTCTTCAACAACGGCCAGGCTTGGGAATGTATCTCTGGGTCTATGAGCAAAACTTCGAAGCGCGGGAGTTTTATGAGAAACTCGGGGGCCTGCAGGAAGAAACACTGTTGAAGAGAACGGTCGATGGAAAACAGGTGCCGGCGCTTCGATACGTCTGGCGCGATTTGCATGCCCTGGCCGATTCCATAAGATGATGAGTCGACGTCTCTCATTTGCGTAATCTATTTCTTCTGACTACCATAGAAGCGAAACCCTTTGAAAGGAGCCACCATGAATAATGTCCCATTGAACATCGCGAGAATCTTTCTCGTGGTATCTGCGGTCTCGATTCTTTCAAGCGCCGCCATGACGCAAACTCTTCAGGCCGGAGGCGGGGTTGGCTATTTCAGCCCGTTGGGCGATTTTGGAGGATCAACGGTCGATTACTACGCTGGAACGAAGTACGGGTTCTCCAGCGGATTGAACCTCCATGCGAAGGCGCGTATCGATATCCTTGTGCTGAATGTTGTTGCGGAGGTCGGCTATACGTCGGTGAGTAATAGTGGAGACTCTGAACCCGGTCAGGGTAAAGTCGAGATTTCTCAAAAAATCTTGTCATTCAAGATTGGCCCGGAATACCGTCTCAGCCTTCCTGCGCTCCCCTTGACACCATATGTCGGAGTGCATGTTGCGCTGAACAGATTCTCGGGTGAAACCAAGTTCAACGGTGTTTCCAAAGTTTCGAGCGGAACTTTCACTGTGAAGTCCGCAACACGGATTGGTGTCGGTGCGGGCGGAGGTGCGGTGTTCAAGATCAATCCCGTGATGTCACTGGATGTCGGCGTGTCATACAATTTGATGAACATCGCAGGACGCCTCTGGGAAGACGAAGACCCGACGAAGGATCAGCGTATCGATTCTTATAGCTCTCTCAACGACGAGAAAGATCCGGTCGCTCTCAATGCGAATGAGCATTTTGTGGGCAGCGCCCGTTCGATAAGTTCATTCCAGGTTACCGCTACCCTGCTGTTGGGAATCTAGCGGCCGTTTCAATTTGCTGTACGGGGGACACATCGTTCAGATTCATCTTGCGGGACCGGATGACTTCGAGGTCATTCGGTCTTTGCTTTTAGAATACGCTGCTTCGCTCGGCGTTGACCTCGGATTTCAGAATTTTGAGCAGGAGCTCGCCAACCTGCCGGGCGACTACACTCCTCCAAAGGGGCGATTGCTCCTTGTGCTTTCCGATAATCAACCGGCAGGATGCGTGGCGCTCAGGGCAATCAGCCATACGGCATGTGAGATGAAGCGTTTGTATGTCCGGCAACCATTCAGAGGCTTGGGCGTGGGGAAATTACTGGCCGAACGCATTATTCAGGAAGCGAGGATGATTGGCTACGACTCAATGCTGCTCGACACTCTCCCGACAATGTCTCATGCCAGGAAGCTCTACCGACAGCTGGGCTTCCACGAAACAAAGCCTTACCGTTACAACCCCGTCGAGGGAACATTGTTTATGGAATTAGACCTGAAATTGCCCCCTGGGGAAAAGAATTGACCTCCTTTTTCTATTCCTCTCAATCCTAACGAGAGATTTTCCCCGATTCTTCTGTTTTCAATCACCTGTTTTTCCCCTTGCATCTTAATTTCCAGATTTTTACTTTGTATTACAAAGTTCTCTGCACACGAAAGGTAGCCACTTGGAAATGTTGAAGAGTTCTGTCATCCTTCGAATGAGTATTATTTGTGTACTCACTTTGATCCTTTTGATTCCGGCAGCGATTGTCGGATCTTTGATTTCTGAACGGGAGTCCCGTCGAAACGAGGCCGTCCTGGAAATAAGCAGCAAGTGGGGAGATGCTCAACACCTTGTCGGTCCTTTGCTTACCATTCCTTTCGAGAGAGTCACTGTTGATGAAAAAGGAAAACGCCACACATTCATTGAGCAGCTCCATCTTCTCCCTGATGATCTTGCCATCCAGACAACACTACAGCCGGAAATTCGTTACCGTGGCATTTATCATGCAGTGCTCTACGGTTCATCCATCAATATTCAGGCACACTTTAGCTTCGATACCAACAAGGAATCTGCATCGCCCGGTGTCCGCTTGAGACCGGAAAATGCCTTTCTCACCCTCGGCATTCGAGATCTCAAGGGAGTGAAGAACGTTTCTGCTGGTCGGTGGAATGACAAGGACTTGCAGTTTGACCCGGGTGTGAACTCAGGTGATCTCGTCCAAATCGGTATTTCCACCAAAGCGCCTCTGAGCCCAAGGGTTCAAACGTACTCTCTTTCATTAAAGCTCGAACTGAACGGAGCGGGTGAGATTTCTTTTACTCCGGTCGGAAAGGAAACACGCGTCTCCATCGATGGACTCTGGGGCAATCCCAGTTTCGTTGGAAGCTTCTTACCGGAAACCCGAACAGTCCATCCCGATAGTTTTTCTGCTGGCTGGAAAATTCTCAACCTCAATCGCAATTTTCCGCAACGCTGGGTCAACAATGCGCACTCCCTGCACGGGTCGGCCTTTGGCGTAAAACTGCTGTTGCCTATTGACGAGTATCAGCAAACGACACGTGCTGCCAAGTACGCTATCATGTTCATCGCTCTGAGTTTCCTTGCCTTTTTCCTCGTTGAGATCCTCGGCAATGTTCATCTCCATCCGGTCCATTATAGCCTCATAGGGTTCGCACTCTTGCTGTTCTATATTCTTCTCCTTTCTCTTTCAGAATATCTTGCTTTTGGTCAGTCGTACGTCCTTGCCGCCGCCGCAGTTCTTGGTCTCGTTGCGGGTTACGCCAAAGCAATTCTCCGCAATACTTTCGTTGCCATTTTGCTGGGTGTTTTGCTCGCGTTGTTGTATGGCTTCATGTACGTAATTCTTCAAATG
>ERZ1292623.2666-Hain-H51-01um-R1-2666-length-15748-cov-3_pt1 | contig 15748 bp, 14 predicted proteins | sample MGYA00564398_ERZ1292623 | MGnify/ENA primary metagenome ERZ1292623 (study PRJEB36523, sample SAMEA6512633) | groundwater metagenome | collected 2019-01-07 | study: AquaDiva: Metagenomics assemblies of 32 groundwater samples | reverse complement strand
GCTGTACATAAGAAGTACTGCGTCGAGCACCACAGTTTCTGACGAAGAAATGCGCTAAACAAGTAAGTCCTCTAGAAGCGTAATGCTTGAGGGAATTTGGTTTAGTATACTTATCGTATGGGGATACGTATGGTGGCTTGCAACGCCACTCATACTTTTTTATATTTTTTCTGATCTGTGGATGGTGTATGTAGGAATGAAGTATGCCAGTAAGATCGAATGGATAACGCTTGAGGTGCGTATCCCGCGCGAAATTTTAAAGACTCCAAAGTCAATGGAGCAGATTTTTAGTGGCATGCACGCTATACAGGCGTTTATTTCTGGTTCTGATAAAATTTTTAAAGGTAAGTTTCAGGAGTGGGTGAGTTTTGAAATTGCTGGAACAGGAGGGGGCGTTAGTTTTTACATGCATACCCCGGCTCAGTTTAAAAATCTCATTGAGTCACAGATTTATTCACAATACCCCGATGCTGAGATAATGCCGGTTGATGATTATACAAACCTTATTTCCCATACCATTCCAAATGAAGAGTATGACATTTGGGGTGTCGATTATATATTCGTAAAACCAAATCCATACCCCATTAAAACATATCCACTTTTTGAAGATATAAAGGATGAGCGTCGAGTTGATCCTCTCTCAAGCGTCATTGAGACTATGAGCCAGTTAAAGAGTAACGAGATGATGTGGATCCAGCTCCTCATTAAACCGGCACCTAAGATGTTTAAAGAAGATGCGGATGCTATTATCGATAAGTTGGTAGGTAAAGCACCAAAACCAAAGAAAGGATCATTTTCTGCTCTTCTCGATGGTTTTCTTGAATTTATGTGGAATCTTGCAAAAGGCCTTGTGGATTATCCTACATGGCAATCGCAGGCGGAAGGAGCAAAAGACGCTGATGCAGCGAAGCTTACTCCTGGCAAGAAGGAAGTCCTTGAGGCGGTTGAACGAAAAGCATCCCAGCTTTGTTTTGCGACTGGTCTACGTATGATTTATGTCGATCGCAGAGACTCTTTTACACGTGTAAATGTTGCGGCGTTAAGTGGTGGGTTTAAAATTTTTAATACTTCAAATATGAATGCGTTTATGCCTGATTTAAACACTCTCCCTAATTCTAGGGGATGGTTTTGGTTGTTCAGGAAACAGAGAGAGTATATGATGAAAAGGAACATCGTTGAAGCATATCGATTGCGCCTATTTCCTAAGGGAAGTATGGTGATGAGCAGTGAGGAGCTTGCGACAATTTATCATTATCCTAATTTGAACGTTGCTGCTCCGTTTCTAAAGAGGCTCGAAACAAAGAAGGGGCAACCACCACCTAACTTACCTATTTAACGAGGGTATAGGGTATAGCCACTAGGGTGCTGGGTACGTAAATAAACCCTAAACCCTAAACCCTAAGGACTATTTTATGTCTGACGCACAATTTGATTTAGCTATTGGTGAAACAAATTTTCGCAACCAACGCGTGAGATTTGGTATTCGTGAAGATGATCGTAGGCGCCATGTGTATGTCATTGGTAAGAGCGGTATGGGAAAAAGCGTACTTCTTGAAAACATGGCAATTCAAGATATTGAAGCAGGGCGTGGTCTTGCTTTTTTTGATCCTCACGGAGAGACAGTGGAGAAGCTTTTGGAATTTATTCCAGAATCTCGCATCAAAGATGTTATTTATTTTGATCCTTCTGTGCTCGACCATGCAATTGCGTTTAATCCGATGGAAAACGTCTCTGTTGATCGGCGTCATCTTGTTGCCTCCGGGCTTATGAGTGTATTTAAGAAAATTTGGCCCGATGTGTGGTCTGCGAGAATGGAATATATTCTGAATAACTGTCTGATGGCGCTTCTCGAGATCCCTGACGCGACGCTTCTTGGAGTTATGCGTCTTTTAAACGACAAGGAGTATAGGAAATACGTTATCGATCAGCTTACCGATCCTCTTATTCGTGATTTTTGGACAAAAGAGTTTGCCCGTTATAAAGATCAGTTTCAAACGGAGGCGATTGCCCCTATCCAAAACAAGATTGGGCAACTTACGATGAATCCGCTCATTCGCAATATTATTGGGCAGCCGAAATCGACCATCGATATTCGAAAAATTATGGATGAGGGGAAGATTTTTTTGGTAAATCTCTCGCGTGGAAAGATCGGAGAGGACAATAGTAGGTTGTTGGGCGCCTTGCTTGCGACAAAATTACAGCTTGCCGCAATGAGTAGGATTGATATTCCGCGTGAGGAGGATAGAAAAGATTTTTATTTATATATTGATGAGTTCCAACATTTTGCAACGGAGTCATTTGCCTCTATTCTTGCCGAGGCGCGTAAATTTCATCTTGATCTTATTGTTGCGCACCAATACATGACACAGATGGATGAGACGGTGCGCGATGCGGTGGTGGGAAATGTGGGGACGATGATTGTTTTTCGTATTGGCGCTGACGATGCTGAGTTTTTTGAAAAAGAGATGTTCCCAGTCTTTCTTATGAATGATTTTGTGAATCTTCCTCGCGCGCAGGTTGCTATGAAGTTAATGATTGATGGTGCTACTTCGCCCCCTTTCTCTGCGGTGACACTTCCGCCTATGCAACGTCCGGAGATTAGTTTCCGTGATGAGATTTTAAAACATTCTTATTCTACGTATTCTATAACACGTGAGCGCGTGGATGAGATCATAAATGGGTGGTTAAGCACTAATTTTGTCTCTGATAAGGATGGAGGAGGGGGTGGCGTGGCTTCTGATACGGCTCCTCGCGAAACCGGAGAGAGAGGTTTTGGTGCTGGCACAGAGCCACAACGTGAGATGTTTAACGCCGTGTGTTGGAATTGCACTGCGGAGACACAAATTCCTTTTCAACCAGACCCAAAGCGCGCAGTATATTGTAAAAATTGTCTTAAGCTTATTCAGGCGGGAAAGATTCTTCCTCCTACACGCCCGAGAGGGGGTGGCGCGGGGGTACCTGCGCCCGCACCAATACAACAGCGAGTTGAACCCCCTACACCACCAGCGCCCCAACCATCGTATCTCGACACGATACTTAAGCAATCTCCACCCCACGCGGAGCGCAAATTCGCGCCTCCTAAAAAAGAAGTAAACCTTGAAGAGCTAAAAAAGGCAATTGAAGAATCTTTGAAATCAGTGAAGTAGGCATGGTGCTGTTCGATGGCACTGCGATGGATAGTGCCTGAGCTTGTCGAAGGCCCCTCTTTGTAGTATACAGATGTATGCTTACTATCAACGATCTTGAGCCAAAACTTGTTGTTTCCATCGAGGGAGACCCCCATGAGATCCTCGAGGTGTCTCATCAGCACATTGGTCGCGGAGGATCTAATGTTCAGACGCGTATTAAGAATTTGAGAACAGGTGCGGTGTCGAATCGTAATTTTAAACCCGCAGATAAATTTGAAGAGGTAGAAGTAGAGAAGAAGCCGGTCAAATTCCTTTATACGAGTAAGGGGGAGTATTGGTTTTGTGAGGAGGCAAAACCTGCTAATCGATTTATTTTGGCATCTGATGCTTTGGGGGAGAGTGCTGTCTTTTTAAAGCCAAACACTCCTGTTGAAGCCATTTTGGCGGATGAAAAACTTTTGAACATCGAACTTCCTGTTAAGATAGATCTCAGGGTTGTCGAAGCGCCTCCGAGTATCCGTGGTAATACCGCACAGGGAGGTACAAAGATCGTGAAGCTAGAGACGGGTGCTGAGGTGGCGGTACCACTTTTTATCAACGAAGGTGACACGGTACGCGTGAATACACAGACTAAGCTCTACGTAGAACGAGTAGAAAAATCCTAAGATATTTTCACTGCTATTGACTATACCACGCCGTACGTGGTATTTTTGTTTTAGCACATAGACAAGCCCGCCTACGTTAAAACTATGGCGAGGCAAAGGGAGAGATGATGAAATGAAGCAAACATGGAATCGCGTATTTTGCGAACGAATACATGACAAGGGTGTATTGAGGGAGAAGATCGAGGCAGTTATTGAGGGATATCAAGGAGGCCTTGGTCACGTTTCTGTATTTTGTGTTCCTATCCGCGCAAGGCGAGTTGGCGTCGATATCGCAGAGCGCATTTCAAATCAAAAAGGTTTGTCTGCCCAAGATATTGAGGTGTGTCTTGTTTCTGAAAAAGAAGACAGGTTCACTAAGTCGAATGGTGTTGAAGTCGTAAAGCCAGAGGGCTGGGGACTTATTGGTGGCGGTGTGGATGTTATCGACGTCCTAAACGATGGTGGCAAGCGAGAGCTTTCGCTTACAAAGGAGTCGAGAAACGCTGTTGTTCGTGAGTTGCTCAAGGGCCTTAAGACCGACGATCTTCTCGATGTGATTCATGGTGCATTGTATAGAGAGGCGCGTGAAGAGGCAGGGCTTACTATTACTCCATTTTGGGGGCTATGTAAGGTAGATCCTAAGGAAGATGACGATGGGGCCGTAAGCATTGTGGTAACGGTTCTCGCATAGGTGCAGGATGTTTCAGAAACGATCGATGGAGAAGAAATCAAGGAGAAGCATTTTTTCCTGCCCGAGGAGATTGTTGCTAATATCAAGGCGGCGCCTGCTGTTAAGGGGATGCCTCGGTGGATGTATGTTTCGCATGCCAGGAGGCTTCGAAAGATGTTCACCTTCCTTGGCAGAGGGTTTGATGGGCTTGTCAGCTCGCTCGAGCATATGTTCGGCAAATACTAAGTAAAGGGAATATCCTCCACTAGCTGGAGGATTTTAATTTCTCCTTGTCATTCCCGCGAAAGCGGGAATCCAGTATTTATCGTACCCTGGATCCCCGGGTCAAGCCCGAGGATGACAGAAAAACAGGATTATCGAACAGCGGGAGAGGCTTGACCCCTCATTTTTGGCACCCCAAGAGCAGCTCTTGACTTTTTCTGTAGATTTGATATAATGTACTTAGAAAATTGAATGAGGCCAAGCCTACCTGTGGTGAGCGAAGTCGAATCCATAACAAGTGGATGAAGAATACGGAGTTTGATAGATGTGACGTTATCGTATGAATACTAACGATTGCACGACGATTTTTGACCCACTTGTTACGGGCTTGACAAATCCATCAGGATAGTGTATAATGGCAGCATAGAACATTGAAAAAGGGTATAGGAAGGGCGCGTTCGAGATATGTGATAATGCGCAAGCAAAGGACTTGTCCTGAGCTTAACCGAAGGATCATATCTCGAACGGGCTCTTTCTGTACTAAACGTGTAAAAACGTGCAGGAATGATTGAGTACTAACAAAGAGATAACATCTCAAAGGAGGGCTTCACTATGAAGACCCAGACCCAGACCAAACCCAATACCGATATCAACGACACCGAGAAGAACGCCGGCAAGGAAGCTAAGATTCAGCCGCTCGAGCAGGACGCCATGGAGCTCAACGCGAAGTTCGTTCGCAAGAACTCCCCGGTCCAGTGGAAGAGCGTTTGCGACGCAGCCGACGCCAAGGGTTCGTCCCTGAGCATGACCGAGTTCGGCGCCATGATCGGGCTCGCCCCCGAGGCCGGAAAGTTCCTCATCGGAGAGGACGCCGGTCTGCACCGCAGCAAGTTGACCGCGATCGCGCTCAACAACCTGTCGAACAAGCGCGGCCATCTCCTCTCGAAGGAGGAGGTCGAAGGGTTCGTCTACTTCGCAGGTATGCCCAAGGACAAGGACGTCGTGTGTTCGTTCTGCGCCGCAGGCGGCACCAGCACGAAGGTAGAGCGCGAGCTCATCAGTCCGAAGCTGGACAAGGTAACCGGGTTCTTCAAGCTCGAGGATGGTGAGCCGTACCTCCTTGGCCAGACCTACCGCGACAGCTACATCGACAAGTCCAAGGCGGGGACTCGCGTTACCCAGGTGCACACGGTCTGCAAGGACCACGTGCTCGCTGCGGGAAACGAGTTCAAGCGCGACGGGCGTCCTCGCACGATCTGCCTCGCGGGTGACGACCATGCGAAGAAGGTCGATGCGGGAGCCTCGGCGTTCGCGGCCCAGCGAGCCGCCCAGCGTGGTCAGCAGAGCGGTGGCTACGGTCAGAACCGTCGCAACAACGACGGGGACGACGAGGGTGGCGGCGGCTACCAGCGCAACAACGGCGGTGGCAACCGCAACTGGCGCTAGAGCGCTAGAGGAAGCGGGGGCCTCACCCCCGCAATATCACCCCCCCCTGCTCGTGTGAGCTAGGGGAAACGATCGGGCTCGTGTGTACGGCCCCCGACTTTCAAGGAAGAGAGTCGCGTAAGTAAAGCTGTAGATAACAGTAAGGACTCGAGCAACGCTCGGGTCTTTTTCTTTTTCAGGGAATTTCAAAAATTATAAAAACTATACACCCCCAACCATTTCAATAAAAAAATATTTCACACCTAAACCATTTTGCCATTATGACATGTCATAATAGTATAGATAGAAACATTTATAGAATTTGTATGGCTATGCAAAACAGAAAAGAGAGTATAAACAATGCCATTATGACATGTCATAATGGCTGGTGGGGAATATGAGATAAAATGATTTGGATAGAGAATTGGGTGAATAAGGTGTTTTAGGAAGGGAATGGCATAGATATGGTTCCGAATTTTGTGCGTCTTTTTTGTATTGATTTTCTCTTTGTTTTTTCAGGTAGGGGAGAGTATGTTCGTTTTGTTCGTTCTGTTTTTCCTCGTTCTCTATAACTACGATATTGTTTTTCAGAGAGCGCCTTTTTGAGAGAATTTAATGTTTGTGGAGTTATTCGGAGTTCTTCACATATGGCTCGATAATGAATTTTGTTTAAGACCCTTTCAATTATCGCAGCACGGCGAGTGATCATTGCACGCTCGTCTGGAGTGGTAATAATCTCTATAAATAGTTTGAGCGCATCTTTGTTTTGAAAGGAGGTAAGATAGGAGAGCAATGCATTCCATGCAGCATCACTCCACAGAGAATGGGATTTATATTTTTTAACATGTGGAATTTGGAAATTAGGTTTTGGTGGGAATGGTTTTTGTGATGGCATGATTTTATGATATATGTTTTGTTTTTATGCTGAACATAGTATATCACGCCATTATGACATGTCATAATGGCGTTGTTTTTGTGATATAAAAGTTGTGTGGGAAGCACGTGTGAGGTTGTTTGTTTGGGGGAAATAGTTTTTGTTTTAAAAAAATTTGCGTCGTTCTGTGAGAGGGTTTAGAATATGACTATATTACATTATTTTTTTATGAAATTTAATTTTCCTTTTTTTGCGAAACAGCCGGAACAACCCAAGAGGACTCCTCAGGAAGAAGAGGAGGCGAAGCGTCGCAGGGAGGCAGAGTTTAAAAAAGAAATGGGTGCCGCGCTTCATCAAGCAAACATAAATGTTGGGGATCCGACACGGCGTGCAGAGGCACGTAGGGAGGGTGAGAAGGAGGCGACTGAAGCGCATACTCTTTTTGAGTCTTTGGAGCCTGAGGAACAAAAAGGATTAAGAAGAAAAGCTCGGGAGGAAGAATTGGGTTATCTTCTTGAGATGTATCTTACCCCAGAACAGTATAGGGAATATGAGGAGGGGGGAATAACACCGAAGCAGGCAAAAGAATTGTTGTATCAGGCACGAGAAGAGGGGAGGAGAAAACCTGAGTTTTATGATCTTTATCTTTCTCAGGATGAGTTGCGTGAATATCGAAGAGCTTCGACTTCGGAGGAGCGGAAGGCAGAGCTTTATGATGTGGTAATAGAACGACGTGCCACGGCGCTTGCTATGGAGGTGAAGAATACTGAGGACCGAGCTGATAAAATAAGACGTGAGGATGCGTTGTTTGATGTGCTAGAAGAAAGGGTATTTCAGACAATCGCGCTCGCTGATGAAGAAAAGAAAAAAAATGCGATGAAGAGTATTTTGGGTGCTCTCGGGTCGCTTGGAGATAAACATGCGGGCGATCTTCTTGAAACACTTTTGCACGACAATGCGTTTCGAATTCTTATTACGAAAGACAAGGATGTGTTTCAAAGGGTAGCTGTAGTGTTTGAGCGTATTCCTGGGGAGTATGCCACAGAACTTTTGCAAACTCTTGCCTCTGGAGAGGGCATTAAGGATAAGGAGACAAGAGACGCACTTGCTGCTCTCCCTGGACGATTCAAGGAACACACTAAAGAACTTGGAGAGGCAGAAGTTGCCCGTCTTCAGCAGGAGATTGAAACAGGTGTAATTAATGGCGCAGATCTTCGTGATATTGAATATAAGGCAAAACGTCGTGCACGGCTTGTCGATATATTTGCGCTTACAGAGAAAAATCGTAACGCGAGTCTTAGGTGGGAGAAATTTGGCGATAGTTTTCTTGGTGGTATGGGGAAGGTGGGCATGGGAGGGTTGAAAGCCTTGGGGTGGGGCGCGCTAGGGGCTGGCGCGCTCGCTCTTATTGCCGTTCTTGGCCCTATAGCTCTTGCGATTTTTTTCGTGAAATACATCGCCGAAGGGGGTTTAAAGAAGGCAGGAAAGGGGAAGCACTAAATAGATATGAGTTGGGATTTTCTTACTTTTGTACCAAACGAGATTTTAGACCAGTTTAGCAATAAAATGCTACACATTCTTTTGAATCGTTCTTTTGCGAGGTTATATGAGATATTGCCACCCGATGATCAAAAGAGGTTTGATGAATTTCTTAAAATTGAAGAGGTGGACGAAGAAGAGCTATTGCGTCGCACGTCGTTTTTAGAAGGGCACAGTGTGGCATTTAAGAAGGTTTTATTAGAGGAGGCGCGTGCTATCGAAAGCGAGTTTGCCGATTTTGTTGAAAGAGAGGAGGGGAAAGAATAATTTTTTATGATAAAAGAATTTTTTTCTCAATGGGATACCCCAAAATCACGGAGAATTGCCACCTACATAACTATGATTTTTATCATTGTTGTTGTACTGTATTCTTTTTATACTATTGGGACACAAATCAAAGATGTCACTGAACGAACTGAGGTGTTAGGGGATAAGACGTCTCGCCCTTCTGCAGAAGAAGATAAACCACTCACCTTGGATTCATCGCAAACGAATGCTCTCGGGAAGATTCCTAAAAAGACGGTGGGGTCTGGTGATGCATTTAGGGTGGCACAAAAATCTACGGGTGTGTGTAGCGGATTAGTTCCAGAAGGGTGGACTGCCTTTTCTTCTCCACGTTCCGATGCTGCAGATTTCGTGAGTGGTGATAAAACAATGTATGCCGGATATGTTGCGTTTGGCGTGAACCCTGCGTTACAGATATATGATGCGGACCTCTACAGCGCGACACCCGAGGTGTCTATAAAAAGGCTTGGAGACGCTATTATAAGTGGCACCTTTGGAGACGGGAGCAAACTCTCTTATACGGATGAATATAATCAAAAGGTTGGAGAGTATACATTACGTTCTTTTGAGTCCCAGGGGAGTAAAGGGGTTGTGTTTTATCGTGTATTTCCTGGTGATGGAATAAACTATTCATATGCTGAAGTGGCGCGTTTTGCGCTTACAAAAAAGCAGGTGTGGGATGCGAGAGGTGAGCTTATCGCGCGCATTGCCGCGTCGCTTAATTGTAGTGTGCAGTTTTCGCCAAGCGATCAAGCTGTGGTGGGCGGGGGATCGAGCGATACATCTACGAAAGATGAAAATGGCGATGGGTACGGGTACAATCCGCAACTTGGAACGGAATATGTTCATGACGAGAATGGCGCAAATTATCTCGTGAGTCCAAGTGACAGTTGGTCGGAGACTGGTCCAAATGGGTCTGGATATTATAGACCTACAAATACGGGTTGGGAGATGCTCAAACCAGGACGCTCAGATTAAATTTACGAAACTAAAAAGATATATTTCTCACACACAAGAATGCCCAGCGGCATTCTTGTTCTATCTTCGGCGCTTCGTTGTCAACCCAACTCTCCGCCAGCTGGCGGATCGGGGTTGACAACACCCTGCTACGCGCCTGCGATATGGTTCGGAATATATCTTTTTAGTTTCTTGCCTGAACATAAAAAATGAGTATAATCAAGGGACATGAATCCCGTTAGAGGTCGCGATCGCTACTGAATAATGGGATGAAGAGGTTAATGGGGAATTATTAATTTTAATATAAATAAGCTGGTTTGCGATTTTTTTGATCGCGATCTACCTCTAACGGGATGAAAAAGGTGTTTGTTGCTATGTCGGGTGGGGTGGATTCCTCGGTTACTGCTGCGCTCCTCGTAAGGCGTGGTTTTGATGTGGTGGGAGTATACATGAAGTGTTGGTCGGAGAATAATCCTTGCGCGATAAGTGACGAGGCGGACGCTCATCGTGTTGCCGCACAGCTCAAAATTCCTTTTTATACATTTGATTTTGAAAAAGAATATTCGAAGAAGGTCGTGGGGTATATGGTAAGGGGGTATCAAAACGGGATTACACCAAACCCTGATGTTATGTGTAATCGTGAAATTAAGTTTGGGCTTTTCCTTAAAACAGCACTACGTTGGGGGGCAGATTATATTGCGACGGGACACTATGTCAAAATGCAAAAATCAAAATGCAAAAATCAAAATGACAATTCAAAATGCAAAATTATATATAATTTGTTTCAAGCGAAGGATTTGAATAAAGATCAGAGTTATTTTTTGTGGACACTCACACAGGATCAGCTCAAGCATTGTATGTTTCCAATAGGTGGCTATACAAAGCCAGAAGTGCGTGTGCTTGCAAAAAAGTTTGGGCTGTCTACTGCTACAAAAAAAGATAGTCAGGGTATCTGTTTTCTTGGTCAGGTAAAAGTTGATGACTTTTTAGAGAAGAGGTTAGCCGGTGTTAAGCCAGGTTCTATTTGTACTTTGGATGGTGTCGTGGTGGGTGAACATAGAGGCGCAGAGCTTTATACTATGGGACAACGACATGGGCTTGGAATTGGTGGCGATGGGCCATATTTTGTGGTCAAAAAAGATATAAAAAAGAATATCGTATATGTCGCAAAGGAAGATGATACGCAACATTTTAAGAAAGAACTTGTGGCTAAAAAGGTACATTGGATAAGCTCTGTTTCGATTGCTTTTCCAATGCAGATATTGTGCCGGACGAGGTATCGTCAGCCGCTTGTTCGTGCTACTATTACGCCAAGAGATGGAGGGGGTGTACATGTTGTGTTTGATAAACTCCATCGATCGGTTACTCCAGGACAATCCATCGTTTTTTATAAAGGGAAGAAAATGTTGGGCGGAGCAATTATCAAGGTATGAATATAAGAAATTTTTGTATCATTGCGCATATTGATCATGGAAAGTCTACACTTGCAGATAGGTTTTTAGAATTGACAGGGGCAGTTGAAAAACGAAAAATGCGTGAACAGTTCTTGGATCAGATGGATTTGGAACGAGAGAGAGGAATCACTATCAAGTTACAGCCAGTGCAAATGTTCTATCGCAAGGGTCAGGAGGAGTATATGTTAAATTTGATTGATACACCGGGTCATGCTGATTTTGCTTACGAGGTATCTCGTTCGCTTCTTGCAGTGGAGGGGGCAATTTTGCTTGTAGATGCAACGCAGGGAATACAGGCGCAGACGCTCGCGAATTTTAATTTTGCAAAGAAATGTGGACTCACTATCATTCCAGCACTCAATAAAATCGATGTGCCCGTGCATGACCTTGATGCACGAATTCTCGAGTTGGCGCATCTTGTGGGGAGTGACGTCGGCGATGTAAAACTTATTTCTGGAAAAACAGGACAAGGTGTGCTCGAGCTTTTGGACGAGGTGGTCAAAAAAGTTCCTCCTCCGAAGAGAGATCCTTTAAAGCCAAGCCGTGCCCTTATATTTGATTCTCATTTTGACAATCATCGTGGGGTTATTGCGAATGTGAGGGTGCTCGATGGAATTTTTAAATCGGGAGAACGTATTGTGTTATTTCAGAACGATAAGGATGCTGAAATTATGGAGGTGGGGCATTTTAAGCCTGCACTCGAGAAGGCGGATGAACTTGTTGCCGGAGAGATAGGGTATATCGCAACGGGCATTAAGGACCCCGGTATCGTTCGTGTTTGGGATACGATTGTTTTAAAGCGAGATTTTGAGGCAAAAAAAGTTGCGCCATTTCCGGGGTATGAGGAGCCACACCCTATGGTGTTCGTCTCATTCTATCCTGATAGCGCAGATGACTATTTGGATCTTCAGAAGTCGCTCGCAAAGCTTAAACTGAACGATGCGGCGCTTTTTTATGAACCCGAGCAATCGCTTATTTTTGGGCGTGGATTTCGCGCCGGGGTTCTTGGGTTGCTTCATCTCGATGTCACTATTGAGCGATTAAAACGCGAGTATGATATTGTTACCATTGTTACTACCCCTTCCGTGTCATACCAGCTTGTCATGAAAGATTGCACGGTGCGAACTATTTATCGCGCCTCTGATTATGATGACAAAGGAGACATTCTTGAGATACAGGAACCGTGGGTAAATCTCGAGATACTTACCCCCAAGCGTTATTATGGAAGCATCTTGTCGCTTGTCGAGAACTATCGTTTGGAGGTGGGCAATGTTGATAATTTAGGCGATGCGCAGGTGGTTCATTTTAAAGCGCCGCTCGCTGAAATCATTATTAATTTTTACGATGCGCTTAAAAGTATCTCTCAGGGATACGCTTCTATGAGTTATTCTTTTTCTGAGTACAGGGCAGGAGATTTAGATCGTCTTGATGTTATCATTGCGGGAGAGCGATTTGATGGATTTTCAAGAATCCTCCCAAAGAGTAAGATAGAGAGGGAGGCGCGTGCAGTTACCGAGAAGCTCAAAGAACTTCTTCCAAGGGAAAATTTTTCTGTTGCTATACAGGCGACAGTAGGGAGTCGCATCGTGGCGCGAGAGACTATTCCTGCTCTCAAGAAAGATGTCACTGGATATTTATATGGAGGGGACAGGAGTAGAAAGATGAAGTTATGGAAGAAGCAGAAAGAAGGGAAAAAGAAGCTTAAACAGTTTGGAAAAGTCACCATCGAGCCGCACATCTTCTACGAAGTATTTAAATAAATAGAATCTGGAAGCTAGAATCTAGTATCTAGAAGAACCGGCGGTTCTTAAAAACTTCCAGATTCCAGCTACTAGATTCTTGTTTTATGCAGAGATTTCAAACATTGTTGCGTTGGCTACCCATTGTGAGTCTTTTTTGCGTTGGTCTTCTTGTCGGACATCAGGCCTGGAAACGATATGAGAATTACTCTAGTCTCAAAGGGCGGTTGGGTATGCTAGAGACAGAGATAAGGAGTGCTACTAATGAAAATCGTAGTATTTCAAAACAGATCGAGTGGTATAATGATCCAGCGCATCTCGAAGAAAAAGCAAAAAAGGAGCTTAATTTAAGGAGGGAGGGGGAGGAGGTCATTGTGATCATTGACGACAAGACTGTTTCGACAACCATAGCAAGTTCATCACAAAAGTTCGAAGATAAACGATCTTGGTGGGATATTTTTAATTAATTATGGAGATAAAAAATTATATTTTTCGTCAGTATGATATGCGAGGTGTTTACCCCACCGACATCAATGAGGTGGTTGCCTATGTAACTGGAGCTTTTCTTCCCGCACATCTTAATCTTAAAAAACCGAGAGTACTTGTGACGTACGACGCTCGCAAGTCTTCACAAGCGCTTATGCGTGCGCTTGTATATGGGCTAACTCAAGCGGGGGCGCGGGTGGTGTGCGGTGGACTTTCTACAACACCTATGCATATGTTTCTCGTTGCAAAATACAAATATGACCTTGGAATTATGGTAACCGCGTCACACAACCCAGCAGAATTTAACGGGTTTAAGATTAATCTAAAAGGGGCTAGACCGTTTTACGGAGAGAGACTTCAGGCATTTAGCGCTATAATAATGAAGCAAAAGATAGAATATCCCAGTGAAGCAATTGAGACATTGGAGATAACAGAAAGGTCTTATCTTTCTTCGTATGTAGACTTTATCGTTCAACATCTTCCGAAGGGTATTTCAAAGAAGAGAGTGCTTATTGATCCATCGCATGGTGTTGCGGGAATGGTACTCAAGGAGGTTGTAAAGCGGAAGAGGCTTACTAATTGGATTTTTACTGCGGATACTATGGATGGAGATTTCTCAGTGCATGGGCCAAACCCTCTTATGCCCGACGTCCTCTTTAAGTTCCGTAGAGCAGTACGAAAGTATAAGGCCGACGTTGGTGTTATTTTTGACGTAGACGCTGATCGTGTATTTTTTATCCTCTCTGGAGACAAAGGATATGTACCATCGAGCGTTGTTGGTTTTCTTCTTGCTCGCCAGTATGTTAAGCAGATTCCTCGCGCGAAGATTCTTTATGAGGTGCGAGCTGGGACATTGCTTAGAGATGAACTTTTGCGTGCCGGAGCACGTCCTACGCTAGTTCATGTTGGGCATCCGTACTTTAAAGATGGTATTCGTAACGAGAAGGCGCCGTTTGGGTTTGAATTATCCGGACATTATTATTTTAAAGAGTTTTTTTGTGTTGATTCCGGCATTTTTGCTTTTACGAAGTTTCTTGGCGCTGTTCTCAAGGAGAAGAATGGGTTTAAGAAGGAGCTTTCAATGTTTGCAAAGAAACCACACTCACCGGAGATAAATTATATTGTTAAGGATAAGGTAAACACAATGAAGCGGGTTGAGACTCTTTTGGGAGAAGGAAACAAGGTTTCTTATTTTGATGGGCTTTCTATTGAAGCGAAAGATTTTTATGTTAACATCAGACCATCGGGGACAGAGGATCTTATTCGTCTCAATGTGGAGGCAAAAGATGAGCGTATGCTACGGAAGATAATAAAAAATATAGAGGGGCTTATTGGTACTATTTAAATACATGGATCGTAGGGAATGTTGTTTTAAAAATCTATTTATTTTAAAACATGAGAAAAAAAATCTTAGTGTTTGTCTTGTTTGTATTTGTAATTATTATCTCACTATTTTTTTTGAGGATTCAAAAACCATCTTCATTGCCATTACGAGAAGGAAAAATATTTGGAGTGGCGGAAATACAATCTGACAAAATAGTTGTTGTTGTAAATAAAGATTTTACTATTGTACCCTTTCGTATAAAAGATGGAAATCGCACAGAGATTATATACCATACAGAACCAGATACGCTCACTCTAAAAGGAGGGTTTATGCCAACATTTTACGTAGTAAAGACCGAAAAACAAACAGCGTTTGAAAAAGAACCAATACGTGGAGTTACCGAGAAACTTATTATAACAGGATTAGCAGATGGACCTAGGAGGTGTGAGTGTACTATTGAACGAATTACTACATTGTCTATGTATGAAGGTATGGCGGATACAATAGTGATGCAATCGTCATATAAACTTAAGGGGGATAATTCGTTATCTTTTGTTGAGCTTAATGGTGCTCGTTATCAATTTGTTTCAACAAAAAAGGAACCGTTACGACTTTATTATGGACCAGCCGCAGAGACATTATATAAAGATGAGGACTATTTTAATCTCCCAGTGGTGTCCGGATATAGAAAATCAGGCGATCTTCTTGGTGGGGGGACACCGGTCATTGATGTGTGGGGAAGAGAGGGCGGATTTGCTCTCATGCGCTTAGAGCAGGGACCCAGCACGATGCACTTACCAATTTCAGTAGATGATCAGCATGTGGTACATATGGGATGGAAATATGAACCCATTGTAGCATTTAAAGAGCAGGCAGAACTTAAACCTAATGAATTGTATACAATACAACCAGTAGCTTTTAGTGTTCATGAAGGCGATTATTATCTTCCTCTTCGTCGTTTGTCTCGTTTTTTAAAATTAGAAAAAGAATACCCCCAAGAG
>ERZ1292623.2665-Hain-H51-01um-R1-2665-length-15750-cov-8_pt1 | contig 15750 bp, 18 predicted proteins | sample MGYA00564398_ERZ1292623 | MGnify/ENA primary metagenome ERZ1292623 (study PRJEB36523, sample SAMEA6512633) | groundwater metagenome | collected 2019-01-07 | study: AquaDiva: Metagenomics assemblies of 32 groundwater samples | reverse complement strand
GCAATGTCTAAATATTCTCCTTTCGCAATTGAAGGAGGCGACCTTGTGTCTCGGCTTGAGGCACGACGACGAAAGTGTGCTGAAGTTCAGCACGTTGAGGAGGAGTAACGAAAAGACGAACCGAGGTCGCCCCTCCCTGCGGGGTAATGGAGTTTTGTCCAAATCCTTCGTTCTTCGGGCTCAATGTATGATCTTCATCATACATCATCGCCCTCACGCCTTGGATTTGATTCAAAATCCCTATTATCAATTGTGAAAAAGAATATTTAGCCATTGCTGTTATACTCGTCTTACCTTTTTTGGTCTGGGACCATTGTGAGGTATAGGAGTAATGTCTCGGATGCCCAGAATGTTGAAATTTTTTGCGGCTAATGTTCGTACGGCCGAATCTCTGCCACCGCCTACGCCATTTACGAAAATTTCTATATTTACTGGCCCGGAACGTTCAACCTTCTCCGCTATTGCTTCCACTACTTTTGAAGCTGCAAACGGTGTGGCCTTTTTAGGTCCGGAAAACCCTAACGAGCCTGCGGACATCCAAGTTACCACATTTCCTTTGTCATCTGTAACGGTAATCATGGTGTTGTTGTAGGTTGATTTTATATAAACCCGTCCATTCTCATAACTGCGCTTGGATGACTGGACCGCTTTTTTAGCAACAGCATTTTCTGTCCCCTTGGATTCTTTTACCGCCTCCCCTTCTTGTTTTTTTATTACTTTTTTCTTACCCATGTTTAATTTTTACTTAAGATCCACCTTCCTCTTACCGCTACCCGCAGTTTTTCTAACATTACCCCTTACAGTCCTAGAATTCGTTTTAGTCCTTTGACCTCTTACAGGCAAACGCCTTTGGTGACGCACTCCCCTGTAGGATGAAATATTTTTTAAACGATTTATATTTTGTTTTATAACTTGTCTTAATTCTCCCTCAACTTTATATTTTTTTTCTATTGCTGATTGGATTTTACTTATCTCTTCGCCAGATAAGTCCTTTGCGCGTTTATTGAGATCAATCTTTGTTTCTCGGAGTATCATGCCCGAGTTTGTCTTGCCCACTCCATAAAGATAAGTAAGCGCGATTTCAACTTTTTTGTTGTCTGGAATATTTACACCTAGGATACGCATTGTGATTAATTAACCCTGCCTTTGTTTGTGTTTCGGGGTCTTACATATTACATAAACCCGTCCGTTGCGACGGACGGTTTTACAATTTACACAGATTTTTTTTACAGATGCACGTACTTTCATAACCTTCTTACTATTCTTCCTCTTTTGTCGTTCAAGGAAGGTATTTCTATCAAGACTTTATCTCCCGGAATAACCCTAATGTGGTTTATCTTAAGCTTACCTGCGAGATGAGCCAAGATTTCTTGTCCGCTCTCGAGTTTTACTCTGAAAAGCAATCCGGGCAAGGATTCTTCAATAATCCCCTCGGTTCGTATCCCTTTATTGTTATTTGGGTCCATCAGTTGATAAAACCAGCTCTAATCCTACAAAAGTATCTCAAAAAAGTCAATTCCATCAGTCCCGCCTTACTTTATTTCGATGTTTATGTTATCCAGGTCTTTAGGAACGGATTTCACCCAGAATGGCCAGAGGGAAATATTAGCGCGTTCAAGGCCAGGCAGTAAAAAGATGGTATTTTTAAGATCTTGTGAACTCTGTCCCAAAAGTTGGGCCTTTAAAGAATCAACGTTGATGTTCGCTACGAAGACCGCAGAACCAATAACATTGAATGTCATTTTACTGCTAGTCGTATCCTTAATTAAGTTACTGTACTCAAAATTAAGACTTTTCAAAGCAACGTCCTCTGAAGTATTCTTTTTATTTTTTTCAACAACCGCATTTTTTAAAACTTCCTCATCAAAGACAAGGTTTCGCATTTCAGCTTCCATAAAAAGGTCGAATTTTCCTTCCTCGGCAGAAGTTTGAACATCATCTCTCAAAACATTGAAGTCTGATGCCTCTTTAAGGAGCTTAAATTTATTCATTTCCAAAACTGTCATTTGGCTCTTCAACGCATCATTTAAGGCGGCAGCTACTACTTTCCTTGCCTCCGCAAGATCATCTTTTGTCGCAACAACTCTCTCTCCTACAAATCCTCCAGACATTGCCGAACCAGAATCACCATAAAAGCCGTCATATTTGGGCGTTCCTTTAAATCCCGGGATTGTCCAGTGAGACTGCGGAGCAACGTTGAACTCAACCCCCGGTTTATCGGCGGTGACTGTTACTTCTATGCTTGATGGGGTTATCTTGCCATTAACTATCTTGGCTGCAGGTATTGTCACTTTGCTATCCAGTCTGAATATTTTATGGTCCGGGGATTCAAATCTCGTGGTCGCGACTATTGATTGCACCTCCGAACTATAGGAATTATAAACGGTAAGTTTTCCCTTCGCCTTTTCTTGGACTTGCTCCTTTCCACTCGCTGGAAAACTCATTTGTAAATTAAGTTTGGCTTTTAAGGTTTCTCCAGGAATAGTTATTTTGTCTTCGTGTAGAGAGAAACCAGAAGCGGAGGCCAGAACCTCAATCCTTTCATTAAAATTATTCTGCTTCTCTTTTAGGGTGATTGCGACAGTCGCCTTTGAAAGATATTTATTTGATACGAAAAAACCGCCTCCGATAAATAGGATTAGAACAACAAGTGTTTTAATCCACACAAATCGTGAGCCAGTTCTTTCACGGACAAGAGTGGCCACCGGTTTTCTAACTGGTGACGGCATAAGGGACTGTTTTATTTTTATAGTCTTTTCCTCAACGTCTTCTTCCACTATCTCTGGGGTGGACCTAGCTTTTCTAATTACTCCCAAACCGGGTTTTGGTTTCGGCAATATGTCAGAAACAATCATTTCGCGCACTCTAAATATCGGATTTCTGGCTTTTAATCCGGCAAGACCTGCGAGTTCCAATATTTTATCGTCAACGGATTCTATAATGAGTTCTTTTTTACCAGTAGCGCTTTCTCTTTTTAATATATGAAAATTATCCAAGGAGGTGTTCAAAACAGAGTCTCTCGGAATATTAAGTATTACTGTTGTGGCCGGGGAGTTAATTAGCCTATCCGTTGTGGATTCCAAATCGTCCGTTTTCTCAATAAATATTTTCTTTTCTAATTTCATAAATTGGTTATTAACCATTTAGATCTTCTTTTTAATAGTTGGTTTAAAAATTGATAATGGGGCAAGGAATAATTCTGAGTAAGATAGACGAGCGTAGCATCATAATTCTTATGCGGGTTCGTATCGCGGATGTCTATATTATAGTCTTTGCTCTCCAGCCAATTTCTAAAACTTACCGAGTTGATTTGCCCCACATTCAAACGGAAATGGTAATCGCCTCCTCTCAAGTTATGTGGTAGAACTTTGGCGAGCCCTTCAAGCGACTCCCTTATACTTGCTTCTACTATCCGGTTAACCTTTTTTGAAAATCCGTCCACGACATAACGTTTCAGGATTGCCTCGGAAACATCATAATCTACCGATAAGTTTTTAGCAATATTTTCTACTATAAACGAAGTGCCCCAGGGAAAATCTTTGTGATGCATATTCTCTTCGCCTAATGAAAAAACAGAGGTTGTCTTGGTTTGTGGATATATAACGTAGTCCTTTGTATTCGGAAGAGCTTTAGAGACGATGCTCAATCCTTCCATTACTACTAAGTTGTTTGACCAACCCCTAACCCGTTCCATCACCCGCAAGATATCTCTGGGTACGAATGTGCCTCTTAAGGTAAGCGTTAGGTTTTTCCCCTTAAAACCCAAGGGATTAAAGACTTTGTATCGATCTAGTTCTATATCTACTATCTCAATGTTCGCTAAGACTATTTCGGAATCCGAAATGCCCATTTTATTCGCGGCGAATGCCCGATAACGATTCAAAAATTCCCAAAAACTTTTGAAAACCATAGAATCCAAGCTTTCCTCCCCTATCGGTTCGTCATTATTCGCCCGCCGTAAGTTTATTGAACTCTGAATTGTGGTAGCGTTCTTTGTGCTTAGAGCCAAGACGAGATTATTTATAGGAACAAAGGGTCTCTTCAAATCAGCGAGACTTACCAATGCCTCTTGTTTATTCAGGGTTATTTTTCTCGACTCGTTTTCAATTTTAGCCTCGGTCGTTTCTATTCCATTATCAAGTTCTTCAACAATAAAATAGTGTTCCGATTTACTGTCGAATAAATGAGAAAAAACGTTTAATAACTTTGTTATTAGCACTTAATGACATTATATCAAGATGGGTTCATCTTTTCACATCTATTAAGAGCGATGGTTGTTTTGATATCTTTCCGCCATCAAGATAAAAATCAACTCCCTCGCCAAAGTATTTTTTTGCTCCCTGTATCGTTTGCGCGGGCGGTTTTCCGGCCATGTTCGCGCTTGGAGCAACAAGCGGTCCAGTCTTCCTCAAAATTTTTTTTAGCCAAAGCTCTTTAGGCATCCTGAAGGCTATTGAATTTGTGCCACGATGGAGATAAAAAAACTTTTTACTTTTTACTGACAAAATAATACTCACTGGACCTGGCCAGACATTTTTAAGGAATTTTGAAACACGCTCGTCTGTTTTAACCCCGAATTTTTTAAGATCTTTTATATTCTCAATGAGAACTATAAATGGCTTTTTTAAATCTCGTTTTCTTGTTTTATAGATTCTAAGAACTGACTTTTTGGATAAAGCCGAACCTACTAATGCGTAAATCGTATCCGTTGGCATTACCCCCACACCACTTCTTTTAATTATTTTAATTATTTCGGTCATTGTTTTTACGTAGGCTATGCGTCAAAGTAGTTTTTGCCAGTTTTATATGCCTCAATAGAACTGACGTTACCCTTAAACAGTGGCGTTGGCATATTGTCCAAATCGTACCACGCCCAACCTTCACATTTTTCAGGTTCTAGAGCTTTGGGTTCACCACTTTTCCATTCAGCTACCACGCCAACATCAACGAAATGCTTATCATAAAATTTAAAATTCAATAACCGTAGAAAACGAACATTGTTAATTTCTATCCCAGCTTCTTCTCTAGTCTCTCTTTTTGCGCAATCTTCAAAGGATTCTCCCTGTTCTAATTTACCGCCGGTGAAAGCATAATCACCCGTTCCGTGCGAACCCTTCCGTTTGCCGAGCAAAACCTTCCCGTCTTTTATGACCATTACACTAATACCTGTTTTCGGATATTTTATATCGCCTTTCATATGATTTACTCTACTACAGCCCTGATTCGTCTTGTCCCAGCACCAACCGCCTCTTCTTTGGCAATTTTTATTTTACCGATTTCTCCGGTATGCGTAACATGCGGTCCACCGCAGAATTCTTTACTGTAAGCATCTTTAAGTGACTTGCCAACATAATAAACCTTAACCATATCAGGATATTTTTCTTTGAAAAAATGCAAAGCTCCAGTTTTCTCCGCCTCTTCTTTGGGTAATTCCTTGAAAGCAACCGGCAAATCGTCCTTAACCTTCTTATTAACTATTTCCTCTACTTTTCCAACTTCTTCTTTAGTCAGTTTTCTTCCAAAAGTGAAGTCAAAACGAGTTCTTTCGGTTGTTATGTCCGAGCCCATTTGATGAACGGAATCTCCTAAAACATCTCTTAATGCTTGATGGAGCAAGTGAGTTGCGGTATGAAGACGAGTTACCTTTTTAAGCTCCTCCTCACTCCCCGCCTTAAGTTCGCCGGTGTTTAGAATTAGTCCGTGTCCGCCAAATTTCTTAACCTGACCAGCGCGAGAGATCTCTTGATGTTTCTTAAACATTCTTTCAAACTCTTCCTTGTTTATATTCTTGGTCATATCCTTTGGCGCCATTTCCATTGTGACCTCGAGTGGCATGCCGTAAGTTTCATAAAGCTTGAACGCAATTGCAGTACTAGATATTCCAGTCATGCGACCTATCTTATTGTGTTCAATCTCTAAAAGTCCTTGACTCAAAGCTTTTTCAAATTTAAACTTTTCGTCTTCCATTGCCCCAAGAATCTTTTTGGTATCTTTTAATTCTTTATAAAAATTGCCATACTTTTCATGTATTATTTCCAATAATTCCGGAAAAACATCTGCATGGACGTCGTGAACTGATTTGTATGCTAGCACTCGTCTCAAAAGACGTCTTAGAATATAACCAGCTTCTTTATTTGAAGGCAGAAGTCCGTCACATATCAAAAATGCGGACCCACGGACATGGTCAGCAAAAACCCTTGCAATTTTATCCGGTAAATTAGGAGCGAGTTCTTTTATTTTATACATTAATGGCTCAAATAAATCCGTCTCAAAAATATTTTTCTTTCCTTGTGAGACCATCGCCAATCGTTCCAAACCCATTCCTGTGTCCACGCCTTTTTGTTTCAAGGGCGAGAGGGTTTTATCCGCATTCTGATAATATTCGTTAAAAACTATATTCCATATCTCAACGCCCTGGACATAAATCTCGGTTGTTGGTCCGCATGGCCCCTCAGAACCCGTCGGTCCCCAAAAATTATCCTTCCTGCCAAACTTTTTTATTTTTTTTACCCCCAACGATTTCCAAATCTCTTCGGATTCGCTATCCGCTGGCACCTCCTTATCGCCCTCAAAAACGCTTACATAATCAATCTTCAAGCCCATTTCCTTTGTTATAAAATCATGACCGTACTCTATAGCCTCTTTTTTAAAATATCCCCCGAAGGAAAAATTACCCAACATTTCAAAAAAAGTTAGATGCGAATCATCCCCCACCTCATCAATGTCGGATGTGCGGAAGGATTTTTGAACAGATGTCGTGTTCCTGCTTCCAAAGTCTTTCTCCGGGTTCAGTTCGCCCGTGTAATAACGCTTGAACTGCTGCATTCCCGCGGTCGTTAAGAGGACCGAAGGATCATCTGGAATTAAAGATGAAGAAAGCACTATGGCGTGTCCCTTTTTTTTAAAAAATTCTAAAAATAATTTTCTTATTTCTTGGGAAGACATTTTATGGAGAGACTTTAGTTTCTTCGGTTGAAGTCACCTTAGTAAGGACATCAATCTCGGCAAGGGTTATCTTTATATTACTCAACGCCTCTGCGGTTTTTGATTCTATTAGGGATTTTTCCACTTGGTCAAAAAGAGAATATAGTTTGGGATTACTTTCTCTTAAAAAATCGTTATCTTTTGCTCTTTTAACCAAGGAATCAAATTCAGCTCTTAGTGGCTTAAGTTCATCCTTGGTATTATTGCTCTTGTTTTCTATCTGACTCAAGCCATTTTTCGCAGCGGCAAGAGCTGCGGTGGCTTGGCCGAAAGCCGCTCCAAATTTACCGTCACTATGAAATTTTTGAGCTTGTTCAAGATTAAAATCAGCCCTTTCTAATATTTCTTTTATTGACTGCGAAACGGAGTTCAGGTTTTTCACCATTGATTCTAATTCTCTAACCGCAGTTATCGCAGCATCTATAACCTGTTTTGTCTCTTCAGCGCTCTTCTTATCAAGGTCCGAATTAAGTGAAGTGGCTCTGATGGAGTTCAATGAACTTTTTAGCGATTGATCTTTGGTTCTTTCGCGTATCTCGTCCAAGGCCTGAAGTTTTTCGGGAGCAATTAAATTAGTTTTTTGCAAATCTTCGGATAACTCCAAGACCGATTCGCTTCTCAAGCGTCCCTCAAATTTTAGTATCAAATCATCTTTTAAACCCGACAGTTCTTTTTTTAAACTTTCTAAACTCTTGCCCTCCAAACGATTCAGCACAACAAGTCCCTTAAATTCTTTTAACGATTCCTCCCGTCCATTGTTTATAGCGGATTCTAATTTATTTTTTATACCCTTTGGAACATCCAATTTTTGCGTAGCTTCTATAAAAACTTGGTCTAATTCATCTCTCGCGTCTTCAAGCCTATCGCCCAACTCACCCTTCAAGTCCAAAGAATCAAACAACTCCTGATGATTGAACAATCCTACAGAAAACTTCTCCAAAAGCCTATCAACATTGGGATTTTCGGATGTTTTCTTTAAAACAGAAAATTTATCCTTAAGTCTTAGGATATTTTTGTTGTAATTTTCTATTGCTCTCTGTAGATTTTCTGCGTTATCTTTTTTGGACACAGCGTATATTTCCCTTGCTTTCTCGCCAATAAGACTGATTTCAAGTTCTGCCCTTCTAACTCTGCCTATTGCAAATAACCTTTCCAAGCCCTGACCGATATTTTTAAAAAAATAAAGCGGGTTGCCCGGCAGTATTTTAGGAATGGATTCAATTATATTATCTGACTGTGCAAAAACAGGGTTTGTAGATACTAAAAACACAAAAACAACCGTTAAGAGCAATATTTTCTTCATGGTTTTATTATTATAACAGGATAAAGGTGATGTCTAAATATTCTTTTTCACAATTGATAATAGGAATTTTGTCTCAAATCCAAGGCATGAGGGCGAAGGCGTATCAAACCATTGATACATTGAGCCCGAATAACACAGGATTTGGTCAAAATTCCATTACCCCCGAGGGAGGGGCGACCTTGGCTCGTTTCTTCGTTGCTCCTCCTTAATGTGCTGAAATTCAGCACGCCTTCGTCGTCGCGTCTCGAACCGAGACACAAGGTCGCCACCTTCAATTGCGAAAGGAGAATATTTAGCCATCACTCCTAATAACCCTCCAGTTTTTTCGCTTTTGAGTGTTGCCTTATCTTTTCTAACGCCTTCGCCTCTATCTGTCTTATTCTCTCTCTTGTAACTCCAAACGTTTTGCCCACCTCTTCCAATGTGTGAGTAATGTTGTCTTCCAAGCCGAAGCGCATAGACAAAATTTTCTGCTCACGTTCCGTAAGGTCTATTAATATATCCTTTATCTGATCCCTTAAAAGAGCTTGAGAGGCCAGTTGATCGGGGCTAAGACTTGATTCGTCTTTTATGAAATCAGCTAAAGTTGAATCTTCATCATCGTCTGATATTGGGGATTCAAGCGAGATCACTTCTTGAGAGATCCTTTGAATATATCTTATTTTCTCTACATCCATACTCATCTCAGCGGCAATTTCTTCCGGCAATGGCTCGCGAGATAACTCCTGCATCAACTTTCTTTTTGTTTGTGTATATTTAGTAATCGTCTCAACCATATGAACAGGGATTCTGATAGTGCGGGAATAATCTGCAAGCGCTCTTGTAATAGCTTGCCTTATCCACCAAGTTGCATAAGTGGAGAATTTAAATCCTTTGTGATAATCAAACTTATCAACCGCACGCGAAAGGCCGATGTTCCCTTCTTGAATTAAATCCAAGATGCTAAGATGCGGGCTTCGGTTAACATAACGCTTTGCAAGAGAAACAACCAATCTCAAATTGGCTTGTATTAATTTCTTTCTCGCTAATTCATCCTTTTTCTCTATTCTTTTAGCAAGTTCTTTTTCTTCTTTTGAAGTAAGAAGTGGTGTGCGTCCGATTTCTTTGAGATACATTTGTACTGCATCTGGTAAGTCGGATTCTATTCTCGTTGCGTCGCCCAATTCTTTCGCTGTTATCTCTTCAAGGCTGCCCCCTATGAGTGATTTCGGTTCGTGTATTTTTATACCTTCTTTATCAAGCCGGTCGTAGATGTGCTCCAAAAACGGGATATTTTTTTCAATTTCAGGAAAATAGTTAAGTACTTCGGCATCCGTTACAAAACCTCGTCCTTTTCCTCTCCTTATTAAGTCTTCCAATGTTTCGGCGTATTCCTGTTCCAATGCAAGGAATTTCTTGGATCTTTTAATAGGTTTAACTTTTTTAACCTTTATTTTTTTATCCGCCTTTTTTGCCTTGCGGATTATTTTCTTTTTCTTTTTTGCCATGGTTATTGCCTAAGTTCATTAATCTTCTGCGCAAGTAAATTCAGATTAGCTAAGGTCTCTTTAAGTCTGCCTTCATCGCCTTTGGCCTGCGCCAGCCTCACTTCTTCTCGTAAGTTTTCCACTCTACTCTTTAACGACTCTATTTGCAAATTACGCATAAGTTCTGTGAATTCACTCTTCAAGAGCAAGACGTCTTTGCTCGCAAACTCATAACTTCCTTGTAGCTCAAAAATGACAGATCTTTCATCTTTGGGATTCTTTAAGAGTTCGCAATATTTAGTAGGGAGCCACTCATTGCATTCCTCCAAATGTTTCATGAATTCTCCGTTGTTATAGGCGAGTGAGAGTAGTCTGGCTGATATAAGATCAATTCTTTCTGACACTGCGACGTTTTTCTCTACCGCCTCTTCTTTTTGATCTTCTTTTTTAGCAGGTAGATTCATCAAGTCGCTCGCTAGTGCTGTTTCCGATATGCCAGATATCTTAGAAAGTTCCTTGAGGAGGATATTTTGTTCCACGGCCGTTTTTACATTTTTAACTTTCAAGAGCAATTTTTTAATTAATCTTTTCTTTTCGGCGATATTCAGACTTGTTGCTGTGCTCACGAGCTTTCCAAGAGAGTTGTGGAAGAGGTATATCATTGCCGGCTTTGCCTCTCCTATCGCTGTTTTTATGAAGTCCGGATCTTTCTCCACCGCCTCCGCTGGGTCTTTATATCCTTTCAAATCCAGCGCTTTTACGTGGAAATCAAAGTCATTTAAAGCATCAATGCTTCGCTCTAGAGCGGTTAATCCGGCATCATCATTATCAAAACTTACCATTATCGTGTCGGCCACCCTTCTTAATTTTTCCAAGTGCTGTGTAGTAAGGCCCGTTCCAGAAACTGCAACAATGTTTTTTATGCCCGCCTGCCACGACATCAAAAGATCCATCTGTCCCTCAACTAAGAAAACGGATTTTGTTTCAACAATCGAATTTTTGGACTTATTAAATCCGTATAATATTTTTGATTTGTTGAAAATCTGTGTCTCGGGCGAATTTAAATATTTAGGCAAATCTATGCCAGACTCCGTCCGTTCTTTCCCCGGCATGATGCGTCCGGTAAAAGCCACAATTTTCCCCATATGATCGGAGATTGGAAAAACTATTCGCTCCTGAAATTTGTCTTTATATAAACCACGGATATTTTTATTTGAAAGCCCGGCTCTTACAATATCGGCAACATCATATCCAGATTTTATAAGGTGAAGCGTTAAAGAATCACCCAACGGGGCAAATCCCAACTCAAACTCATCCATCGTTTCTTTTTTCAAACCCCTCGTCTTTAGATAACTAAGAGCAGTCGGGTTTTTAGCTAAACTTGTTTTATAAAAGTCTCTTGCCGAGTCGTGTATGTCGTGGAGTATCCCGAATTGTTTTTGCTCTTGGGGATTCGCGCCAGCTATCTCAAGGCCTAATTTTTCTCCCAAAAAATGAAGCGCTTCACGGAACTCAATGTTTTCATATTTCATTACGAATTTTATTGCGTCACCGCCTTCTCCGCATCCGAAACAATGCCAGATCTTTCGCTCCGGGGAAATAATAAAAGAAGGCGTCTTCTCCTGATGAAAGGGGCAATTTGCTTTAAAGTTTTTTCCGGCTGGAGAAAGCGTTAGATAAGAACGCAAAAATTCCACCAAATCCAGCTTCCCTTTGATGAGTTCTACATCGTTTGCCATTTATATAAATCTTAAGCTTTTAATGACGAAAAGCAATAAAAATAAGGCTTATCTCTCCACTTCCAAGAGTTCAACTTCAAAAATAAGCGTTGCGTTCGGGGGTATTACCCCTCCTGCACCCGTGCTTCCGTACCCCATCTCTGGCGGAATAGTGAGAGTTCTTTTTCCACCTACTTTCATTCCAACTAAACCTAGGTCCCATCCTTTTATAACCTGACTTGTCCCAAGTTTAAAAGAAAACGCTTGCCCTCTGTCGTAAGAGCTATCAAATTTAGTGCCGTTCGCCAATGTTCCTAGATAGTTAACGGTTACAACATCTCCATTCATTGCTTCTTCTCCACTACCGAATGAATTATCGGTAACTTTTAACCCTCCTGGTAAGACTTTTTCTTGATTAGTATTTTCCATTGTTTTTTTTACTTCGGGCACCACTTTTTCGTCAGTTGGTTTTTTTGAGACGGCCAAATATATCGCGCTCAAAACCGCTACGCCTGCTATAACTAAGGTTATTATTTTTATAGCGCGAGTCATGCTTATTCAACGGTTATTGAACCATAATGCGATGGGTTCAGGTGATCATGATATTTCCAAGTACCTACGGCATCAAATTTGAAAGACCAAGACGCTCCCGAAGCTATCCCCGTACAAGCGTCGAATATTGTGCTTTGCTCCGCGGTATCACACTTTGCTATATCGGAACCAGGATAAACTTTGTGGGATGGGTGCATCGCGGATGCTGTCCAAACAGGGCGAGCATCTTCATTCTTAAACACAACAGTATCACCGACTTTAATTTTTACATTATTGGGCGAGTAACCGGCATCTGTAGAAACAACCATTACGGTGTTTTCGGTCGCCGCTGACGGCTGAACGTTTTGAACTTGCGAGTTCGTGTCAACCGGTGCAAGGGCTTCGTTTTTAGAATTCGACCACAATACGCCGCCTACCAAAACTACTATAACTAAACCGACTATTAAATATGATTTTTTCATAAGTTTTATTATAACAAACCTGCTTCAACTTATCTTGGAACCAGGCGTCACTTCTCTCTCCGGCATTAAAAGTACCGGTCCATCATCGTTTGCCGCAAGAAGCATACCTTGGCTCTCTAAGCCCATCAACATACGAGGCTCAAGATTTGCAACAATAACGATTTCTTTTCCAATCAAACTTTCCGGTTCGTATTTAGTGCCCACGCCGGCTATCACCTGCCTTACGGCAGGTGAACCTGCTTCATCTCTTTCACCTAAATCAACCGAAAGTTTTAAAAGTTTTTCGGAATTTTCTACCCTTTCCGCGCTCAATATTTTTGCGACTCGCAAATCAATCTTCTTGAACTCTTCAAAATTTATCATTTGACTCATATCTAAATATGATATTACATTACTTGAGAACCTTTTTACATAGAGAAAGGAAAGAAATGCGACTATTCGTCTTCGGTCTTACCGGGCTTGTAGTCATCGCCCTCCTGTGGCAATTCTTCGAGAAGAAAGGCACGAACCCACATGTCATCCGGGGCGTTTTTATCGGGCTTGGAAGCATTTTGGTGGTCATTGTGAATACTTTTGATGTCTCCCGCACCCGCGGACTCAATTGGGATACTTGTTTCATCATCCACGTCGCATTCGGAACTTACTTCTTCGTTTCATTACTACTCACCTGTATTCTTGGATTGCTTACCAAGTACAGAAATATAAATAAGTTTTGGCACAGGTTTGGGGCAATAAACACCGCGTTTGCGTTAACCCTAACTCTCTTAGTCGCAGTAGCGACGAGGATATTCCGATAATATCCCAGTCAATAATACGAAATAAATCCCCGCCTATCGGGGATTTTTAATTATTAAATTTTATATCAATCTTCATCTTTCCTGAATTTATTTTTTCTAAATCATTCATCGTGTTCAGGATTACAAGGGGGACGAAGTCTTGCGAAATAACATCATGAATGCCTTGTATTGTTTTTCTGTAAAGATAGGCAATTCTCACCTTGTTGACCTCTTTAATGAATACAAGAGCAACGATATATGGGTAGTTTTTTGGCATTACAGAGTTGAATGTGGAGATGACGTAACCCACATATAAAGCATAATCTTCAGAACTGATAAGATTTGGATCTTCTATCCCGAGGAATGACAAAAACTCCGCAAACCCTCTATGTATAAGCTCGCTTGCTGCTTCACGGAAATCCGCAAGTGGTTGTAAGCGCAAACCTTCTATATATAACTTGAACTCCAAGACAAGCGGAGGCAATATGTCGAATTCAAGCTTCTGTGTTTTGAGCTCATCCGAATACGGATTCGTCATCCCCCACCTTCCTGGCAGAATTTTAAAAGATTCTATTTATAAATATACTCCCGCGTAAGAAAAACAACAAAACCGCCCTTAGGGCGGTTTTGTATATTCAATTATTTTTTTTCGAGATAATGATAAGTTTCAAAAAGCGAAAAAAGCAGACTCAAAACCAAGGGACCGAGAATAAAACCAATTGGTCCAAAAAATCCAATTCCGCCGATAACGGATAATAAAACAAAAAGTGGGTGTAATTTCATGCCGCGCCCTATGAGCCTCGGGCCTAAAAGATTATCAACAAGTCCCACTGCTCCAGCTCCCCAAGCGAGAAGGCCAAAACCAAGCAAAGATTCACCACTCAAGAAAAGAAATATAACAGCGGGGGTCAATACTAATGCTGTTCCGAAACCGGGTATAAGGGCGGCTATCGCGGCAACCGTTCCTAAGAGGAATGGGTTGGGAACGCTAAAAATAGCAAACCCAATAGTTGCGACAATTCCCTGGATTAGCGCAATTACAAGATTGCCCTTGATAACAGAGCTCACCGCGAGTGAAAGTCTTTCGAAGATTGCTTCGTCGTTCGCATCCGACAAGGGACTCAAATCAATTACGGCTTTTCTAAATTTGTGTCCGTCCTTTAGGAGATAATAAAGAGCGATAAGGAATATAAATGAACTTACTATTATTCTAGCGAAACTGGAAAAAACTCCGTTTAAGTTTTGTATCAACCAGTTCAATCCCTGTTTTAAATATTCATCGATGTTTATAGAGAGTTCTTTGGTTGAGGGGAAAATTCTATGTAGGTCGGATACGACTCCCTCGACAATATTTAAAATCTCGTTCTTCCCTCCACCGTCCGAGAGATAAGAATAGACCTGCTTGGCTTCTCCAAAGATTTGTATTCCCAAAAATGTGAGCGGCACTAAAATGAAAGCAATTATTATTATGGTTGTGCAAAAGGACGCAAATCCACCTCTACCTCCGAAGAAACGAAGTATCTTTTGGTTCAAAGGTTGAAAAATAAAAGCGGCCACCGATGCTAACACAAGAGGTTGTAGAAATGCGCGAAAAATAAAAAAGGTTATGGCCAAAACCCCGACAATTAAAATTACAAGAAAGTAAGATTGAACTTTTTTACCGTTTTCTATCATGTATTAAGGATAACGCAAAGAGAGAATTATTCCACCCAGAGAAGTAAATTTGCGGCGATTATTTAAAGGTAGGTATCTTCTTTAAGAAAAAACCGATAGCTAGCCCGATAATGACCCCTATGACTATCTCGACAACAGAACCATACCGATTGTCTGGAGAATCCCCCACCTCTTCTTCAACAACGGTGAGTGGAAAGGATGCTTCCTCATGAAACGACTTGCCGTTCTTTTGAAAACGGGCAGTAAGTTTATAATCGCCAGCTTTCGGAAATGTAAAAGTAAAACCAGTGCCACCAAATTCAAGTTTATTGATGTCTCCGGCGAAAACGGTATCAAAACTATTATTTGGCGCGATTGTCACCCAAACATCGGTGAACCCTGGCGTTTCCGTCTCATCTTTGTTTGAAATACCGACGTCAAATCGAATAGAGGTTTGTGCTCTTATTTCCGGCGATAAAGAATTATAATCAACTTCAATAATATAATCGCCGACCGATTGTTCAATCGTCTGTCCACCACCATGGCCATAAGATGTGGTCACGAGGGTTAGCGATAGCGCAGTTAAGAAAATTAAATATTTCATATGTCCATTTATCATAACAAATTATATTACTCGTACCTTAAGGACTCTATTGGATTCAATTTGGCTGCGCGACGCGCCGGGTAATATCCAAATATTATTCCAATTCCTGCCGATACACCGAAGGCGAGCAAAACAGACTTCATTGAAACCTGGGTCGCAATGCCTGCGAATTGAGAAACAAGTATCGCAACAAGAGAACCCAAAGCAACTCCGATAACCCCGCCCAAAAATGT
>ERZ1292623.2664-Hain-H51-01um-R1-2664-length-15751-cov-9_pt1 | contig 15751 bp, 20 predicted proteins | sample MGYA00564398_ERZ1292623 | MGnify/ENA primary metagenome ERZ1292623 (study PRJEB36523, sample SAMEA6512633) | groundwater metagenome | collected 2019-01-07 | study: AquaDiva: Metagenomics assemblies of 32 groundwater samples | reverse complement strand
GTAGGACGGTAGCCCTTGGAGCTACCTATCATGGTCCGAATCCATGTCCCGCAGCCATTCGACTCTGGTTCGACTATGCTCACCATCGCTCAGGGCCATGGCCAGCATAACTATAATATACTTAGATTATGATTAGGTCGAAGGCCCTGAGTGAACAAGTGGTGAGCGAAAGCGAACCACGCAGTGAATCAAAGGGTAACTATACAGTCTATATCCTCAGAACTTCTTCCAACACTCTTTATATTGGCCAGACAAATAACTTAGATAAAAGGATTAAAGAACATCAAGTGAAAAATACTAAGTCTGCTAAGTACATTAAATATTTTGATTCATGTGAACTTGTTTACTCAGAAGAATATTCAAATAATTTTTGACTAAGCATGAAGTTAGTGCTAATATTACGGGTACATTATGGAGAGAAAAATTGATAAGGTTTTTCCTCAACCAACAGACCCTGCTTTTCAAATGGATAATGCTTTGGTAAGGAAAATTGACGGGCTTGGTATGTACGCAAGTACTGTTTTTACAGAAGTAGACCGCGAACTTAAAGAAACTCCACTCGAGACGTATGAACGAATATTCTTATCGCCTTTTCGTGATGTATTAGCACGCCATGGCTATTCAGAAGATGATCTTCAACTCAATGGACCTCTCGATCAAGAAAGTCGGGCAGCTGCAAGCACATGGTATGCTAAACATCCTGATTCAAGATCAGCTGATGGAGTTGCTCGATTGGGATTGAGTGCAGAAGTGGAAACTCATGTAAAACTTCTTGAGGAGAGGTTAGAAGAAGTTCAATCTCTAGATCTTTGATTTCCTCGAAGTCCTCTACTAAATTTATCCTCCCATTCTAGATATCTAACATCAGGAAACTCGGTGGAGCTACAATTCCACTAAAGAATTTTTTGCTCAAAAATAAAATCCGCTATTTGTTTGCTTATAAAAATAACCCCTGTTGGTGAAGGGTGAATATAGTCAGTATCTGAAATATAATCCCTGTTCCCATCTCCACTTTTATCCAATGATGCTTCAAATACATTTACAAGGGGGATATTATGAGCCTTTGCATACTCTATATGGTTCCTAATATAAGCAACTCTTTCATCTGTCCACTTTTTTCTTTCCTCATCCGTTAAATCAACTTTTCTGTAAGCATAAGTTTTACTATTTGGGGAAATTGTTGCAAGAAATAAAATTTTGGCCTTTGGATTTTCCTTCCTTACTAATTCAACTATCCTATCCAAAGCTTCTGCCTGTTTTTTCAAACCCTCCTTAAGCGGATAGTCTGACAAAGGATTATTCCCAAAAGACTCTATTAAAATAAGATCAAAGGCAATATCTAAAATTGGTCTAAATTCCCTGGCGTAAAAAGTTTTCTGGGTAAGTCTTTGCTCAACAGACAGTATGTTTGTGGACCCAAAGCCATAATTTAGAACCTCAAAGGTTTTGTCGGGGTAATACTCTTTCAGGTAGGCCCGAAGCTCATCAGAGTTCCCCAAGTATTCTGTCATTGAATCCCCTACCAAAACCAAAGTGTAATCCTGGGGATACTTAACTTTTACCCTGCCTTTTTCCTCAATTGTTTGTAATGAATTTGTGGTTACCTTTTTTTGGGTCTTGCTATAAAAGATTAGGGTTAGCAATACAAAAAAAACAGCTATTAAGATAATAAACCACCATTTATTAAAACCCACTGAACTATTATATCAGGATTTTAAGAGCTGCTAATGCTGCCTCAACTCCTCTATTTTCCCTCTTTCTTGTAGCCCTTGCAAGAGCATCTTCAAGTTTATAAACTGCTAATACTTCAAATATGATTGGAATTTCCATATCTAAGGAAACTTGCATGCATCCTCTTGCACATTCATTTGCAATAAGCTCAAAATGATGGGTATCACCTTTATGAATTACACCAAGAGCAATAATTGCATCAAAAATTTTCTTTTTTGCAAGCTTCTTTGCAGCCAGAGGTATTTCAAAAGAACCAGGAACTCTTACTGTTGTTATCTGCCCATTAGCTAGCCCTCTTTGCCTAAGAGTTGTTAAACAGTGCCTTAAAAGCTCATCAGTAATATTTTTATGGTAGTTGCTTACAACAATTGCAATTCTAATATTACTCTTCACGTCTTACTCCAAGTTTTGTTAGAACCTTCATGGTTTCTATTTGAAGATCATCTTGATTTGGATCTTCTTTTGGGCAACGAAACATATTATTATTACGTATGAGTACAAATACGCCTTCACCCTTCCCTTTAAGATCATTTATGCTGTCTATGAGTTCTTGGCGACACGAACATTCTGTGGACATAAAACGAAGTCCAAGGTAGCATTCCATCTGATCACGCACAGGTGTCGGATTTCCGTTAGGCGAGCCTTCAATATGAACAAAATGTTCACGTCCGTCATCGGATAAAATTGCAATTCCATTAATTTCTCCCAATGGTGCACTAATCCTTATCGTTGGACTTATCTCCGGATTTGTTTCTGGAGTTTTCATACTATAAATTTCCTTACATATTTTCCGATAATATCTGTCTCAATATTTACATTATCGCCCACTTTTACATTTTTAAGCATAGTATGTCTCCAAGTGTATGGGATTATTCCAACTGTGAATGCCGCACCAGCTTGGTGCGGCACTGCCTGAATTATTGTTAGGGAAATACCATTGACTGCAATGGACCCCTTTTCAACTACATATCTGGCAATATTTTGAGGAATAGCTACAGTGAGTCTTTTGCCGCTTTTATCTTGCTTAATTTGTTTTATCCGACCTACCCCATCCACATGCCCCTGGACTATGTGCCCTGAAAGGAAAGTAGTTGGTGTAGCAGGTAGCTCAAGATTTACAAGATCTCCTGAATTTAGCTGTGAGAGAGCTGTCTTAGTGTATGTCTCTCCCATTATATCTACAGTCAAACTCCTGCTGTTTTGTTTGGTAATAGTGAGACATACACCATTTACTGCTATACTTTCGCCCTTAACAAGCTTATTTATAAGGGTTTTACAGGAGATAATTAGATGGGAATTTTTATGATTCTTAACCTTCCCTAGATGGGTAATGATGCCTGTAAACATAATCTTCTTTCCATTGTCCGCCATAGCTTTTAGCGACGGCGAATCCCGACTGTACGGTCGCTACCAGAGTTTCACTGGTTCATCCCCGCCGTGGCGGGGTCGTGGAGTTTATCCTTCGATACTTCGACAAGCTCAGTACTCAGGACTTACCACCGATCAGGGAATTATCCTCCTTCGCTAAAGCTTCGAAGGACGATGCACCCTGCCCCGAAGAACAAAATTTATCATACCAAAAATGAAATTCCCAATGCAATAGAGAAAATTGCTGTAGCTATACCAACTCCCATATAAATTCGGTGATTTTCCAATACTTTCTTATATCCATATAAAGAAAATGCTGCTACTGCTAAATTTGAGATGAATATTCCTAGGACAAAGAATAGTAGAAAAGAGATTGCAGTTACTGTGTTGTCAATTCCCAAAAGCACCAAAAATGCTCCAATTTGAGTTGGGGTTTCAGCTCCAACTCCATGAATCATTCCAATACCAGTTACACTAACTATTCCATATTTTTCACTTTTTACTTTGGGATGGTGATGGGAAGCTCTAAAATTGTGTAAAAGTTTATGATATCCAAAGGATATAGCATCAAATACAAGCATCCATTTACTTTTTAATTTAAAATTCTGCCTATTCCTGAAAATAGAAAATAAAACATAAAACCCAAGGAAAATTAAAGTTATCCCTATAAATTTTCCAAATAAAGTATCCCAATACTGTGGGATTTTTTGCCCGATTGCAAGCAACACTGTCCCAAGTGCAATGACCATAATCCCATGCCCTAAGGCGTATAAAGTTGCATAAAGTAAGGCTAAAGAGTTTTTGCTTTGTGAACTTACAATATCAGTAATTGCTGCTATATGATCAATATCAAACCCGTGTCTAATCCCTGCAACAAGCCCAAAACCTAAAAGGGTAATAATTTGACTATCCATTCTCCATATTGTAAAATTTACCGTCATATGACACAAGTAGAGACAGATAGAAATCAGCCGGTTTATTCTTTTGGAGATGATTTAATAAATCCCTTTGCAGCTAAACTTATTGCTTTAGCTGAAGATGGTCAGAATTCCAAAGCTGCTGAACTGCTTGAGGTTGCCTCCCAGGCTGATGCCATAGACAGACAAGTTGTTATAGTGCGCTTAGGAAAAGAACTAGAAAGTTTGGGTACTCTTTGGCAGGATTTAACCTTTAATCGTCGCTATAAGAAGGCTGAAGCGATACCGAGTATGCAAACTCAATGGTCTTTAGTTTCCTCGGAATTAGTATCATTAGATCCTGAAGCGAGGCTTGCCATACTTAATAGTTTTCCCAAGGGACTAAGGGTTGCCGAAGATAGAGCTACTAGAACACAAGAGAGATATGTTATTGCAAGTGGCGGTTTCGAGGCCCAGCATAGAGATGATTCTGTCGTACACTTTTTGGATGGGGTAGCTCCTCATAAGATAAATTTTTCAGTACCCTCCTTTATAACACTCGCAGCAATATTGGAACTCTCGGGTTATCCTAATAGTCCTGCATTAGATAGTTTACAAGGATATCTAAAAAAAGACGAGGTTCATTTCCTGTTAGCTGAGCAGGAAGAAGTAAGACTTCCCATGTTCTTGATGATCTTAAACGATTGGATTTCATCAACCGTTGATATACAATCTAGATAGTGCTTTTGACAGCCTCTATTAGACTCTGATTTCTGAAATAGGAGAATACTTGGGATTCCCAATTTGGATCCTTTATACTTATATCCGGTTCAACCCCTCTTCCTTCAATAGGCTGATTATCATCCCTTAAAGTTATTGAATGTACCAAAAACATTGAATATTTTTCCTTAGGGTCAAACTGATTATCCAGAGGAAAAACTCTTTCAACAGTACCCCACCCTTTTGTGGGCACACCTAAAACCATTCCAAGATGATATCTTTTAAAAGCTGCTGCCATCATTTCTGCAGATGATTGTGTTTGATTGTCAATCAAAACTACTATTTGTCTGTACTGACTTATGGTTGGAATTTTATCAGTGGGAGTTCTGAAAGGTAAATATTCTCCTTTTTTATAAAATTCAAAAGCAAGTTGGTTTTTACCCAAGAAAAATCCTAAAAAGTATGCTGTTGCATCTATTGCTCCTCCAATATTTCCCCTTAAATCCAAAATTAAACTGTCTAACTCCTCTTCCTTTTGTGCCTCAAAAGCCTGTTGAAACTCTTCCAATGATGTTGGTGAAAATTTTGTAAACTGCAAGTATAGGGTAGAACCTATTACTTTAGTAAAGATAGTTGGTTCTATTCCACCCCCGTCATATCTTTGTTTGGTTTCTTTTTTAGTTAAAACATCTTTAGCATATGCAATTTGTTCCAGATTCTTTTTTTCAGGAGGAAGTTTTTGGTAGGCCTCCTCGACTGCTGCCTTTGATGCTCCTTTTGCAAGTCCCAAATCCTTGTATAAATCCTTATCAGGATTAACGTTGGAAACAGTATTTTTTAATTGTTCTTCTTGCTTTGTTGTAAAAATTCCTGATCTGCCCTGGGGTTTAAGGTTTACCAGTACCTGAGAAACAAGTTTTACAGAGTCTGCCTTATTAAGTTCCTTTAAAAGAGCATTCTTGCTTTCAATTTTGGCATTTATTGGTTTATTCAATGCAGTGGAAGCAGTCTTAAACATCTCAATAAGTTGTTCATCCGTTATTTTCTCCCAATAATTTTCCTTAATTTTGTCATAAGCTTCCGAGTAAAAAGCTTGAGGGGAGTTTTTCTGATAAGTAGCTTGGTGAATTCTTATTGGATGGTCATTTATAAACCAACCGGCTGTTAAACCTGCAGCAAAGATAAGGGGAAAAACCAGAAGCCTAAACTTGTTTATACTTTTAACCACCTCTACAGTATAATATATAAACTATGGATATTTGGAGCATTATTTTAATAGTTTTTGGTCTGGCTCTTTTTGAAACAGTAACATCTATTGATAATGCAATAATAAATGCTCAGGTCCTTTCAACAATGGGGCAAAAAGCCAGAAGATGGTTTTTAACATGGGGACTTTTAATTGCGGTTTTTGTAGTAAGAGGGCTTTTGCCTTGGCTTATTGTTTGGATATCTTCCCCATCCCTGGGTCCTGTAGGTGCTTTTACTGCATCATTTAGCTCTGATTTAAGTGTTACTCAAGCTATTGAGGCCTCGGCACCAATCCTGCTTATTGCAGGCGGTACATTTTTAGTATTTTTATTTTTTTACTGGCTTTTTTTGGAACCAAAATACTACGGCTTAATAGGAGAAAGATTTATTCAAAGACAGGGGGTTTGGTTTTATGCAATAATTTCAGTCCTGCTTTCCGCAATTGTCTGGTTTGCCCTACAGGTTAATCCCATGATGGCATTCGGAGCGGTACTTGGCTCAACGCTCTTTTTTATTACCCACGGGTTTAAGGAAAATGCGGAAAAAGTGGAAAAACAGCTGGAGAGAAGAGGCGGGAGTTTAACGGATACAAGCAAGGTGTTTTATTTAATGGTAATTGATTCAACATTTTCTTTGGATGGAGTTTTAGGAGCTTTTGCATTTACCCTATCCGTGCCTTTAATTCTTTTGGGAAACGGGATTGGGGCAATTGTTGTTAGACAATTTACAGTTGCAAATATTGAAAGAATAAAAAGATATGTTTTCTTAAAAAACGGGGCAATGTATTCTATCTTTGGATTAGGTATTGTTATGATTTTAGAATCCTTTGGTTTTCACATCCCAAGCTTTGTATCACCTATACTTACTGCGGCAATTATAGGTTACTTCTTCCTAAAATCCAGAAAAGTTCTCCTAACCACCTAAGGATTTTACCAGAAGAATTTGTTAGTAACTTGATCTCCTATTATTTGATTTATAATGGGACTTTCCGGAAAGAGTTCCTTGGCTTTTAGGATAAATTGTTTACCAGAATCCTGCTGGCCTATAGATAACAGGAGATATCCAATTCTTATATATGATAAATGATTTGAGAATTGGTATGAACCAGGTTCTAATTTGGAGAGATCAACAACAGTTAAATTCTCCTCATCTATTACATCACTTCTTACTAAAATAATTACAAAATCATCAATATAAATCATAATCCATGCAGGGTCTTTAACTATATTTTGCAGAAATGCTTTGCCCCAGGGAGTTTGGTCAGTATGGGAAAAGATAATAGTTTTAAATCCCCACTTTTTTTCCAGATCCATAAACCTAGTGTAGTCAGATTGGGTTGGAATATAAGTATCTAAGAAAAACTCCTTAGGATAAGCTTCAGGCCTTCCATCCACAAAAACTTTGTATCTTGGATAGCCCCTATATAATATATAGCTACCTATATCAAAATTATTATAAATTGGTCCCGCAAGATCCTTTGCCAAAACAAAATTCATTGCACCCTTTACACTTTGTCCCATTCTCAGTCCTGGTTGATGTGAGTTGTTGGTGTATTTGTAATAATCTCCATTTAAATAAAGGTAGCTTTCTATAAGAAGCAGTATAGCAACAACGGCAGTAAGCATTTGAGTAAGTCCATTTGACTTTACTGCTCCAAAATTTTGTATAACAGCAGGTAAGGAAAGCAGTACCAAATATGGAAAACCTCTGACATGCATAAGTGCCAGGGTTAATCCAAAAAGTGAAATTAATAGATTTTTTGTGTTTAGACCTTTTCTTATAAGAGACACTAATACGGATAATCCAACTAAAAAGGCGGAAATTTTAACAAACAAAAAATTTGGATCTCTAAAGCCAATATTTTCCAAAAGAAACATTGTCTGATTTTCAACAATTGTGTAACCATAATTTTTGGTGACACTTAAAGGATATAAAAAACTACTAATTCCATGAGGATTAATTAAGCTTATAAGACAGGATGATATAAGAACAACAGCCAAAATCCCGAGGTGTGAGCCTATCACACCCCTGGGGTGTGTTAGCTTGACACCCAAGGAATGGATAAGATAAATACCCTGTAGAGCAAGGCCCACAAAGAAGTATATATGAGTGTTAATCCAAATAAGCTGGATTACTGGTAAGATGAAGATCAATCTGCTTCCAGTTTTTAAAAATCTTTCCAGCATAAATAATGCGATGGCTGTAAAGAGAAAACTGAAGATTTCAGGACGAAGTTCTAACCTTTCTCTTAAAACATGTAAAAAAATAAACCCGATTGGCAGAAGCAAAAACTGATTCTCCTTTGGTATTACTTTTAATATCAGCCATACAGAAAAAAGAAAAATTGAAATTTTTAATGCGAGTAACCATCCTACCCCAATGGTTTGATCAAAACCATAAGCTAATACCTCAAAAAGCCAGTGGCTGTTTATATATTCAAAATCAGGATTTGTATATGAAAAAAGATTGGTTTTTGGAACTTCCTTTGTTTGCCAGATTATCTCTCCAAGCTTTATGTGCCTTCCCAAATCTTGGTCAAAAGAAAGATCCGTTCTGAAAAGAAATGAGAAAGTAAAAAACAGGAGAAGAAATTTAACCCACATGGAAAAATTGTACCACGGTTTATCTGACAACCTTTGCCGCAATCCAACCAAATGCAAATCCTCCTGCATGAGCAAAAAAAGCTACTCCCCCAACATCAGCCTGCACACCTATTGATGCGGCTCCTGAAAAAAGCTGGGTTATAAACCAGTAAAAAAGCATTACAGATGCAGGCACATCAATTACAGTAAAAAAGCCAAATATGGGAACCAAAGTTTTGACAGTGTGATGCCCAAACCAGGCAAAATATGCTCCTAAAACTCCGGCAATTGCTCCCGATGCCCCAAGCATAGGTATGGATGAATCCGGCATAAAAAAATATTGAGCTAAACCTCCTGCAACACCCCCAGCTAAATAAAATACGGGGAAAAGTAAAAATCCAAATTTTTCCTCTACATTATCACCAAAAATCCAAAGAAATAACATATTTGAAATAATATGTATAAAACCTCCATGTAAAAATTGTGATGTAATGAATGGTATTAAAGTCTCTGGTATAGAAAGGTCTACAAGGCGGGGTATCAAAGCATACAAGGATATGAATACTTCGGAGTTAACAGCAGTAATCTCAAGGTAAAACACATATATATTTAGGGCAATAATTGCCAAAACCCAAAAAGGAAAAATCCCGGCAGGTTTAGAATCTCTTAATGGTATCATGCCTTATCTTGTTGATTGCCGTTTGTAAGATGCAAAATGTCAGGAAAGTCGCGGCTTAACTTTTGAATCAAAGTTTTGGCCAGGGGTTTATTTGCCCTTTGCATCTGCTCAATTAGTGCCTTTTCAATATAGCTTGTGTTAATGTGTGTTAACATCTCTTCAAGCGCAGGATCTTTCTCTTCAATACCAAGCTTCTTTTGGATTTTATTTAAAATCTCTAAGGCTTTGGTAATTTCCTCCTCTGCTATTAAATTAACCTGTATATCAAGTTCTTCACGAAGGGAGGAAACATAAGCAGATCTGTTTTGAGAAACCAAGATAAAAACAGCAAGGATGATTGCTTCTAAAGAAACTGCCATGGTAAGGAAAGTAAACGGGAATGGGTCAATAGGAGTAAAGATCGGGATTGTACCGGAATTAATAGCTATCCAAAAAGCAAAAAAGAGTATGTTTAACAAAAGAAAGATTAGACTCCCAAAAAAATTACTTAAATCATCCGCAAGTTGTGCAAAAAAAGAGCGTTGTCTTAATGCTTGAGCTTCCAAGGATTTATAAAATTGACGTCTGCGTTCAGCTCTTTCACGAAGTGTTGCCATGCTTTTATTATGTCTCCATAAAAATTTAGTTGTCAACCCCGATTAAATCGGGGTCAATACTTCGACTTTGCTCAGGGTTATAATGCGCGATCCATTTCGCGATTATTGCGCGATATATGGTATAATAAATATATGTTTGACCCTAAATACGTAGCTTCCCCAAAAACCATATCCAATATGACTGAAATTGCAGAGATTAAGGCTGCAGTTGAGCGGTCTCGAGTTTTACCACTTAATGAGGCCCAACTTAGACGTCAGGCTATTTTAAGAATGGCTCATACATCTACATCTATTGAAGGGAATAAACTGGCTCAATTTGAAGTTGGTAAAGTTTTGGAAGGAAAGAAAATTAGGGCTTCCCAAAAAGATATTTTGGAAGTTGAAAATTATTATCAGGCTTTAAAACTTCTTGAAAGCATGTCAAAGAGTAAAAAAAATATAAATTTGGAAGAAATACTGAAACTTCACAAGGTTGTAATAAATGGTCTGGTAGAAAAAAATAAAGTAGGCAATATAAGGAAAGGTGATGTCTTTGTTTTGGATGATTTGGGTGATGGTAGAGAAAAGTTAAGGTTTAAGGCTCCTCCTGCAAAAGATGTAGGCGGAATGCTAGAAGATCTTCTTTTATGGCTGAACAAATCTAAAAAGGAAAGCGTACATCCGATTATTAGAGCCGGTATTTTACATCTTCAATTTGTAACTATTCACCCTTTTACTGACGGGAACGGAAGAGTGGCGAGACTCTTAACACAACTTCAGCTTTATAGGGATGGATGGGATTTTAGAAAAATTCTGGTCTTGGAAGATTACTACGATAGAGACAGGATGTCATATTATAATGCTGAAAATAGGGCTCAAGGTAAAGAGTATGAAAAAGATATGGATTTCACATCTTGGCTTGAATATTTTACTCAAGGATTCTTGGTTGAGGCAAGGAAAGCATTAGAGCAGGTTCAGTTAATTGGTTTTGGTAAGACTTCTAAAAAATCTGAACAGGTTTTCTTAGACAGAGATGAAATACAAATTATGGATTTTTTAACAACAACAGGCAGAATCATTTCTGATGATGTTGTTGATATTTTAAAACTTGCCAAAAGAAGTGCTCAACTTAAACTTAAAGGTTTGGTTGATAAGAAACTGATTCTTCCCCAAGGCAAAGGCCCTGCTACTTTCTATACCTTGAGTAAGTGATCCCTTCGACTCACTACGTTCGCTCAGGGTCTAATCGATGCGCGATAGATTGCGCGATTATTACGCGATTTTTAAACTGTACTTGCTATTCTTGACAAAGTGTGGGACAATAGGGATTAGTGTGATGAGTGTAGTTAAGTTTTAGCTCACCTTCATATGAATTTTAAAAAAGGAGGTGAGTTTTTTGAATAATAAAAAGTTATTTGTCGGATCCCTTCCATGGGAAGTAGATGATGCCAAACTTTCCGAAATCTTTTCTCAAGCAGGTACTGTTGTTTCTGCACAAGTAGTTAAAGATAGGGATACAGGCAGATCTCGTGGCTTTGGATTTGTTGAAATGTCAACTGACGAAGAAGCACAAGCGGCAGTCCAAAATCTTAATGGCAGCGATGTTGAAGGAAGAAAAATTGTAGTTAATATTGCAAGGCCAAGAGAAGAACGCTAAATCCACTCCAGTTTTGGCAAAATCTTTTTGGAGACAAGGTAATTTAGAGTATGTTTTACCACAATGTAAGATGTGGCAATTCCTGCTGCAAATAAAAGTCTTTCCGAAATGACAACCGGAATCAGTCCCTGCCAGACTTTAGCCGGTAAATTAAATGCCCAAATCCAGGCTGCTCCTCCAACTGAATGAGCAGTAAAGGTTGCTCCTAAGCTTCTCATATAAAGGTTATTTCTGAATCTATATGCAATAAGCGGGATAAGCCAGAATAATGTGTAGTGTGGAATCTGTCTTCCATTTGGATGTGCCAGGAAAGCTAGAATTGCCAAAACTGGAACAGCCAAAATTAAATTATTTGGGCCTCTTTTAATGGTAGCAAAGTAGTAAACTGCAGAAAGGGTTGGGAAAAGCCTGATTATGGCTCCTGTAGTCCAAGGTACATCTTTAATAAGGTTATTTGTAACCATAACAGCAAACACTGAAATTATTCCAAAAATAGGTCCTAAAAATGCTCCTGCAATGGGGGCAAAGAAATCAAAAAGAGTAAAAGATACATTTGAGCCTGCAAGTTTATTAAAAGGAATTTGCAAGGATACATACCCTAAAAGGGAAAAAAGAAATAAAAAAAACAGTTTTTTCTGCAACTGTTTGTTCATGAGTAAGCTTAAGATAATCCAAGTTCCTTAAAATGTCAATATACATGTCCTTCGAAGACTTAGGGTCAATACTGAGTGTAATCGAAGTATTGACAAAGAATTTAATACCAGCAGGCTAGATATTGATGAGCTTGCTAAAGGCGATAAAGAGATGCCACTTTTTTTAGATGAATGGTTAAAGAATAGACTTAATGCCAGCGCAGCTTACAAAGCTCTCCATCCTAAGGTTAGCGATGCTTCAGCCAGAGTCTTAGGCTCAAAAAAGTTAACAAAGATTAACATTTCTGCTATTTTGGCAGGATATGATCTTGGGTTTAATGATTATATGGTGGGTTTAAAAGAAGGTTTAGCAGCTATGAAATTCAATGGACAAACTGGCGAACAAGTGCCAGATTATAGAACTAGATTAGAATTCCACCGTATTTTAGGCAAGCTATTAGGATTTTAACTAACGAAAAAGCCCGATTACTTGACAGTTGGATTATAATACTACTAACTACCTAAAAATCACTATGGCAGAAAGAACAGTAACTTTTGCTGATTTAAGAAGTTTGGCAAGGCAACCAAGAATGGGTACTTTTGAAGCAAAATGCCTGGGAGAAGGATTAGATCAACCACTAATTACACCTCTAAGACAAATGGCTGATGATATAGCAACCTGGTTTAATCCGGCCCAGGGATGGAAACTGGTTGAGGTAGATTTTAGCTTTATCAGTCCATCAAGAACCAGTATGGCACTGAAGGCTATCGAACAATTAACAGCTCCTAAGACTGAAGGTCGTTTCAAACCGCTCGCGGATTTAATAAACAAAGCAAAAGGGGCCGTAAGATTTTTAAATAGTTTTGGCCATCATGCAAAAACTGTACCTTCGGCTCCAACAGGTAATAAACCTGAAATAGATTTTCTTGACCTTGTCTTCCATTTTGACGCTGAAAATCCACCTTTAACACCTGCTGGTAGAAAGCTTAATTTAACGAGCATCTTTTCATCAGATTTAACTAATGTTAAAAGGGAAGTTCGCAGAAAAGAAGGGAATGTATTTGTGTATCCGGAAAGAGTTGGGTCTATTTATCCCCTGGATACAGCCCAAAGAGAACTTACCAGTCCCTACTTTTTGGTAGCAGGAAGAGCACGAGTTACTTCAGTGGTTAACAGGCTTTGGGATTTTGGTTCAAGACATGGAGAGTATGATCCTAAAAGAAGTATCGCTGTTTTAGTATTTACGGAAGATTTGGGAGATTATTTGAGAGCACAAGAAGCACAGGAAGGACTTGTTGAGCAGTTTAATCAAATGTTTCCTAATACCCCACTTGATCAATTAGTAACACTTATTAAGAACTAATACTTTTTATCCATAACTTGTAGGAACAACTGTCAAAATTTCTCTTGTAGGATAGCTTTGGTATAATCCTTTCATGGATGAGGAATTGGATTATTCAAAGTTGAAGTATGCCCTATATGCCAGAAAGTCTACAGATGATCCCCAAAGGCAGATATTTAAATTATTGGTTTACCAAATTTAATTAAATTTTCTTTCTTTTCCCTTTTCCAACCCTTGATTTGAGATTCTCTCCTTCTAGCTTCTAAATAAGTTCGAAAATTCTCTGAGTAAACCAGTTCAAATGCTTGGTTTCTTTTGGTAAATTCGGCGCCATCACCACTCTCATGTCTTTTAACTCTGCCATCTAAGTTACCAGTGCAGCCTACGTATAGATGATTTCGTGGTCCTCTTAAGATATACACTTGATACATAATCTATTGCCCTTCGACTCACTCCGTTCGCTCAGGGCCTTTCGACTATAGTATACCTACCCATTCTTGTTTATGAGAATAGTCGTAGACCTTGAGCGAGGAGTGATTAACGACGAGTCGAAAGGTCGGGGTGACAGGAATTGGACCTGCTGCTTCTCGCTCCCAAAGCGAGCGTTCTACCGATGAACTACACCCCGTAATCATAGTGTATTATATCAGTAAATGAGCAAAAAATTACTGCTTATACTTCTTCTGGCTGCAGCTTTAAGACTTTATGATATTGGGAATAACCCAAAATCCATGTATGGGGATGAGCTAACTTTAGTTTATGATGCATACTCACTTTTGAAAACCGGAAAAGACCAAAAAGGAGAATCTTGGCCCCTATACTTTTCTATGGGGGGAGGAAGACCTCCAGGATATATTTATGCAACCATCCCTTTTACAGCCATATTTGGCCCTACTGCAGAAGCTGCAAGGGCAGTATCAGTTCTCTCTGGAATTGGAGTAGTGCTTCTAATATTCTTGATCACAAGAAATCTGGTATCTGAAAAAGTTGGCCTTTTAGCTGGTTTGATGGCCTCAATTACCCCTTGGGAACTAAATTTATCAAGAGGTGGATTTGAATCACACTTTGCACTGTTTTTAAGCCTTGCAGGCCTTCATTTTTTTATTCTGGCTCGAAAAAAACAGATATTTTACCTGTTTTCAGGAATATTTTTTGCCTTATCCATTCAAACTTACCTAACATATGTACTGACAATTCCCCTATTTATACTGCTTATTATATTTTTCCAGAGAAGGAAGTTCAGCCTATCTTCTACTGCGGTACTCTCCATTTTAATAGTAGTAATTTCATTCTCATTTGCAATTTACACGTCCATAAGTAGGGGTTCAAAGGATAGGTTTGGTAATATATTTATTTATAATCAACCGGATCTGCAAGATAAAGTTTCAGAAAAGGTTACAAGAGAAAAATCCTTTAGCCCACTTGAAGGGGAGCTGGTACGGACATTTCATAACAGGTATACGGAATTTACTAATTTATTTTTTCAAAACTATGTAGGAAGTTTTGGGTTGGATTTCTTAATACTTAATGGAGATAAAAATCCAAGGCAGAATCCAGCTTCCATGGGTCAAATTTATTGGGTAGGACTGCCTCTAATCATTCTTGGAATAATATTTTTATCAAGGAGGACTAAATTAACCCTGGCTTTACTTTCAGGATGGGTCCTAATTGGGCCGCTGGCAAGCAGTTTGGTTGGACAGCCGCATGCTATAAGATCATCTTTCATGCTTCCACCGATTCTAATTTTCATGGCTGCCGGATTATATTACCTGTTAAATCTTAAGGGGGAAAAGATTAGATTATTTGGTATTTTTCTAATTACTTTATTTTTAATTCAGCTTCCGGTTTTCTTGTACAGGTTTTATGTACTGTCCCCAAATTTAAATACACACTTTTGGTCATACAGTGCAAAAAGGGCGTCCGAGACAGCTTTAGATGCCAAAAATAAATATAACCATATAATTTTATCGGCAAATATCTCGGATATGGAGTTTGCATATCCTGTTTATGCAAAAGTTGATCCCAAGGATGTACATTTCCAAAATACAAACAAATATATGATTGGAGAGTTTAAATTTTATAAGTATGAAAATGTGCACATTGGAGCCATGCCTTCCGGCCGCATAAAAGAAGTAATGAATAGTTTTCCCGGTTCTGTTCTCTATTTGGGAACAGAACAAGACATAGGGTTTTTATATAATGAAGCTGTACAAAGAAACACAGACGGATCAGTTTTATTTGTAGCAACCCAAAAAGAAAAATAGGTGTGCGACTATATGATATCGCTCGAACATATTTTACCAAAAATTACTAACGCTTC
>ERZ1292623.2663-Hain-H51-01um-R1-2663-length-15752-cov-4_pt1 | contig 15752 bp, 15 predicted proteins | sample MGYA00564398_ERZ1292623 | MGnify/ENA primary metagenome ERZ1292623 (study PRJEB36523, sample SAMEA6512633) | groundwater metagenome | collected 2019-01-07 | study: AquaDiva: Metagenomics assemblies of 32 groundwater samples | reverse complement strand
AAGCTTTCCAGCACCTCTTCGGTCGCCACATAATTGGTGTGGACCGGGAAGAAGCTGCGATGCCCCCAATTCTGGCCGCCGCGAATGAAGAAGGCCTGGATGCACATCGATCCACCCTTCTCCGCCAGCGCAAAGATATCGGCGTCGCCCAGCCCCTCGGCGTTGATCGCTTGGGATCCCTGGATGAAGGTCAGCGCCTTCAGCCGGTCGCGGATCATCGCCGCCTGTTCGAAATCCAGCGCCTCGGCCGCTGCCTCCATCGCCGCACCCAGCTTCTGCTGCACGGCGGTCGACTTGCCGCCCAGGAAATCCTGCGCGTCCTGCACCAGTTCGGCATAGCCGGCCGTGTCGATGCGATCGACGCAGGGGGCCGAGCAGCGCTTGATCTGATACAACAGGCAGGGCCGCGAACGATTGGCGAAGAAGCTGTCGGTGCAGGACCGCAGCAGGAACAGCTTTTGCAGTGCGTTGATCGTCCGCGTCACCGATCCGGCGCTGGCGAAGGGGCCATAATAGCGCCCCTTATATTTGCGGGCGCCGCGATGCTTCTGCACGCGGGGAAAGGCGTGATCCTCGCGCAACAGGATGAAGGGGAAGCTTTTGTCGTCGCGCAGCAGGACATTATAGGGCGGGCGATAGCGCTTGATGAGTTGCGCCTCCAGCAGCAGCGCTTCCGCCTCGCTGTTGGTGGTGACGATCGTCATGCTGCGCGTCTGCGCCACCATGCGCCGCAGCCGGTTGGGCAGCCGGTCGACCTGGGTATAATTGGCGACCCGGTTCTTCAGCGCCCGCGCCTTGCCGACATAGAGGACATCGCCGCGGGCATCCTGCATCCGATAGACGCCGGGCCGGGTCGGCAAGGTCTTCAGCGTCGTGCGGATCGCCTCCACACCCGCATCGATATCGGGCTGGCTGCCGGTGACGGTATAGGTCGCCTTGTCTTCGTTGAAACGGTCAGGGGATTGCGGCTGCGACATGGCCGCAGAGATAGCGGCACCGGCGCGGATCGCAATGGCGGTGTGGAACAAAGGGCGGCCAACACCGGCATTCATGATTGCCATTCATGGCTGTTTTACCGAAAGCCGACCTAATCAACAGCCTGTCGACTTCCTACATGAGGCAGGCACAGGCCGTCCCACGGCCCGCGCCCATCCAAGAATAGCAGCGGAGGGGCATATCGGCCCTGCACACCGCAAACCTCAAGCAAAGGGACATCCCCATGGCCACCAAAGCCTATGGCGCCAACGCCGCCGACAAGCCGCTCGAAGCCCTCGACATCGAACGCCGCGCCGTCGGTCCGCATGATGTCGCGATCGATATCGCCTATTGCGGCGTCTGCCATTCGGACCTGCACCAGGTCCGTTCCGAATGGGACGGCACCCTCTATCCCTGCGTTCCCGGCCATGAGATCGTCGGTCATGTGACCGCGGTCGGCGATCATGTCAGCGCCTTCAAGGTCGGCGACACGGTCGGCGTCGGCTGCATGGTCGACAGTTGCCAGGGCTGCGCCTCCTGCGACGAAGGCCTGGAGCAATATTGCGAGAGCGGCTTTGTCGGCACCTATAATGGCAAGACCGATGATGCGCCCGGCCACACGCTGGGCGGCTATTCGCAGAATATCGTGGTGAAGGACAAGTTCGTCCTGAAGATCAGCCACCCCGCCGATCAGCTCGCCGCCGTGGCGCCGCTGCTGTGTGCGGGCATCACCACCTATTCGCCGCTGCGCCACTGGAAGGTCGGCCCCGGCCAGAAGGTCGGCATCGTCGGCATTGGCGGCCTGGGCCATATGGGCATCAAGCTGGCCCATGCCATGGGCGCCAAGGTGGTCGCCTTCACCACTTCGGAGTCCAAGCGCCAGGACGCACTGGACCTGGGCGCCGACGAAGTCGTCGTCTCGCGCAATGCCGAGGAAATGCAGGCCCATGCCAACAGCTTCGACTTCATCCTGAACACGGTCGCGGCCAGCCATAATCTCGACGCCTTCACCACCCTGCTGAAGCGCGACGGGACGATGACGCTGGTCGGGGTGCCCGAGCATGCTCACCCCTCGCCCAATGTCGGCGCGCTGATCTTCAAGCGGCGTTCGATCGCCGGCTCGCTGATCGGCGGTATCGCCGAGACCCAGGAAATGCTCGATTTCTGCGCCGAGAAGGGCATCGTCGCCGATATCGAGATGATCCGCATCCAGGATATCGAAGACGCCTATGCCCGCATGCAGAAGAGCGACGTCAAATATCGTTTCGTGATCGACAACGCCACGCTGGCCGCCTGATCGCCAGGCAAAGGGGCGAATGGCCAGGCGCCATTCGCCCCGACTGCGGGCCATGCCCGCCCCTTTCCGGGGGAAACCCCGATTGCTCCCGCTTTGCCGTCGCGGTCCAATCACCGGACGTTCAAGCGCCGAGGAGCCAGCCATGTCCGATCCCCTATCGTCCTGGAATGACGGACCTGCCAAGGCCGCAATCCTGGATTTCGTCGCCCGCGTGACCGGCGCGGGACCGGAGTATGTCCCCGCCCCGCAGCGCATCGCCACCTTCGACAATGACGGCACGCTCTGGGCGGAACAGCCACTTCAGACCCAGTTCCTGTTCGGCCGCATGCTGCGCGCAAAGCTGATCGCACAGGAACCGGAACTGGCGCAGCAACAGCCTTTCAAGGCCTATGTCGAGCAGGACATGCCGGCCATGAAGGCGCTGGGAAAGCTAGGGCTGCTGGAGGTTGCCGCCCGTGAACATGCGGGTGCGACCGAAGAGGAATTTGACAGGATCGCACGCGACTGGCTCGCCACCGCACATCATCCCCTGCTTGACCGGCCCTTCACCCGATGCGTCTATCGCCCGCAGATCGAATTACTCGATTTCCTGCGCGCCCATGATTTCAAGACCTATATCGTCTCGGGCGGCGGGCTCGACCTGATGCGCGCCTTCGCCGAAGACGTCTATGGCATTCCGCCCGAACAGGTGATCGGCTCCAGCCTTCGCACCCGGTTCGAAATCGACGGTGATGGCGTCGCGCAACTTGTCAAACTGCCCGAACTCCACTGTTTCGACGACCGCGAGGCGAAGGCGCAGAATATCGCCCTTCATATCGGCCGTCGCCCGATCCTGGCCTTCGGCAATTCGGACGGCGACCTCGCCATGCTCCGCTATGTAAAGACCGGATCAGGGCCACGGCTGGCGCTGCTGCTGCATCATGACGATGCCGTTCGGGAATTTGCCTATGATCGGGATTTCTTCCTGAGCCCCTTGGCCGAGGCGCTGGACAAGGCCCAGGATTATGGCCTGACCCTGGTCAGCATGAAGCAGGACTGGAACAGCATCTTCGTCTGATCCGTTGACCGCGCCACCTTCAGACAACCGGCCGTGGCACTCCGCAGGCTGGCGCGCCTATGACCGCCTTATGGTCCATATCCTTCCCTTCACCCCCGATCATTTCTCCACCCTGTCGGGCTGGTTTGGCAGCGACGCAGATGTCGTTCAGTGGGGCGGCCCCTATGTCCATTTCCCGCTGTCCGACGAGCAGATGACGGCGATGCTGGACGAAGGACGCAGCGATCCGCCCATGTGCCTGTGCTGGATGGCGCAGGACGGTGATCGACTGGTCGGCCATGTCCAGATCGCCTTCGACTGGCGCAACGGCAATGCCACGCTGGGCCGTGTCGCGATCGCGCCCGATGCGCGCGGCCGGGGTCTGGCGGTGCCGATGCTGCGCCTTGCGCTCGCCGCCGCCTTTGCCGTCGACGCCGTCGAGCGGCTGGAGCTCAATGTCTATGCTTGGAACCGGCCCGCCATTCGCAGCTATGAACGGCTGGGCTTCGTGACCGAAGGCATCCGCCTGTCCTCCGTGCGGGTCGGCGATGCGCGATGGGATACCGCGATCATGCGGATGCTGCGATCCGAATGGACGGACAGCACGCCAGCCTGAACCCAAACAAAAAGGGCCGACGCCTTTCGGTGCCGACCCTTTTCCTATTTCTGCCTGTTGCGATCAGGCGACCGGGCCAAGACCCTTGATCGCATCATCGACCAGCGCCTTGTCAGCCTTGGCATCATGGCCCTCGGCAATCAGGGCGGCGGCAGCGCCGGTAGCGGCCTTCACCGCCTTGGCACGAATATCGGCCAGTGCGCTGCGCTCAGCCGCACCGATCTTGTCTTCCGCCATCTTCTGGCGACGGGCGACCAGATCGGCAGCCTGCACCTTGGCATCGGACAGAAGCGTTTCGGCTTCATGCTCGGCCGACTTGCGCATGGCGTCGGCTTCACCGGCCGCAGCGGCCAGCTTGGCTTCATATTCGCCCTTGAGCGCTTCGGCTTCGGCACGAAGCTTCGATGCTTCGGCCAGCTGTTCCTTGATCTGGGCGATCCTGCCATCCAGCACACCGCCGATCAGGCTGGGCACCTTCTTGATCAGCAGGATGACGATGAACACCGCCATCGCCAGGCTGACCCAGGCCGTCGCGTCCATGCCGACCGCCTTGGGATCGGTATGCGGCGCGACGCCTTCATGCGCCACGGTGCCAACCGGCTCCATGCCTTCGGCGTGGATTGCCTGATTGAGGTGCGGGGCCTGCGCCTCGCTATGCTCTACTGCTGCCTCAGCCATGAGCCAGTGCCGCCTTTACTGCGTTGCGGGCCGCTTCGTCCGACGCTTCCACGCCGGAAATCCGGACGACCATGTCGCGCGCCGCATCGGCGGCGACGGTTTCAATCTGTGCCATGGCGGCATCCGTGGCGGTCTTGATCCGGGCTTCGGCAGCGCCGATCTTGTCCTGGATCTCCGCATCGGCGGCGGCCAGCTTCGCTTCCGAAGCCTTGGCGGCATCCGCCTTCGCCTTGGCCAGCGTCGCCTGGGCGGCGGTGCGGCTTTCGGCATCACGGACGCGTTAGTCCGCTTCCGCTTCATCGGCGCGGGCGAAGGCTGCCTTGGCAGCATCGAGATCACCCGAAATCTTCGCGTCGCGCGCGTCGGCCGTCGCCTGCACCTTGGGCACCATGCCGCGGCCGATGACGAAGAAGACGAAGCCGAACGTCAGCAGCAGCCAGAAGATCTGGGAAGCATAGGTATCGGCGATTTGCGCGATTTGAGGCATTTTTATCCGTCCGAAAAGGGGGCGGTCGTCAAGGGGCAGGCAGCCAGGCTGCCCGCCCCGTCGATCTTTAGGCCACGAAGACCAGGATCATGGCGATAACGAACGCCAGCAGACCCAGAAGTTCGGCGGCGGCGAAGCCGATGAACAGGCGACCCTGCTGGCCGTCAGCGGCACCCGGATTGCGCAGCGCGCCTTCGAGGAACGAGCTGAAGACGTTGCCCACACCGAGGGCGGCAATGCCCGCACCGATCGCGGCCAGGCCAGCACCGAGCAGCTTTGCGGCTTCTGCGTCCATGTTCTAAACTCCTTTTTCTAAACCAATTAAGCGTTGAAGAATGTACGAAAACTCAGTGCAGGTTTTCGGCGTCGTTGATGTAGACCGAGGTCAGCAGCGCGAACACATAGGCCTGGATCACGGCGACCAGCACTTCGAGTGCGCTGATACCGACCATCAGCACGAAGCTGGCGGCACCGACGGTCAGACCGAAACCGGGGCCAGCATTCGAGCTGTTGATGACGAAGCCGGCCAGCACCTTGAGCAGCACGTGTCCGGCGGTCATCGCCACGAACAGTCGCAGGCCCAGGCTGAACGGACGCACCATGAACGAGATCAGCTCGATCGGGAAAATGACCGGGATCATCGGCAGGGGCGTGCCGTGCGGCACGAACAGGGAGAAGAAGTGCAGCCCATGCTTCCAGAAGCCAACGATCAGCACGATCGAGAAGCTCATGATCGCCAGCACGCCGGTGGCGGTGAAGTGGCTGGTGAAGGTGAAGGGGTGGACCCCAACCAGACCCAGCGGCAGCAGACCCAGAAGGTTGGCCATCAGGATGAACATGAAGAGCGAGAAGACATAAGGAATGTACTTCTTGCCGCCTTCACCCACGTTCGAGATCAGCAGATTCTTGATGAAGCCGGTGAAATATTCGACCGCCATCTGCCAACGGCCGGGCACCAGTTCGCGCTTCATGCCGCCGATCACGAAGATCCACAGCACCACCGCAGCGGCGACCATATAGAGCGCGCTGTTGGTGAAGGCGATGTTGAAGCCGCCGATGGACAGGTGATCGGTACCGAACAGCGGTTCGATCGCAAACTGATGCATCGGATCGATTTTGCCGGATTCTGCCACTTGGACCCCTGTACCGTCTAATATTCGGACTAAGACAAAAGCGCCCCTATTGATCGGAACGCTTCGTCGTCGTCAATCTGATGATGTTCCTGAACGCCGCCACGATCCCGAGACCGAGGAAGACAAGCAGGAGCCATGGGGATGTGCCGAGCAGCCGGTCGAGAACCCAGCCGATCAACGCACCACCGACAAGACCACCGATCAGCTCTGCGAGAACCCTGTTGCCCAGACGCGAACCATCGTCCGCCTGCTGCACCTTCGTCCCCTGTCTGACCTGCTCGGCATGTTCCGCCTGCGCAATTCTCGCTTCCAGTGAAGCGATCCGCGCATCTTCCCCCGCCGGGTCCTGCCCGGATTCACCCGCAACCATTGCCAATCCTTCCATCAGGCTGAAACCCAATGGCAGGCGGCATGGCGCTTGCGGCTGCACCCGTCAAGGCGCGGCCCGTTTAGAAAGGGGATGACGGATAGTCAACTATACTTGGGCAGGAGATTATCCTGCCCAAACGAACTGGCGGTCAAAGTCCGCCAGCCACGCGCATTTTACTGGCCTGCGGTGGCGCAATAGGCCGGCTAAGAGATCGCCCCGGCGCCCTTGGTCTGCCAGGCACCACCGCCGACGCGATAGACCTGCCCCGGCTTCACCCGGCTGCTGAGCGTCTGGCAACCGGTTGCGGCCGCCACATCCTGCACCGTCACGCCGCGCTTGCCGGCCAGATCGGTATAGACGGCGCGACGCTTGATGTTGATCGATTCGACCTCGGCCCGCACATCCGCGCCCACAGTGCCGGCGATGCCCAGAGAGCCATCGGCCGGCTCGCCCACCGTGCCGGCAGCAATCGCGGCGGCCGCACCACCCTGGGCCTGCGCGGCGCCGGCCAGAACCAGGCCACCCAGCACAGCGGCGGCCAGCATGAACTTGCGTGTCATTGCGGGAACAACTCCGGGTTATTGTTGATCAGATCCTGCGCGTCCTTTTCCAGTTTTACGACGACTTCCTGCTGGATCTTAACGTTGAGGTTGATCTCAATCGGCTTTTCCGGCGCCTTCACCTGAATGCATCCGCCCAGGGCCATGACGGTCAGTCCCGCCATAATGGTCACTATCTTTTTCATTTCGGCTCCGTATTTCGCACAGTCTCGCTTGCCACAGGCTGAACCGCAAGACCTGATTGCAAATCGCGGGCGCTTTGCGCGCGCATCTTTTCCTGCGTTTCCTCAGCCACCCTGTCACGGACCGCCTGCGTCGGATCGGTATAATATTGGGCGTTGCGCATCAGCCCTCGGAAAGGCGCGGCAATGCGAACATTGAAGATGAAGGGCAAGCCCACGAAATTGCCGGCCAGCCCTCGCGGCACGCCGCCCAATTGGCCCCGGTTGACGCCGTTGAACACCACATTGGTCACCATCTCGCCATCCAGCGCGCCATCCATCAGGATGGTGAGGCATTTATATTGCAGATCCTTCAGCGCGTCGAAGGCGACCTTGCCCATAACTCCGACTTGTTCGTTCGACACTGGCCCCACATAGGACAGCACGCCGGACTGGCGCGTTGGGTCGCAGGGGATGCTAGGCAGCACGCCCTCGGGCATGATCAGCGGCGCCATGCCCTGCTGCCGCGCGACCAGCACGCCGCCGGCGACCCGCCCGCCCTGCGCATTGAAGATCAGCGGCATGATGCCGTCGAACGTGCCGGTGGCCGACACGTTCTTGAGGTCCATCGCCTGGATGAAGGCACCAGCGTCGAGGCCGATGACCCGGAAGGTCAGATAGCGGTCGACATCGGCACCAAAGTCCATGGTCGTGGGCAGAAGCACCAGTTCACCGCCCGAAAAGGGAAAGCCGCCGCCCTCGATATGCACCTTCTGCCCGGCACCCAGGCGATAGCGCACCGTACCATTGCGTGCCTCGACCCCCGGATTGACCAGCGCGATTCGCGCCTCCTGTCCGGTCGGCGTCACCATGTTGAGCAGGTCGGAGAAGCGGATTTCGCCAGACAGTCCCTCGACCGGGCCGAATGCCGCCGCCAGATCCAGCCGATCGGTCCGGAAGACGCCATCGCTGCTGACATCGGAACCGGTCCAGCGGATATGCCCCTCGCCGGTCACGCGGCCAGCGACATTGGCGATCACGCCGAGCGTCAACGGCGTCAGTTCCTCCGGCTGCAATCCCGGCCCGAAGCCAAGGTCCGGCACGGTCAGGTCGGCATGCCCCTTCCCGCTGCCCAGGTCGTGCGCAATATCGGCGCGCGCCACCGTGGCGCCCTTGCCCGGCACCTGCAGCGTGCCGGTCGCGGTGATTCGGCCATCCTTCATCGCCAGGGCAAAGTCAGGCACGGACAGCGGGTTGAAGCGCACTGAAGGCTGCGCATCGCGCACCTGCATCGCCGCCTTGAGCGACAGCGCCCCCTTGGCAAAGGCCCAGCCGCCCGCCCCCTGTTCGACGATCAGCGGCACGGTGCCGATCCGTCCGCCCGCGCCCTTGATGTCGCCGGCAAAGCCATCCTTCGTCGCCGCACCGGTGACGCTCGTCGCAGACAGGCGCACCGGCGCATCCTCCGGGCCGATGGCGAAATCGGCGTTGCCCAGGGTGAAACCGGTCTGGCCCAATATCAGACGGGCATTGTCCGCCTTGAGCCGCATCGGGCTGTCACCGCTTCGCCCGTTCAGCGCGACATTGCGAAGCTCCGCACCGCCCTTCATGCCGCCCGCCCCCATGGCGAAAAGCGCCGAATTGGGCAGTGGGCAGAGCGTCTGCCGGGTCTGCCCCAGCGCGAAGCTGCCATAGCGCGCTTCCAGCAAGGTCAGTGGCACGCAATGTTCGTTGATCGCGATCGCGCCATTGGGCGCCAGCCGGCCATCGATCGGCAGGCCAAGACCGCGAACAGCCCCATCGGGCAGCGGCCCATCCAGCCGCAATGCCGTCGTGAAGCGGGTATCGCCCTTCGGCCCGGCAACGAATCGGACAGGCTCGAACGCCAGCCGGGCGCCGTCGGCCGTATAGGGATCGATGAACAGCTGCCCGCCAAAACCGCCGCCGGCGCGGCGGGCCAGCCGGAGCGCCGCCTTGGGCAAGCCCCCGCCCTGCGACGTGATCGCGCCGTCCAGCGCCCAGTCGATCGCCGCGCCGCCCTTGCCCGGCCAGGCCAGCGTCACCCGGCCGTCCCGCGCCACGGCCACCTGCGCGCCGCTGCGCGCTGCAAATTCCGTATCGGTCAGCACCAGACTACCGGCATCGCCCTTCTGCGCCAGCGCCACCCGTGCCCGCAGCAGATTATCCGCCCCGGCCCGCCGGGCTGCATCCGCCAACCGCAGGGCCAGCGGCGCCACCGGCGTGCCAGCCGTCGATGTGCGCAAAGCCGCCAGCGGATCGCGCCCGGCCATCCGCCCGTTCCGCGCGGTCAGATCGCCGTTGAAGGTCGCATCACCGCCGCGCAGCGTCCAGTCACCGGCCAGTTCGGTTGGCCCCGCCAGCACACCGGCACCGGAAACGGCGCGCGCGCCGATCCGCGCCCGTCCGGCCATGGCCTTGGCCGAACCGTCGAACTCAATCCGACCGACAGGGGCCGCCAGCAACATGCCCTGCGCCTTGAGCGCCTCGCCCGCCAGCTTGGCCGATCCGTTCCAGCGGTCCAGCCCCTGGCCCAGCCACAGGTCGATCTCGGCCGTCGGCGCAGCCATCGCCATGTCCGCGCAGGCCAGCGCATCGCCCTTGATCGGCCCGCGCAGGTGCGGCCGGCCGTCCACCATCGCCACATCCAGCCAGGCGCTGGCCCTGGCCACGCCACAGCCGGCCATCCGTGCCCTGGGCATGGCAGCGGCCAGCTTGCCGCGGAAACCCGATTTCAGATTGCCATTGCCATCGATCTGCATGCCGACCGCACCCGCATCGGTATCCAGCCGCAACTGCGCGTCGCGCAAATGAAGCAGCAGGTCGGGCATGGCGAATGGGTCGGTAGATTCGGGATCGCGAAACTTGTCCAGTTCACCCAGCGTCAGCACGCCGTCGCGATAGGCGCCGCGCATCCGCACGCCACCGGCGCGCACTGCTGCCACCTGTGGCGTCACGCCGGAAAAGGCGATGTCGACCTCCACCCAGCGGGCGGTCAGGTCCGGCCGTGCCGGATCGCCCAGCACGACATTCTCGATCCGCTGGGTGCGCAGGCCCACCTGCGTCAGGTCATAATTAGCCTGGACCCCGCGCCGGTTCAGTTCGCGATTGACGAAATTCTCGGCGATCGGCGCGCGCTGCGTCCACAGCGCGACCAGCACCAGGCCGAGCGAACCCGTCCCGACACCCAGCCAGCGCAGCCAGCCCCGGCGAATTTCGGCTTCGCCGTTCTCGTCTTCCATCTGCCTGGCCAACCCCGACTTTCGCTCGCACTTCAGGTCCGTAACGCATCCATAACGTCCGACCCATTGGAAATATCCACCCCTGAAATAGCCTTGCCCACGAAATCCGCAAAGCCTAGCCTTCATTTGCCGGGGAATGGGGGATCGCCAGCATGACCGAAAAGGACGAACGCGCGAGCCAGGATGGTGCCGGTCATCGCGCCCGCCTGCGCCAGCGCCTGGCCGAAGGCGGCGACGGGCTACTCGACCATGAACTGATCGAATATCTGCTCGCGCTCGCCATCCCCCGCCGCGACACCAAGCCGCTGGCCCGGCTGCTGCTGCGCGAATTTGGCGGGATCGGCGGATTGATGGCGGCCGACTGGCAGGCGATCGCACGGGTGCCCGGCATGGGCGACACCAGCGTCGCCGCGATCAAGATCGTCCAGGCCACCGCGCTGCGAATGCTGCGCAACGATGTGGCCGAACGACCGGTGCTGGGCAGTTGGCAAGCGCTGCTCGACTATCTGCGCGCCGACATGGCCTATCTCCATGTCGAACGGGTGCGGGTGCTGCACCTCAACAGCCGCAACATGCTGATCCGCGACGAGAATATGGGCGACGGATCGATCGACCAGGCGGCTATATATACGCGCGAGGTTATCAAGCGGGCCATGGAACTGGGATCGGCGGCGCTGATCCTGGTCCACAACCATCCCACTACCCCCCTTTTCATCACGCTGGATCACGCTCAATACCATTGAAACACAATGATTTTTTGGCTTGTCGTGCTGCCGGATATCGTGGCATATTGGGGTCGGCTTTAAGGGGATCGACGCCCTTTTTGACCCCAGTCGCCGACCCCACAAAACCGTCTCGCGACCCCACTTGGAAGCCAACGGGAGACCCCAGTGCCAAGCCTTACAGATGGAGAAATTCGCCGCGCCCTTAAACAGGTCGAGCAGACCGGCAAGCAGCTTAGCCTCGTCGATGGCGAGGGACACGGAACCGGCCGCCTGGTTCTGGTAATGAAGCCAATGCCAACCCGTGTAACAGCGGACTGGATGGCTCAGCAGTGGCGGGACCAAAAGCGAATCAAGAAGAAGCTCGGATCTTATCCCGCGATGCCACTCTCGAAGGCACGAGAGGTCTTTCATCGCGATTTTGCCGACATGATCCAGAAGGGTCGCAGCATCAAGATCGCTGGCGACACCCGACCTGGCACAGTCGCGGACCTCTTCGAAGCCTATGTCGCCTATCTCAAGGACGCAGGGAAGCCTTCCTGGAAAGAAGCCGAAAAGGGGTTGAACAAAGTCGCGGACACACTCGGACGCAACCGCCCAGCGCGGGACATTGAGCCCGAGGAAATTACCGATGTAATCCGCCCCATTTACGAGCGCGGAAAGCGGTCGATGGCCGACCACGTCCGCAGCTATATCCGTTCCGCCTTTAGCTGGGGCCTGAAATCAGAGCACGACTATCGATCGTCTTCTTCTCGACGCTTTCGCCTCGTCTACAACCCCGCGGCCGGCATTCCGACGGAACCCAAGAAGGTTGGAACGCGCTGGTTGGATGAGGAAGAATTCCTGCGTCTCTATCGGTGGCTTGAATGCCCCGACACTCCTGTCCATCCGCCCTACACCAGGGCTGTGCGTATTCTCATGTTGACCGGACAGCGCGTAGAAGAGATCGCTCGGCTGCACATCGATCAGTGGGATGCCAAGGAGCGTATAATCGACTGGTCCAAGACAAAGAATGGCAAGCCTCATGCCATCCCTGTACCCAGCGCCGCCGCCGAGTTGATCGAGTCCATCACACCCAACGCTCACGGCTGGTTTTTTCCGTCAGCCAAGGACCCTTCGAAGCCCGTCAGCCATGGCACGCTCTATTCCTTCATGTGGCGACAGCGCGACCGTGAGGTGATCCCATTTGTTACCAACCGGGATCTGCGCAGGACCTGGAAGACGCTGGCTGGCAAAGCAGGACTCTCTAAGGAAATCCGCGATCGCCTCCAAAATCACACGCTTCAGGACGTCAGCTCAAAGAGCTATGACCGCTGGAACTATATGCCCGAGAAGCGAGCCGCCATGGCCAAATGGGACAAATTCGTCCACGCACTTTTAGCTAAGAAGCGGGGCAATCGCGCTCTAAGGAAAGCAGCATGAACAAGTGCTCACTCCTGGTCGCCGCAATTTTTGTGTTGTTTGGTTTCGCAGCCCCAGCCGCGGCCGATCCCTGTGAAGGCCCTCTCCCCAAACAACTCGGGGCGACCTTCACCGGCACCATACGATATGTGGGCGATGGCGACAGCCTGTGCGTCGGGCGAACCGAAAGACCAGAAGAATGGATCGAGGTCCGTCTCGCTGACTTCAACGCACCGGAATTGCATGACCCCGCAGGTGAAGCAGCGAAACAAACACTTACCAGGATCGCTTTTGGTCGATCCGTCCTATGCAGGACCGAACGCGGACGTAGCGGGCGTGTTATTTCCTTCGATCGCGTGATCGCCCGCTGTCAGATCGACGGCCGTTCATTGGGAGACGCCATGCGAGCCGCTGGCGTTGCCGAAGGGGGCCATTGAAGGCGGTCCTCGCAATCTTGGACCGACAATCGCGAATGTCCTAGCTCTCAGAAAACGCCGTTCCCTTTCTACTCCACAGACTTTTCCGTAAATCCGAGGGTGTTTGCGTTCTCGATAAGGGTGCGCACCTTCGCGCGATCGAGACCCGAGGGGACCTCCGCATCGATTTCCAGTCGGAGTTTCACCTCGCTGCCGGGTAGCGTTGTCAACTGCTCGACGATGGCTTCAACAATCTGATGGATGTCCCTCGCAGGTCTTTCCGCCGAGATCATCACCGCGCCAGTGAACCGCGTTGGTTTTCTTTCCACCGGCGGCGCAGTCGGTCCATCACCCGCTGGCGGACTGCCGAGAGGTTGCGAGCCGTCACTAGGCCCTGTGGGCGTCCCGGCCGGAACGGACGAGATTGGCACAGGACGATGGGCCTCTGCCACAGCCGGCTTCACAATGATGCTGTCGCTGTCGATCACGACTACAGCGTTTACCGCACGTTCGATCGCCAGCCCCAGATAGGTGTCCGACCTCTCGTCCCATCGCTCAGCATAAGCGAACGGACCGGGCAGCATGCCGCTGACGGCCGACTGCACCGCCTTGACGAGGACATCCTGGCCCCGCAGGCGAGGCAGATAGATGTAGCGATTGAGATATTCGCGCAGATCCTTCAGAGCCAAATGAGGCTTGTCGTTCCAGATATATTTCTGGAGATCACGGTCGAGGCGCGACGGCCCCAGTTCGGTGAGCAAACCTTCTTCAGCCGCCAGCTTCTTGCTCGCTCGCGCCAGCAGCCCGTCCTGAGCGGGGATCTTGCCCGACACCCACTCCCAATCGGCCTGGGCGCTCTCCTGAGCCGGGTAGTGCAGATAGCACCACGCCTCTTTCATGCGTGTTTTCATCGTCTCGTTAGCTTCGGCCAGCTTGGTTTTGGCAAGCGCGCTGTCGCTCTGGGTGAGGTTCAGCCTTTCCGTATCGCGGACGATCTCACCCCAGGCCAGGGAGGCGCGCACCGCGTCTTTCAAATGATCGAGTTGGCGGGCTTCCGCAGCGATGAACACCAACATGTTGCGATAGACACGCGGCGTGCTGCCGCGCTGCATGAGGATGTCTTTCGCCTCGACCAGTGCATCCGAACCATCGCGCCCGTTATGCGGATGTTTGACGCCCAGCACCACGGCGCGCACACCGCCCGCTTCATCGGGAACTTCGGCAGATGTGGCGGGGGCGACCTGCACGGCGTCGAAATGCCCGCGATCGGCGAGGCCGTTCACATATTTGCCGAGTTCAGCATCGACAGTCACATCGACCAGCGCCGCCTCGATCTGCGCGGACTTATCCGCCTCTTCTGCAACCCCGTCGATACCATCGTCATCATCGGGTTCGGTGACGGGCTGGGCCATCGCTGCGACGACCATGTGCTCAGGGCCGAGGATGAAATTTTCTTCGAGATACTCCCTGATATCCGCCGGCGAGCGCTCGAACGCATAGGCCAACGCCGCGCGAATATCTGCGCTGAGGTTCCTGCCGATCTCTTCCGGCACCCGCCTTGCGAGCTTGGCCTTGGACAGCGGACTGACGAACAGCTTGCCCTCGAGCCACAGGATGTCGGTGAGCCGCGCCGTCCCCGCGGGGACGCCATCAAGATAGGGTACGACCTCCAGCTTGGGGGTCTGGACCCAGCTCGTCGCCGCGATCGCTTCCGCCAGCGCCCGCACACGCACGGTCTCGGCGGCATCGGCAAGTTCGATCCGTCCGAGCTGCGTTCCGAACGCCGTGAGCCAGGCGCGGCGATCTTCCATGCCGGTCAGCAGCGACGGCTGATTGAAGCGCTCCTCGACAAGGTCCGATAACGCCGGCAACGCTGAGAAAGGCGGCGCCTGCACGACCTCCCCTGACAGGCGCTGAAAATCGGCGGTCTTGCGCTTGACCCATTCGTGCAGGTGGCTCCACCGGAACAAGGTCTGCATGCTCAGGCCATAGGCGAGCGACTCGATCGGCGCCCACTCGCCCACGAGGTTCAGCCAGTGTCCGCACTCCTCCCAGATACGGGTCGGGTAACGGACCAACAGCGTGCGAACACGCCGGGCGTCGTCGGCCGACAACGCCTTTCCCGAGGCCAGCGTCCCGAGCCATTGCAGCGCCAGGTCCGCCGACGGGCGATCGGCGACACCGACGCGGTGCCACAGGCTGAGATCGAGCACCGACGCGCGCACGACCGCCGCGCCGGGAACATCCTCCTCGTCCCCCGCCAGGAAGATGCCGCCGGACGTCACCCACGTCCCGTCCTGGGCGAGGATCAGCTTCTCCCCCTTGAAGGCGGTTCTGATGTTCTGCGCATCGACGGTCGAGCATCCGTCGAGCATCTGATCGAGTCGGCGATACCATTTCTCAACCTCATGGGCCGGAGCCTTGTCAGATTTGGCCAGGGCGCGCAGCCGGTCGAGCAGACGCCCGGGACCGCTCGGCGTATTGCGGACGCCGAGAAGATCGAGCAGCGGGCGCGTCGTTTCGCGATCAAGCAACCCATGCACGAAGGGCTCGACGGCGATCAGCGCCTCCGGCTCCGGTGTTCTGCGTACTAAGTCCGCCGGAAGCGGGATCATGTTGCGCGTGGCGGGAAGGCAGGGC
>ERZ1292623.1337-Hain-H51-01um-R1-1337-length-23952-cov-5_pt1 | contig 15753 bp, 15 predicted proteins | sample MGYA00564398_ERZ1292623 | MGnify/ENA primary metagenome ERZ1292623 (study PRJEB36523, sample SAMEA6512633) | groundwater metagenome | collected 2019-01-07 | study: AquaDiva: Metagenomics assemblies of 32 groundwater samples | reverse complement strand
CAAGTGCCATTTGCAAAAGAGGTAGCCGATACGCTTATAGAGAAAGGTTTTCGAGTCGAATTAGACGAAAGTGATGAAGGACTTGGAAAGAAAGTCAGACGCGCAAAGGTTGAAAAGACTCCTTATATTCTTGTAATTGGTGAAAAAGAAGTTGCGGAGAAAAAAGTTTCTGTTGAAAGCAGAGACAAAGGAAATTTAGGAGTTCACTCTCTAGAAGAATTACTACCTCTTCTTAAGTAAAGAAAAAAGGCGCCGTAGAGATAATGGCGCTTTTTTTGTTTATAGTGAAACTCTATACATCAATATTCGCTTTTGTCGCATTTGACTGAATAAATGACTTGCGGGAAGGAACATCATCCCCCATGAGAATTTGGAATATTTTTTCCGCTTCTCGAGCGTCCCCTATTGTCACTTGTTTTAAAATTCTGGCCTTTGGATCCATGGTTGTTTCCCAAAGTTCTTCGGCATTCATTTCTCCAAGACCTTTATAGCGCTGTATGTTGGCTTTTGGTTTTTTCTTAGCTATTTCTGATTCAGGAGCCTCTGTTTCCTCTTTTTGAGGCTCTTCTACCTCTTCAGTATCTTTCACATTCACACCCAACTCTTTAAGCACTTTAAGTTTTTCTTCTTCCGAGTAGGTGTAATGCACTTCTTTACCGCGACTTATCTTGTAGAGTGGCGGTTGAGCGATAAAAATATGGCCCTTATCAAGAAGAATTGGAAGAAAGCGATAGAAAAGGGTAAGAAGCAAGGTTCTGATGTGGGCGCCATCAACGTCGGCATCGGTTGCGATAATAACTTTGTGGTAACGAAGCTTGGTAATGTCAAAAGTATCTCCGATTGAAGTGCCTAGTGCGACAACAAGATTTTTAATCTGCTCGGATGCAAGCGCCTTATCCAAACGGGCGCGTTCAATATTGAGAATTTTTCCTCGCAAAGGCAAAATGGCTTGCGTTCTTCGGTCACGCCCGCTTTTGGCTGTACCGCCTGCCGAATCTCCCTCAACAATAAAGACTTCCGCCTCTTCTGCCGAGCGTGTTTGGCAGTCTGCGAGCTTCCCGGGCAACATCATACCTTCCAGTGCCCCCTTGCGCAAAACGCTGTCCTTGGCCGCTTTGGCGGCTTTGCGAGCCTTTAGGGCAAGAATAACCTTATTGACTATTGCTTTGGCATCATCCGGTTTCTCTTCAAGAAATGCCTCAAATGCCTCCCCAAATATGGTTTCAACCATTGCTCTGGCTTCAACACTTCCCAGTTTTGCTTTTGTTTGACCTTCAAATTGAATTTCACGAAGTTTGACAGAGACCACGGCAGTCAAGCCTTCAAGTACGTCTTCCCCGGTAAAGTTCTCGTCCTTTTCCTTTATGAGATTATTTTTGCGCCCAAAGTTGTTGAGCGTGCGTGTGAGTGCGGTTTTAAATCCTGTAACATGCGTCCCACCTTCCGAAGTGTAGATATTATTTGCGAAAGGAAGAATGCGCGAAACAATGTCATCGATATATTGCAAGGACACTTCAACAGAACCATACTGGTCGGTTTGTTTTTCAACTGAAAACACAGTACGGTGCACCGGCTTTTGAAATTGGTTGTAAAAAGAAACCATTGATACCAGTCCTCCCTCAAAATAAAAGGTGGAGGATGGTACTTGGAGATGCAAGTCGTCTAGAAAGAATACATCGGAATCATTGACTTCTTTTTCTTTGCGCGCATCAATAACCGTAATGCGAAGGCCTTTGACTAGGTATGCTTGCTGACGCAGGTGGTCAAGAATTTTATCCCAATCCCAGGCAATTTCCTTGAAGATTTCTGTGTCGGGCTCAAAAGCAACAATAGTGCCGTGCAGTTTTGAAGTTCCTACCCTTTTTACACTCCCCTTTTTTTTACCACGGGCGTATTCTTGAACGAACTGTCCGCCGTCGCGATGTACCTCCACTTTTGTGTAGAGAGATAAAGCATTCACAACTGACGCACCAACTCCATGAAGTCCTCCTGATACGATATACCCTTCACCTCCGAATTTTCCTCCGGCATGGAGCGTTGTCATGATGGTTTCTAGTGCCGAGACTTTAGTCTGCTTGTGTATGTCAACAGGAACACCACGACCATTGTCAACGACTCGGACACGATTGTTGGGAAGGAGTGCGACCTCAATAGTATTTGCGAATGCACCCATCGCCTCGTCGCGTGAGTTATCAAAAATTTCCCAAACGAGATGGTGCAAGCCGTCAGGACCAGTCGTACCGATATACATTCCCGGACGACGGCGAACAGGCTCAAGCCCTTCAAGGACGGTAATATCTTCGGCGCTATACCTGCCCGCCGTAGCTTTGGCACTGGCGGGACTGCCTTTTTTTACCTTTTTTTCTTCTTCTTTTTTAGTCATATAAAGAGTTCTGTAAAAGACTTCTTTTGTTTCGACATCGACTCGGACACCGTGTGCGAGAGTGCTCGCACACGTGCTCCTCACTTGTCGAAATAAACAAAAAAACGCCCCAAATTGCTAACCTTGATTATACCAAAAAACGGCCTAGAAACAAGGGGTCTTGGGGATAATAACTACCCCAAAAAGATGTGATAAAAGGGTATGAGGAGGGTCATATTAGCGCACCTGCCAACCTGCTGTGGAATTAATTGCCTGCGTGATGCGGTTCATAATTTGGTTCACGATATCGTCTGAAAGGGTTTTGTCGTGCGATTGAAACACGAGCCTCCATGCAAAAGAAGTTCTGTCTCCGTCCGGCATTTTTTTGGTAAATACATCGAAGAGGCGTGTTTTTACGAGGAGATTTCCCGCTTCCCTCTCGATAAAAGTGAGTACTTCATTCTCCGGAGTACCTTTCGGAACAAAAATTGCAATGTCGCGAAGAACAAACGGGTAGGCAGATACGGGAGCAAAGCGCGACCCGTTAGAGAGCGACATGAATGTAATAGAGTCGGTAGGTTCGGGGAGGGAGTCGATGAAACGGCCAATGTCCCCTTCCCATACGCCACCTATTTTTTTACCAAATAGCGCAATGTCAGTTCCAAGATTCTTTGAAATTAGAGAAAGGAGTTCATCAAGAACTTTTGAAGTGCTGGAGTACGGAGCGGCACCTACACAAAAAGAAAGATGCTCTTCTTTTTTAGAAAATACTGTGCCAATTTCAAAAAGTCTGATTTCTGAAAGCCCGAGAAGGTCAGCGTAGCGAAGATTAAAACCAAGCGCTTGAGTTACGCTTTCATAGAGAGATTTACGAAGAAATTTCTTGTCCTGAGCTTGTGGATTAGCAAGTTCAACATCACCTCTTGGCTGGAATGAGTAAGTATAGACTTCAGAATATCCTACTGTAAAAAGTATGCTTCTAATTTTTTGAAGATAATAAAGATGCTTATTAGGCAATACCGCACCAGAGTGGCGGGGAAGAGAGGAGGCAATTTTTTCGTATCCGTAGACACGTCCGATTTCTTCAACAAGGTCCTCTGGAATACGGATATCGAGGCGTTCAAAAGGCACTATTACAATAAAACGGTTTGACTCATTAGAAAGTAGTCGACGGAATCCTACAATTTTCTTGAATCCTGAGGATTCAGAAAGTTTTTCTTCGACTACTTTGCCTTCTTTTTCCGTCGCATGAATCACCTTTCCCTCGCCAACATAGATACCACAATGGTCAACGCCTTCGGAGACTTGAGTACCTGGTAAAAATTCCTGCGATACTGTGTGGATGCCTCTGGTAGTAATGCCGGTGTTTGAATACACCACATCCCCGGGTTCGAGCTCTTTTTGGGAGATAGCTGTACCAAATACATACTGGTCAATTGATATCCGAGGTACGGGAACACCTGCGTGCGCGTACACATATGCGACCAATGACGAGCAATCAAAGGCCTGCGGAGCACTTCGCAAAACGCTTGCGCCATATTTGTAAGGCGCGTCAAGACATTCTTTAACGAGAGCAATAATAGTCTTGCGCGGAGAGACCTTTTTGTAGCTAAAAGAAAGCCGGGTTAACACCTCTTCAAGCAAATCTTCTGAAAATGGAGTGCCTAATATTGCTTCAACTTCCCTCTGCGATATACCGACACGATAGGGAGATGCCGGGGATGGATACACGTCCACAACTCCCTCAATCTGTGTGTCCGCTCCAGCAATCTCTTTAATAAGCTCAATAACTTCTCCAATCGCATACATGGTGAGTTCCGGAGAAATGCCGTTTTCAAAACGGATTGACGCATCGGTACGCAGATTAAGAGCGTGGGAAGTCTTTCGCACGGAAACAGAATCAAAATTTGCCGCTTCAAGGATAATATGACGAGTCGTGGAATCAATCTCGGCAGCTTTACCCCCTTTGACACCAGCAATTCCAATAAGTTTTTTTGCACCATCGCGCAAAACAAGAGCACCTTCGGGGAGGGTGTACTCTTTGCCATCAAGCGCCGTAAATAATTCTTCTTTTATGGATGTGCTCACGTTAATCTCTACTTCTCCTTTGGAGGAAAGTTTATCCATGTCAAAAGCATGCAAGGGCTGACCAAGGGAAAACATGACGTAGTTGGCGGCATCAACAATATTATTGATTGATTTTTGTCCGATACTTTCAAGACGCTCCACAAGCCACTTGGGGCTTGGGCTTACAGCGATGTGTGTAAGTACTGCGCCACTATAGCGGTAACAGCCTTTATCCAAAGTGATCTTAAGAATTTTGGAGTGCGAGAAACTCTCAGAGAGCATGAGTGTTTTTCTTTTCAAGCCAAAAAGAAGTGCTATTTCGCCCGCCACACCCCTGTGCGAAAGACAATCGTGGCTCCTGTTAGGAAGAATCGCAATATCAAAAACTGTCTCTCCCCCTTTAGTCTCAACACTTTCTACCTCAAAAGAAGAAAGTGTAAGCGCCTCAGCAACTGCTGAAGATGCTGGGAGATTCCCTTCTTCAATGAAACTTTGGAGCCATGAGAGGTTAACTTTCATCCCGTTAGAAATAGGAAACCTTAAGGTTTCCGTTATTAAAAAATACACCCGTGGGTAGAAAGCCTCGACCAAGACGATAATTCCACTTGTGTTTCAGATTCATAACTTTGCGATTTCTAACGGGATTCATGGAAATTACAATTGATTAACGAGACGCAGGTCTCCACTATATAAAAGGCGAACGTCGGGAATACCATATTTAAGCATTGCAATGCGGTCAATACCTCCTCCGAATGCAAAACCCCGCCATTTCCCCGGATGAATGCCTACAGCTTGAAGCGCCTTGGGGTGCACCATTCCCGCACCCATTACTTCAAGCCAGTGTCCGCCAAAGCGGATATCGATTTCAACTCCCGGTTCAACGAACGGAAAAAAGCTCGGACGGAAACGAATATCGATATCGGGACTTAAAATGGTGCGAAAATAGTGCTCCAAAATTCCCTTGAGCGTTGAAAGCGACGCTTCATTATCAACCATAAGCCCTTCAATCTGAAAAAATTGCGCCTCGTGAGTGGCATCGGTTGCTTCGTGGCGAAATACTTTTCCCGGGGAAATGATACGAAGTGGAGGTTCATTTTTTTCCATGTGCCGAATCTGGACGGGAGAAGTGTGCGTGCGCAGAAGTGTACGGGCGCTTAACGGCAAGAGCCAAAATGTATCCCACATATCACGCGAAGGGTGATGCTCTGGAATATTAAGCGCATCAAAGTTGTAGCGCTCCGTTTCAACTTCCGGTCCCTCAATGAAAGAGAAACCGAGTTGAGAAAAGATGGCAGCACTCTCCTCAATGAGGGTTGTGATGGGGTGACGATGGCCGATTTCCATATACTCGTATTATATAAAAAAAGCGCTTTATTTCAAAGGATTTCGATTGTACAAAGAAAAAAAGATAAGTATAATGCCAAGACCTTTAACACTGTCATGTCTTTTGCGCTATTGTACCCCATTCTCTTTATTTCCCTCTATTTTGAGGTGTTTCTTTTCGTTACTTATTTTGAAAAACGGGGAGTTATAAAAAGAGAGAAAATAAGTGCGACTCTAAAATCCTACCCTTCAGTCACAATTATCGTTCCCTGTTATAACGAGGAAAAAACTGTTTTAAAGACAATTACATCTCTTTTGGCGCTTGAGTACCCGAAAGAAAAACTTTCAATACTTGTTGTTGACGACGGAAGCACAGATAGAACAAGCGAAGTGGTAACTTCGCTTTCGAAAGAGCAATGTATCAGAGTTATTCGTAAGGAAAATGGAGGCAAATACACGGCACTCAACGAGGGACTCTTAGAAACGACAAGTGATATTGTTGGATGTCTTGATGCAGATTCGTTCGTAGAGAAAAATGCGCTCGAACATATAATCCCCTACTTTGAAAATACCCTAGTAATGGCGGTCGTGCCTTCAATTGTCGTCGACCGCCCGCAGAATGTCCTTCAGATGGTCCAGCACATTGAATACTATTGGGGAATATTTCTGCGAAAGGCGCTTTCCTATCTCGGAGCACTCTATGTAACTCCTGGACCATTCACTCTATTCCGCCGGGGAGTGTTTGCGCGTCTTGGTAACTACGTTGAGGGACACAAAACAGAAGACTTGGAATTTGCATTGAGAATGCAGAAAAATGGCTACATAATCGTTAATGCGCATAATGCTCATGTGCATACAGTCTCGCCCCGGACATTTAGAGGCCTGTATGTTCAACGGGTTCGCTGGACATACGGATTCCTTAAAAATGTGTTGGACTATAAAGACATGTTTTTTAAAAAAGAGTATGGGCATTTAGGAATCCTGGTCCTCCCCATGGCAACCGCAACCATCTTCACCGCGCTTTATGCCATGGGCATGACACTGTGGATCCTGGGGGAGCACATTGTCACCGCGATAGACCGCATCGCAACTGTGGTTTTTTCTTTCTCATTTGAAAGTTTCCGTATTGATTGGTTCTACTTCAACATTGATGGGGTGCTCCTTGTGAGTGTGGTTCTCTCCCTCCTCACCATTATGCTTGTTCTCTTAGGTAAAAAACTCACGGAAGGCAATATGCGCCTTTCCCCGGGGATATTTTATTTCTTTTTCATATATCCTCTCATCGCGCCCTTGTGGCTTGCAAAAGCAGTCTACAACGTAGTACTTTCACGAACTGTCGTATGGAAATAATATGACCTCGGCAGATGTTAAAAAATATCTTGTTGTCTTTTTTATTACCGCGCTTATTTTTTTCACCGCGATTTCTCTTGCCAATTCAATAAGCGATAAAAAGCTTGAAGAAATTCGGGCAATTGAAGACAGAGTAGCTATTGATATCCTTTCTTCCGAAACTCAATTCTCACTTCTCGCGGAATCGTCTTGCGACGCGGTTAATACGCCGCTTTTATCCGAAGAGCTTTCTTCTCTCGGAAACAAGTTGGCTTTCGCCGAAGAGGAGCGCGGAAGCAAAGACCCGGAAGTGCGGTCTCTTAAAAAATCCTACTCTCTTCTCTTGATTAAAGATTACCTTTTAATGAAGCGGATAAGCGAGAAATGCAAAATAAACCCGGTATCAATTCTCTACTTTTACTCAAACGAAGGAGAGTGCGGTGATTGCGAAAGAGAAGGATACGTGCTCACGCACCTGCAGAAAAAATACCCCCAATTGCGCATTTATGCATTTGATTATCATCTTCCCCTATCAGCAGTAAAAACCCTTATTGTCGTTAAAAAGGTTGAAAATGATTTGCCTGCTCTTGTCATAAATGAAAAGCAGTATTACGGATTTCAGAGTGTTGAAGATATAGAAAAAGCGGTACCCGCACTGGCAGTGCTTGCATCAAGCACTCCTACTGGAACCGAATAGAAAAAATCCGCCCATGAAGCGGATTTTTCTTTTAGAGTGAGTAAACTATTTTTCAGAACCTTGCTTCTGAACTTTTAGAGCGAAAACATACTTTTTAAAAACCTTTTCTTTCCACAGTGAGTAATCCTCTTTATCAGAGACTAGCGAGCGCGACGGCGCGAGCTCGAGGAATTTTTGAGCACAAAAATATCCGTGCTCTGAAAAGAGGATTACGAACGTCCTTTACTGAACAGCCAGATTTGCTCTTACTCTCCCCCAACCGTAATATTTATCTTTGCCAGACCTGCCTAAATCTTTCGCGGTACTGAAGAGTTTATTTTCAACTTGACTGTGGGTATATGCGGGATGAACGTTTTTAACAAGCGCTATCACACCGGTAATCATGGGTGTTGCCATACTTGTACCACTCCACGTAGCGTAAGCGCTTCCCAAAATACTGGAGTAAATATTTACTCCCGGAGCGGAAATATCCAAGGCATTGCCCCTGCCAGAAAAACTGGCGACTCGGTCAGTGCTACTCACAGCACCTACCGTAGTTGAGTAGCTGATACAACCAGGAATAGAGACACCTGAACTGCCGCTGTTGCCTGCGGCAACAACTACAGTGACGTTTTTCTGGGTCGCATACTTAATCGCGTTAGTTAAGTCGGGTAAAACACCGTCGCAAAAACCTCTATACGTATAAGGTGCTCCAGTGCCCAAACTCAAACTGACAGCATCAGCACCGAAGTCATCGGGGGTTCCGTACACATCGTCAGGGCCGTTTACCGCCCAATAAATAGCGAGTACAACATCGCTAAAGTAACCGGAACCATTATTATCAAGCACTTTGCCTGCTATCACTCCCGCATCGGGAGCCACGCCGAGAGCGGAGGGATCAATACCGTCGGCAGTAATAATTCCTGCTACATGACTGCCATGACCCTGGTCGTCCATAGGGTCATTATCGTTATTCACGAAATCTTTCCCTCCTAAGTAGCTAGAACTTAGTTCGGGATGAAGGTAGTTATAACCAGTGTCGAGTACCACTACTTTCCTACCGCTTCCTGTGTTACCGGAAACATGAACAATATTAGCTCCAATTTGTTGGTTGCCGGAGGCACTTGTTGCGCCAACTTGATGACTTCTAGACCTACCAACTTCTTCATCATCTAAAGCGAATACTCGTATATCCTCGGAGAGAGATAGAGACTCGGCTACTCCAGAGGGACAGCTAAGAGCTTTTAGGATTTTCGCATTCCTTAGCACCTTGCAACCAGAAGAAACCGCTTTACTCACCTCTTCTTCGGTATGGGCAATAACTCTTTTATGCTCGCTACCCCTATCAGCAACTTCTCGGGCACGAACCTCCCCAGCCAGAGCGAAAATCGTTACTAATACAGCCAAAACAACTAGATATTTTTTAAAATTCATATGTATACATTGTACTGATTAGCCTATTAAAGTAAAGAGTGGGGATACATCATGTTGACTCTAGACAAGGGGGAGTTTGATTACTGGAGCCACCTCCCGGACTTGAACCGGGGACCTTCACTTTACAAAAGTGTTGCTCTACCAACTGAGCTAAGGTGGCGATATCTCCGATTATATGGATAAAGAGAGTTACTGCAAATCCTTCGTGGTTTCTTCTTTATCTTTTTCCTTATAGTCGCTGATAGTTTTCAAGAATTCCGAGCGCGGAGTACCTATTTCGTTAAGAGAGCGTTTACCCCGCGAAGAATTGTTAATCGCTTCTATTTTTTTCTCTATATAGTGCGAGAGAGAAGTGAGACGCGCGCCTAAGCGATGAGGAATAGAGAGAAATAAAGCGCTCAAGGTCATGTCTCCACGCCCCAAGAAAAATAGATACGCACTTCTTGCCTTGGGAACTACCGTATCATCCGCGAGACGCAGCTTCTTTGAGAAGAAAAAATCTTTACCGCGTGCGTTTTCAACCCCTTTGATGATAATCATCCCGATAAGAACAACAAGGGCAAAAAGAAGAATCCATATGGTCATTTAGTGTATAGAGAAGCGAGTGAATCTGCGAACCTCTAGTTTTTCTCCGAATTTCTGCACAGCCGCTTCAATTAAATTTTGAATGGTAAGCTCTTGGTCTTTGACGAATAGCTGTTCAAGGAGGATGCGTTCTTTAAAGTAAGCATTGAGCTTGCCTTCAAGGATTTTTCCTTGCATATTTTTTGGTTTGTCGGCAACTTCAGGGAGAAAAACTGCTGTTACCTTGTCCTTTATTTCCTGCGGAATGTCAGCCAACTTGAGAAATTCGGGATTAAGAGCGGCAACATGCATTGCAATATCATAGGCCAACTTTTTGAACTCCTCGTTGCGCGCCACAAAATCCGTCTCGCAGGAAAGCTCAACGAGAGTTCCCACTGACCCTCCCGCATGGATATAAGAAGCAACAACGCCGGACGCAAGAGTCCTGTCTCCTTTCTTCTCAGCAACTTCCTTGCTTTTCTTTCGCAAGATTATGATAGCTTTCTCTCTGTCGCCTCCAGCTTCTTCAAGGGCCTTTCTGCACTGCATGACAGAAACGCCAGTGGCATCCCGCAATTCTTTAATTTGCTCGGTGGTTATCATATGTACGTAATCTTACAACACTTACACTTTTACACTTTTTCCTTCTGTATAGGCGCTTACGATTTCATTTACGAAAAAGGTAATACTTGAAAGTGACGAATCATTGCCGGGAATAGCATAGTCAACATCTTTGAGATTGCAATCAGAACCGGAAAGTGAGACAACCGGGATACCTCCGATACGCGCTTCCGAAACTGCAATATGCTCGCGCTCTGAATCAACGACAAAAACCGCCCCCGGAAGGTCTTTCATGGGAAGAAGCCCTAAAAACTTCTTTTCCATTTTCTCAATTTTTCGGTCAAGGAGAAGTCTCTCTTTTTTGGTGTATTTTCCAAACTCACCCTTCTCCCTCTTTGCTATCAAATCCTCGTATATGGTGACTTGTTTTCTGATGTGACCGAAGTTGGTAAGAGTGCCTCCAATCCAACGGCCTGGAACATTCGGCATTTCTATAGATTCAGCACCCGCCCTCACACTGTCTTGAGCCTCCTTTTTGCCTCCTACAAAGAGAATGGTTTTACCTGCTTGAGCAACACCTTTCACAAACTTTTTTGCCTTTTCAAGCGATTCTTGAGTTGCTTCAAGGTTGAAGATTTCAATGCGATTCTTAGCACCCCAAATATAGGGCTTGACCGTGGGGTGTCTGCGTGAGCGAGTGTAACCAAAATGAGCGCCTGCTTTAAACATCGCATCAACCGCCGATTTATTTTTTACTGTTTCGGTCATGGAAAATATAAAAGGGAGTCTAACAAATAGATTGCCTCAATGCAATGTCCTAAAGCTCACGGCGCTTCCTTCTCCTGCGCTTCTTTAAACGCTTCGACAATTGCCGATAAATCACCCTCAAAAATGCGGACAATGTTGTGCCATGATTCTTTTAAGCGATGGTCGGTCACTCTATCCTGGAGAAGATTGTACGTCCTGATTTTTTCAGATCTGTCTGCCGTTCCTACTTGGTTTTTGCGCTCCGAAGCGATTTTGCTCGTTGCCTTTTCTTCCTCCAGAAGCGTGATTTTTGCGGCAAGAATGCCCATCGCTTTTTCGCGATTTTTAAGCTGGCTGCGCTCGGAGGTGCAGCGCACATCAAGGCCCGTAGGACGATGAATAATTCGAACGGCAGTCTCCACTTTGTTGACATTCTGCCCCCCCGCGCCCCCAGAGCGGGAAAACTCAATATCAAGGTCCGCTGGGTTTATGGTAATGCTTATTTTTTTAGGAATAGGGAGAATCGCAACTGAAGCAGTTGAGGTGTGCACTCGTCCGGATTTTTCGGTCTCTGGAACTCTTTGAATCCGATGTACGCCCGTCTCGAAACGTAAATCTTTATAGACATCTTTTCCAGAAATCTCAAATGAGGCTTCCTTGTAGCCGTTGAGAGCGCTCCGAGACTCATTGAGAATATAAAATCTCCACCCTCGAGAGAGCGCGTATTTCCCATACATATCCGCAAGTTGTTTTGCAAAGAGCGACGCTTCCTCTCCTCCGGCACCGGCGCGCACTTCAAGCACTATTTCATTGGGAAATTCTGCTTCAACTTTCTCCTCTACAAGAATCTTCTCCATTTGTTTAAGAAGATTGTCTTTTTCAAGACTGATTTTTTTTGCTTCCTCCGCAACAAGCACCGCAAGCGATGGGTCACTGCCCATGGAAAGCGTCGCCTGCTCCTCTTTTTCCAAGCTTAGATAGAGGTCAGACAGATATCTTGTTTTGTCATTTTTTTTGAAGCGTTCAATATCCATCCCGTAGTGAAAAATGGCATTATTGCTTCGCAATGAAGCCTTGGCCACTTTGTATAATTACAATAACAAACCCATTGTTGAATCTAGCACAATTTCCCCGTTTGCGACTATGCTATTTTCTACTACGGGGTCCATAGAACATTCTACCCGCCGGAGGGCGGGTATTACTTTGAAGACGTCTTCTTTGCCCGAGAAGGAGCCGATTTTTTCGCCGCTTCGCGTCTTGCCTTGAATTTCTCAACGCGTCCTGCAGAGTCAAGTATTTTTTGCTCGCCGGTATAGAAAGGATGGGATGCGCTTGAAATTTCCACATTGTGGAGAGGGTAGATTTTCCCGTCCTCCCCTGTGCCTTCTTCTTTTGTCTCAATACTTGAAGGAATAAGGAATTTTTTCCCGCTTGCAATATCAAGAAAAACAACCGGGCGGTAGTTTTTCGCGTGAATGTCCTTTTTCATAGGCAGAAACTATACCAAAAGAAAAAACTTTTTGCAATCAAAAGAGCCTATAGGCCTATAGGTTGAGCAGAGGGTCAATCATATTTTCTTGTATATTTTGGGCTTTGACTACAACCTCATTGCCATAAAAGGTATTCGCAGGTCTGCGATTATCGCAGGATCGGCCGGAATAGTAACGGCAGGCGGCATTGCGCTCCGCGGTATACCCCCCAGCTCCAGCACCAAGGTCTTTAAGGTAAATCGCTGTTGCTATGAACGAGTGCCTTGGATCCCAAGGATTTGCAATGTTACCTGACACGCTAAGCGCAACGCCCACACGTTCCTTGAAAAGCTCCCAAGTAGAGGGAATAAATTGCGATGGCCCCATACCCCCTCCATACCCGCGCGACGAGCTCCACCTCGCTTCAGGAGGACAAGATACGGGGGTAATTCTCCAGTCACGTCCAAGCCTAGAGGTAATGTCTCGGAAAGGCTCTGTATCCCGAGGAGCTTTCATTATTTTTTCAAAGGCACTTCCAGTATTTTTACCTACCCCATCTCCATTTTCCAAACTTGAGAGAATGCATGAGCCTTGGTTTTTCCCCAAATCAGACTCTTGAGTCAAAATGGCAAGAATAAGAGCAGAGCGAATGCCTGTCTTCCCGGAAGCGAAGTTGGCATATTCAAGCGCCTCACCGAAAGGAATGCCTTCGCTATCGCGAAGGGTAAAGAGTACTGCCCTGATTTCCGCAGCCCGCTTTTCACGCTCATTGAGAATGGTTTGATAGGCTTTTTCCTGATTTTTATTGATGGAAAGAAGGCCCTTTTTTTCACCTTCTTTCTTTTCAACCACCCTTTTTTCAGTTTCAACAGATACTTTTATATCGGTTTCCTGGTCCTTGCGTTTTTGAAGAACATCTTTTTGTGTTTCATTTTCCTCTTTTGTCGCTCGTATCTCTTCAAAGAGTTCTTGAAGAGAGCGGTTGACTGACTGAAAAGAATCAAAATCACCCAAGAATTCCGATAAATCCTTCCCGGCAAGGGCAATCTCAACGAGAGAATAGGAGTCGAGCTCGTTGGTCTTTCTCATAAGCACCGCAAGAGACTCACGCCCGCGCTCAATACGCTCGGAGAGGGTTTGAATGGTCGCATTTTTCACTGAAATATCTTTCCCCAACTGCCGAATGCGGATATTTTGAGCTTTTATTTTAAGCTGTGCTGAAGTAATTTCCGCGTTAAGAATTGCAATATCACGCTCAAGAGAAACAGATTCCCGCTGTTTACTTTGCAGTGTTTGTTGCCACTTGGCGATTTCAAGTTGAACTGCTTCGTACTCGGCTCGAAGCTGTGCTTCTCTTTGCGCCACGGCATCAGGAGAAACCGTCTGCGCATGAGACACGTAAGGAAAAGAGAACATGCTTAGGAATACAAAAATGAATGGCAGATAAAAATGCATAGATATTCTATGCATTATAGCAAACCAAGGCTCCTTCCCTATTATTTCTTAGGAGCTTTAGGCGCAGGAGCTTTAGGCGCAGCAGTTACGGCAGCTTCAGGGGTACCTTCTTCAGCAGTCGGTTCTTTTCCTTTCTTCTCAACTTCAATATCTGTGATATCCATCAGTGTTTCTTCCACTTTTTCTTCCTTAGGTTCTGTTACAGAAACAATGACATCGTCTGGAGAAACCGCAAGGAACACACCCTCGGGCAGTGTAATATCTTTAGCGGTGATGTGGCTTCCAAAAGTAGTGAGTGAGGAAATATCTATTTCAATATGATGCGGAAGATTAGTCGGCTCTGCTTCAATTTCAAGGTCGTAAAGCACTTTAATGAGCACGCCCCCGAGCTCTTTGACCGCAGGAGATGAACCGATAAACTCAATAGGGACTTTAACTTTTATCTTGTCGCCTTTTTCAAACACATAAAAATCGGCATGGCGAGGAATATCGGTGACAGGGTCTAGGTCAACGTCATGAACAAGGACAAGCAGTTCGCCTTTTTGGGTTTTGAGAGATACAACGGTGGATTCGCCGGCTTTCTTCCAAAGCTTGATAAAGGTGCGTTGAGGAACAGAAATAGAAGTTGAAGGAGTTTTTTTACCGTAAAAAACCGCAGGCATTAAGCCTTTACTTCGCAATTGCGACAAGCTGTCCTTGGCGCTTCTTTCTGTGACTTCAAGTGTTAACATAGGGCTGTATTATATATATTGAACTCAAAAAGTCAAAAGAGCGCTCGCAGTATCTTTTCTGGAGCACACATATCCGCCCGCTGGCGGATTGCTCTGCTCGTGCCGTCGCACGTGCGCAAGGCTCCAGAAAAGATACTGCTCGCTTTAAAAGTAATTATCGCTAGTCTTTGAGGAAGGGGGTATTCGCTCTTAAAAAGGAAATCAACTCGCTGGTCTCTGAAAAAAGAATTACTCGCTTTAAGAAAAAGACTAGGAGTACACTAAGTGCTTTTTGATGTATTCAATTCCTTCGCTCCCCTTTTTGCCAGGATTGAAGATATCAAGAGGGTCAAAAATCCTATTTGTTTCCTTAAAGAGAGCGTATATCTCTTTCCCAAACATTTTTGTGAGATATGGCGTGCGAATAATGCCGTCATTGTGTTCCGCTGTGATTGAGCCGCCGTAAGAGAGCACGAGGTCATACACTTTTTCCGAAAGCTCTAGGACAATCTTGTGATTCTCTTCTTTTTTCATATCCATGAGGGGAATGATGTGGAAATTCCCGCTTCCCGCATGTCCCGCCACTGTGTAGACAAGTTTGTACTCATCAAGGAGCGAGATTAGTTTCGGCCAAAATTCCGGCAAGTGCTCTGGATTAACGACAATATCATCAATAAACGGCGCGGTACGGGTCCCGTGAAGATGCCGGCGCAAGAGATTGAAGCTTTCTCGACGAATGGTCCAGTACTTTTCCGACTCTTCAACCGAACTCGTAATGCGACTCGCGAAACCGAATTTTTTCATGTGAGCGTCTACTTCCTTCATTGTGCGGTCAATATCTACCAGAGAATCCCCGGCAAACTCGGCGAGAATGACAAAGCGGGGCATTCCTTTTGTGAGTATCATCCATAATTCGGGAAGAAAACTTAAAAGAAATTTGATGAAGTTCTTTGTTTTCATGCTCTTCCAAATTCCGGGCATAAATTTAAACGCCAGCCTCATCGTATGGTCATCATAGGATTCGAAACTCTCAGGCTTGTAGCGCAGGACCGCTTG
>ERZ1292623.2585-Hain-H51-01um-R1-2585-length-16028-cov-6_pt1 | contig 15757 bp, 12 predicted proteins | sample MGYA00564398_ERZ1292623 | MGnify/ENA primary metagenome ERZ1292623 (study PRJEB36523, sample SAMEA6512633) | groundwater metagenome | collected 2019-01-07 | study: AquaDiva: Metagenomics assemblies of 32 groundwater samples | reverse complement strand
CCGCCGCGGCGGCAACATCCACGGCAACATCCACGGCGCCGACATCGCCATGGCCCGTGTCTTCCGGAGGATCATGGGCGCCGGAAGTCGCTGCTGCGGTACCGGCTCCGTCCGTTTCCCTCACGGTCCGCGAGTGCGACAACTCCCTCTCGTCCTCCGGGTGCCTCACCGCGTCCACCACGCTCGCACTTTCTTGGGTCTCGGGCGCGTCCAATCTTTCCTACTACACTGTGACATGCACCGTGCAGAACGCCGCGTGTACCGGATTCAATTTTTCCAACACCACGGCAACGAGCACCTCGTATGCCGTGCCCGATGACACCGCGGTCTACACCTTTGCCGCGCGGGCTGTCGCAACAGACAATCAAGAGAGCAGTGAAGCATCGCAAGCGGCGGAAGTGGCAGGGCGTCCCGTGGTCATCAACGAAATCGCGTGGGCAGGCACCGGCTCAACCCAGACGCTTACAGCGGACGAGTGGATTGAACTCCACAATCCCACGGGGAAAACCGTCTCGCTCTCCGGATGGGTGCTGCGCTCGGCCACGGACAATAGTCCATACATTCCGCTCTCCGGCTCCATCTCCGCGGGGGGATATGTCCTCCTCGAACGTAGTCCGGACGACAACGCCGTCTCTGACATCATCGCCCATCAAACCTACACCGGCTCTCTGGTCAACACCGGCGAGCAGTTGGAACTGTCCCGCGCCTCCACCACGATGGATCAATCCCCGGCAACCGGCGCCTGCGGCGTAAACTTCTGGTGCTACGGCGACTCCGGCTCCTACAAAACCATGGAGCGGTTTGATCCGGAAGCGTCCGGCCTTGACTCTGCCAACTGGGGCACGTTTGCAGGCATCCTGGCCAACGGCACCAACGCTGACGGCGCCGCAATCTCAGGCACCCCGAACCGGAGAAACAGCATCAACTACTTTCCCGCCAACGCCGCGCTCGCCCAGGACACCACGCTCACGACCCGGCGCAGCCCCTACATCATCACCAGCACCTTCACGGTGCCCAGCAGCGTTATGCTCACCATTGACCCGGGCGTGGTGATCAAAATGTATAGTGGGTCCGCCGCGGTTAGTGTCAGCGGCAGCATCATGGCAGGGGGCACCAGCGCCTCGCCTGTGGTCTTTACGTCTTTCCACGACGACGATTGCGGTATCACCGGCGGGTGCGGCGACACCAATGCTACGTCGACTCAACCCGCGGCGGGCGACTGGGTGTCGGTGAAAGTGGCGTCTGGCGCCGCGAGTTCCACCTTTTCCTATACCACCTTCCGCTACGGCGGCGTGGAGGACGCCGCAGGCGCGCATTGGGCGAACCTTCGGGTTGAGAACGCGTCTACGACCGTGAAAAACTCCGTCATTGAAAAATCGAAAACATACGGCGTGTGGCTCAAAAACGCCGGGGGCGGGACGATTGAGGGAAATACCATCCGTGAAAACAACCGAAATATCTCGGGGCAAACCCAGGGCATCGGCCTGGTGTCTAGTGCCAGCAACGCCGCGATACGGAGCAACACGTTTACGCAAAATACCAAAGGACTGGTGATTGAATCCGGCGGGACATTCGCGGTGTCCAGCAATACATTTACTCAAAATACGGTCGCCGCCGTGGAGGTCTCCAACTCCTACCCCGTGTTTTCCGGCAACACCGCCTCTGCAAATCGCTGGAACGGCATTACGATTCAAAATTCCCAAACCCAGGACTATACGCTGGGCACCGATCTCCCCACTATTATCAGCGGCACCTATACGGTGCAGCAGGGTGCCACACTCACCGTGCCCGCTGGCGCTGTCGTAAAGTTTGCCACCTCCACGCCGAGCATCCTGTCCGTGGCAGGCACCCTGACTGCCGCAGGGACCAGCGCCTCGCGCGCGGTCTTTACATCCCTCCACGACGACGTCTACGCGGGCGACACCAACAATGATGGTTCGGCAAGCTCACCACAAGCAGGCGATTGGAGATACATCTCCTTTACACAGAATCTCGCGACCTCCACTCTTACCTATACCATCATCCGCTACGGCGGGGACAAAACCGCAAGCCCGGATGACGGCGCCATCCGCGTGAGCAACGCCTCGCCTGAAATTCGCAACACGACCATTGCGTCCAATTACGGCATCGGCGTCTATATGTCAGCCGCCACGTCCACGGTGATCGCGGATAGCATCATAGAGGAGCACCGCGATCTCACGAGCGAGACGTTTTACGGGCTGTTCCTCACGGCTTCTTCCACGCCCACGATCAGCAACACCCTCTTCCGCAACAACGAGGCGCACATCTTTACTGACAGCACCTCCACCACCACCGACAGCGGCGGGAATACGTACGTAAATGAGTAATGCTTATCGCACATCAAATGTCGCAAGCTTAGCTTGCGATTTTGCTTTATATAAGGGAGAAAGAGGCGATAATTTCCATTTTTGCGGTAAGCTTAGCTTACCGCAGGATTACCGCAACGCTTACGGTAAATTTGCCGCAAGAGCTGGGGATACGCCTGCATTACTACGAAACTTAGTCTCCATAGTAAGCGGTGAGGCGTTTTACATTTTTCCCCTGATTATCTATGATGGAATCATGGATAGGATCATGCCGGTTTTACGAACGTTCACAAAAGACACCGCGGGACAAATCGGGGAGCAGGTCGTGCTCATGGGGTGGGTTGCAGGGCGGCGCGACCATGGGAAGTTGATTTTCATTGATCTCCGCGACCGGTGGGGCACGGTGCAGGCGGTGTTTTCACCCGCGGATACGGCGTTGCTGGCCCAAGCGGATCAACTGCGGAGCGAATGGGTGGTGCGGATTGAAGGTACCATAAAAGAACGCCCGAAGGGCATGGAAAATCCGGCGCTAGCCACCGGCCGCATTGAGATTGCGGCAAAAAAATTGGACATACTGGCGGAGGCAAAAACCCCGCCGTTTGCCCTGGACACCGACGGCCTGGAGATCGGCGAGGAGCACCGGATGCGCTACCGGTATCTGGATCTCCGGCGCGAGCGGATGAAACAGAATCTCATCATGCGCGACCGCGCGATTGCTTTCATCCGCCAGTATCTGCGAGAGCGGGATTTTATAGAAATAGAGACGCCGATCCTCACCAAGTCCACGCCTGAGGGCGCGCGCGACTACGTGGTGCCCTCGCGCCTGTATCCGGGCAAGTTCTACGCGCTGCCGCAATCGCCCCAGCAGTACAAGCAACTTTTGATGGTCGCGGGGATTGAAAAATATTTTCAGATCGCGCGTTGTCTGCGTGACGAGGATACTCGCGGCGACCGTCAGCCCGAGCATACCCAGCTTGATATGGAAATGTCTTTCATTACTGCCGAGGAGGTTATGTCGTTGACCGAGGCCTTGATGACTGAAATGGTGCATACGCTGTACCCCGAAAAGAGATTCAAAACGCCGTGGCCGCGGATTTCGTATCATGAGGCGATGGAAAAATATGGCACTGACAAGCCGGACCTGCGTCAAGACAAAAATGATCCGGGCGAACTTGCGTTTGCGTGGGTCGTAGATTTCCCGAGTTTTGAGCGGGACAAACACACCGGTGCAATCCAACCTGTGCATCATATGTTTGTACAGCCGCGGGATGAGAGCGTCCCGCTGATTGATACCGATCCGCTGAAAATGATCAGTACCCAATACGACTGGGTGTGCAATGGTTATGAACTCTGCAGCGGCAGTATACGGATTACCGATCCGGCACTGCAGATAAAAGTGTTCAAGTTGTTGGGGATGAATGAAGAAAAAGCAAAAAAGGACTTCGGGCATCTCTTGGATGCGTTTTCGTACGGCGTGCCGCCGCACGGGGGCATTGCTCCGGGCATTGACCGTCTGCTGATGATTTTGCAGGGGGAGTCCAACATCCGCGAGGTGATCGCGTTCCCCAAGACCGGCGACGGCCGCGACTTGATGATGGACTCCCCGGCGGAGATTGACGCGGCGCAGTGGAAAGAATTGCATTTGAAAACGGACACGAAGTGACCTATCACGTGCGGCAGGAAAAATTTGAGGGGCCGCTGGAGGTGCTGCTGGATCTCGTGGAGCGGGAGCGGCTTTCCGTCTCCGAGGTGTCGCTCTCGCGCGTGGCAGAGGAGTATCTGGCGTATGTGCAGTCGCTCGCCTCCCCGGATCCTGAGGAGCTTGCCGGTTTTCTCCTGATCGCTGTGCAACTCATACTCATCAAGTCGCGCTCGCTCCTGCCGGGATTGGCAGTGCCGCCGGAGGAGGAGCAGTCCATTCAGGAGTTGGAGGAGCGGCTGCGCCTGTTGCAACGGCTGCGGGACGCGGGCCGCTGCATCAAGGATATGGAGCAGGCGCATCGGCGCCTGTACGGCCGTATTGCGTATCAGGGCATGGCCCCCGTCTTCGCCCCGCCACGGGGAGCGACGCCGGATATGCTTGCCGCGACGGTTGCCGCGGTTCTGGCGCTCATCCCCAAAGCGGAAAGAATTATTGAGGAGAAGATGCGGCGCGTCGTCTCTTTGGAAGAAAGGATACAGGCCATTCGCCGCGTGCTCCACGCCGTCACGGAGCGCGGATTTTCGGAGGTCGTGCGGGGCGCCAAAGAAAAAATGGAGATCGTCGTGAGTTTCTTGGCGCTCTTGGAGCTCGCCCGGCAGAAATTTGTGGACCTCTCGCAGGAGACGCCCTTTGCGGACATACGGATACGCAAGGTCATATCAAATTCGTATGAATGAGTTTGGTGAATAATGTCTCATTCATGCGGTTCGTTCACATTCCAAACTAAGTTTTTTAGCGTCAAAACTTAGTTTGGGATGTGAACGGCAGAGCGCCGGGATCTATTATTCATCAAACTTATGAATGAACATCGCGAAATGGACGCGGCGTCCGCCATTGAGAGTATCCTCTTTGTCCACGGGGAGCCGCTGACGGAAAAACGGATCGCCGCAATTTTGGAAGTACCGAAGACGGAGGTTGCCGCGGGGCTGGCCGGACTGTCGCGACGCCTCGCGGGCAGGGGATTAGCGCTCATTGAACACGCGGGCGCGTGGCAGCTGGTAACGCATCCGGACTGCGCGCGTTTTGTGGAGGCGCTGGGCCGCCACCAGCACGCGGAAGAACTCTCGCGCGCGGCATTGGAGACGCTCGCCATCGTGGCGTACCGGGGACCGCTCACGCGCGTGGAGGTAGAATATATCCGTGGCGTCCAGTCCTCATTTTCGCTCCGCACCCTGCTACTCCGCGGGCTCGTGGAGCGCGCGGAACACCAGGACGGCGCGCGCTCGTTTGTCTACAGCGTCAGCATGGATTTTCTCAAGTATCTGGGGCTTGCGCGCCTGTCGGATCTGCCCGATTATGAATCATTGAGGAGATCTGTGGAGACGGAGCCGTCTCCGCCGGGCATATCCGCTGAGAAAGTGTCTGAACCCAATGAATGACGCTGCGGCAAAACAGAAATTGTTGCTTCCGCTTCTGTGTGGGCTTTTTTTGTCTGTGGCGGTGCTCTCGTCCGTGGTCGGGGAGATGCCGCGCGGGACGCCGCGGGGCCTAGCTGCGGTCGCACCCGCGGTCTCGGAGCCGGCGCTCTCGGCAGAGGCGTACATCGTGCGCTTTGCCGGGGATACGACGCCGCTCTTGGGGCGGCGAATAGATAAGCCGACTGCCCCGGCGAGTTTGACCAAACTCATGACCGCCGCGGTTGCCGCGGAAAAACTCTCTGCCGCGGATACGGGCGTCCTGTCCGCGTATGCCAAAGAGGTGGAGGAGCGGAGAAGCCCGGCCAAAACGGGCGAGGAGTTCTCGCGCGACGACCTGCTCCGTCTCTCGCTCGTCATGTCCGCCAACGACGCGGCGCTGGCCTTGGCCGAGCGCGTCGGGGAATACGCAAGCGCCTTTTCTTCCCCGGAGCGCGCGGCTGCCTTCGTGCGGCTGATGAATGCCAAGGCGCGGATCCTGGGGATGGAAGAGACGCATTTTGAAAACCCGACGGGGCTGGACGCGCCGGGGCATCTGTCCACTGCCAATGACTTGGCGCGGCTCGCCGAGTACATCCTGCGCCGGCATCCGCGGCTATGGGAGATGACGCGGGCAGAGGAAGTACCAGTGACGGCATTGAATCACGCGGTCTATACGATCGCAACGAGCAATGATCTGCTCCGAGAATTTCCCGCGCTTATCGGCGGCAAGACCGGACTCACGGATCATGCAAAGGAAGCATTACTTTTGTTGTATCCGGTGGCGCCCAACCGGACTGCCATCATCGTGATTCTCCGCTCCGAAGATCGCTTCGGCGACGGGAGGAAGATCATCCACTGGCTTGAGGAAAATTTCTGACTCGTGTGCGGCAAACCGGCTTGATGAGGCGGGTGAGGTAAAAGGTATGGCCACAGAGGATCTGCAAAAAATTCAAAAGGAATCCACGGAGCAGGCGCTGCCCCAGCAGAAGCGCGTGCTCTCGGCCGCGGATAAGATTCGGCGCAAGACGAGCAACTTGCCGGATCCGGTCCACCCGCCGATGGCGTGGAAAGACGGCAAGGGGTATGACCATATCTTCCCGTGGATTCATCTGCCGCGTTTGCATCCACGCAATAGCGGCGACACGATCATTTTCAACGACCAGAAATCACCGGCAAATCAGCTTATATTGGGCGATAACTTGGAGGTTCTCCGCACCATGCCCACGGAGTCCATTGACCTTATCTACATTGACCCGCCGTTTTTCTCCGGCAGAAATTACAATGTGATCTGGGGCGATACCAACGAGGTGCGCTCGTTTTACGATATTTGGGAGGGCGGGATTGACACATATCTGGTGTGGCTCAACGCCCGGCTCTGGGAAATGCGCCGCGTTCTCAAAAAAACCGGTTCAATCTATGTTCACTGCGACTGGCACGCGAGCCACTACATCAAAACCGAAATGGATAAGATTTTCGGGTATGAGAATTTTAGAAATGAAATTGCATGGCTTTATACTGCTCCTTCAAGTCCTGGAATGAAACAATTTAATCGCAAACACGATACCATTTTTTGGTATGTGAAAGGTGAGAAGTGGACATTTAATGCGGATAGTGTACGGATTCCATATTCCGAGAATTCATTAAAGGTTGAGGGCGCAAAAAATAGAGGGGGCATAGTTCATGGTGATAAAGACGATGTTGTTAAATTGAATCCTTTGGGTAAGTTTCCAGAAGATTGGTGGAATGATATTCCGATGATAAATATGGGCAAACGTCACGAACGCATAGGTTATCCCACCCAAAAACCCGAAGCGCTTTTGGAAAGAATTGTAAAAGCATCATCAAACGAGGGCGATGTCGTTGCCGACTTTTTCTGCGGCGGGGGCACGACTTTGGCAGTGGCGCAGAAATTGAAGCGGCGATTTATCGGCTGTGATTCTTCGCGCGTGGCGATTTCTGTTTCGTTGGACCGTCTCGTGAAAGTTGGCGAAGAGCTGAGTGGCGTAAAAAGCAATCTTTCAAAAGCGGAAAAAATGCAGGAGGCCTTTGTAGGTACAGAGAAAGTCCCTAACATTGAGGTCTCCTATCTTGGCGTGTATCCTACGGAAAAGTTTGCGAGCATCCCGCAGGATGACTTTGTTGACTTTATTTTGACGTGTTATGGCGCAAGTAAAAACACCGCCGAGGGTATCACGCACGGCTTTCGTCCGCCGGGCCAAAGCGAGCCGCTACTGGTCGGCCCTTCAAATCCGAATGAATCCGTGAGCGGCAAGCAAGTGAAGGCGTTTTTTGACGAGATTAAAGCGCGGCTTGAGCCGAATAAACTGGTGAGTGCCAAAATCATCGGCTGGCGTTTTGACCGGCAGATCGCGCAATACATAAAAGTCCTTGAGGAGTATATTTTCAAGCACAATCTGCCGATGAAGATTGAGTTGATCCCCCTTGATTCCAAAGAGTTTCGGGCGCGCGTGCTTCAGCGTTTTCCCAATGTAAGCGAGGCGGACTTTTATATGCGTTTTTCCAAAGCGCCGGTTATCGGCGATATCAGAGCGAAGAAAATCAGGGACTCGGAGTACGAGTTTGAGGCGATAGACGCTTTTTCTACCAACGAGGACGGCTGGCTCGTGAATTGCCAGTGGGATTTTGACTATCAGGAAGGCCACTTTGCGGCGGACAAAGAGTATGTGTTGTCGCGGGAGAAAGTGAAGGATAAGAAGCGCGGCGAGATATTTACGGCGATTTTGAAAGCCCACCATTCTTTTGAGAAATCTGGTGAATTTGTGGTTGCTTGCCGCGTGCAAGATAACTTGGCGGGAGAGACGATTTTTAGTATAGACCTTCTGCAAAATCTATGAACGCGGAAAAGAGAAAATCTTACATATTTTTGGATGAATCGGGAAAGCCCGAGATCTATTCGCGCAAAGGCGTGAATTTGGTGAGCGCCGGTACCGCGTCAAAATTTTTGGTGATCGCCGCGGTGAAAACGGAAAATCATCTGTCCTTACAGGAAGCCGTAACCGAGGAACGGCTAAAGATGTTGCGGAATTCTGCTCTCGCGGCAATATTTTCTCCGGCGTATAGCTTAAACGCTTTTCATGCCCAGACGGATTACCCGGAGGTAAAACAGCGGTTTTATGAGTGGATACGGGACTGCGTGCAGGATATTAAAATTACCGTCATCGTTGCGGAGAAGCTAAAAGCGTATCCGCATCTCCAGCGAGACGCGGGGCGTTTCTATGCTACAGTGGCGGGTCAGTTACTCAAGAGATATTTGCACATGGAAGAGGGTGTTGAGGTTATTTTTTCGCGCAGGGATTCTTCGTTGAAGACCCGCGAACGACTGGAACTGGTGATTGATACTCTGCGGTTTGACTTTGCCGAGCAAAACAGAATTATCGCCCCGACGCATATCGTCTATCATCATAATCCGCATTATACTCACGGCGGCCTGCAGATAGCGGACTATGTCGCGCATGCGGTTTTTGAGGTATTTGAGCGTGACAATCGGAGGTGGTGGGAGATTATAAAAGACCACGTCGGCTATACGCAGGATATTTTCAACAAAAAATCCTACTCTCGGGGTAATCCACTCTAGCTATCCCTCGCGGGAAGTGCGAACTTCGCACGTCTCGCTGGGTGGATTACCCTAAAAGCAGGATTAGGATTATTTTCAGTATAACACGAATCGGAATCGTCCGCACGAGTTATCCACAGAAATAAGCATACCACAAATCTCGTTTTTGCGCAATATGCACTATTTTTTCAAACAACACGAGGACAACTTCAAGGAATGGCGTAATTCGGGGTATCAGGGGATCCCCCCGATCGGCGTTGATTATTTGAAGCATTTGCGCTCGCGGCATTTCAAGCCGAATTTGAAACTTTGGAATGAAAAACAGTGGCAAAAAGTCCAACTGGAGGCGATTGAGCGGTGCATCTATTCATTTGAGGTTCTTGGCGAAAAGGACTTACTCACCAATATCGTAACCGGCGGCGGCAAGACAACAATCATTGGCGCAATGGTTGCGTATTTGATGATTGTCCACGAACAATACAAGTTTTTGATTTTGACGCCGAACACAATTGTGCGGGAGCGGCTGGTAGATGAATTTGATCCGCACTCGGAGACATATATCTATGATGTATTTCCATTTTTTGTTAATTCTTATGAGCACCTGAAGAAAAGAATTACGCTTCACATTATGAAGCCGACCGAAAGCGCGGCGGGCGTTCGCGCCGGAACGATTATTCTCGGAAACATACACCAAATCTATGAGCGCACCGACAACTGGAAAGTGTTACGAGACAATGTTGATTCGCTCTGTATTTTCAACGACGAAGCGCATAACACGAAAGCTGAGCAATACAATGATTTGATAAGCAAACTGAAGCCGAAAAGATTTCTACGGTTGGATACGACCGCAACGCCTGATCGTTTGGACGGATTGCACCCCGACAGCAAGATGATTTTTGTTTACGACATTGTGCAAGCAATGGTTGATAAAATCATCAAGCGGCCGGTGGTTTTTCACCCCGATGTGCGGAAGGTAAAGCTGACCTATGAGGACTTGGAAACCGGCAAGACCATTTCCGCCGAGGAAATGCCGTGGGAGGAAATAGAGAGACGCAGGATTCCCGCGCGCCGTTACATCACGAGCGTAAAGCCGATGCGCCAGCAGATCGCCATTGCGTGCGAGCTTCTGAAGGAGCAACGGATGAGAACGCCGGAGCCGTATAAGCCGCTTCTGTTTTTGGTGGCGGTTTCCATAAAAGATGCCGAGAATATCGCAAAGGAACTTGAGAAAATCGGAGATAAATACGGCATCAGGAAAATCCTTTTGGTGCACAATGAAACGGACGATGAGCTCAAGGAGGCGGCGCGCGACATCAACAAAGATCCGCAGACGGAATATGACGCTGTCGTTTCGGTGCTGATGCTTCGTGAAGGGTGGGACGTGCGCAATATCTCGGTCATTCTGCTTTTCAGAAAATTCAGCTACAAGACCGTGGATGGGCAAATTTTTTCAGTATATGGGCCGCAGGTGATCGGGCGCGGGCTTCGCCGGATGAGTAAGAACCCTGAAGAATGGGAGTCGCTCTTTATCGTTGACCATCCGATTTTGAAACATAGTTGGCTGTGGGATCATTTGCGAGCAAGCGTGTATCCTGATAAATTGGATCCGGCACATGTCATCATTGATGAACAGAAACTGCCGAGCGATAAGGGTGTTGAGAAAATAGACGAAGGCGAAATGAAAGTTGAGGAGGCGGCGGAGAAACTGGAGATAAAGGATTTGCCGCCGACACCGGAGCCGCCAAAAGTCGCCGAACCGATTTACGAATGGCAGAAGTTTTTGGATGAATACAAATATGATTTTCACCGGATGAATATTGAGCAGGATATCGAAAAGATTAAAAGTTTGAATATAGAATCGGAGCATGTGGCAATAGGCAAAGCCGACATACCAGAGGTTGAACTTCAGAAAATTGCTAAGGCCACCAAAACCGAGGACTGGTTGCTTGATGAATTGAAGGAGCAATTGATAAAGCAAATTCACTCAATCGCTCGATACGCCTTATTGGAATACGACAGAAACCCAGATGAGCGGCAGGTGTTGCTTGTCAAAATCATCCGAGGGCATATCAAGAAAAGATTGTTAAGCGGAAGCGATATCGAGGATTCAACGGATGAGGTGCTATTGAGACGGCTATGGGCGATTATTGACCAAGTGCGGGACGTTTTTATGCGTCCTGAACTGATTGAAGGAATACTCGTCAAAAAACATGATTAGTAAAAAGGGGACGCTTACCAATCTCAAAAAAACACCTGGCGGCAAAGGGGATTATGATTCCGCGCTGGAGCGGGAATATATGGTGGAACTTGAACGAGATCCAGCGGTCGTGCGATGGACCAAAAAACACGGGCTGAAAATCCCCTACAAAGTTTTGGGTTTTCCGCACAATTACCTCCCCGATTTCTTGGTGGAGTATAAAGACGGGCATAAGGAAATTCACGAGACAAAAGGATTGCCACTTATGCTGTGGCTCTCAACAAAGATGAAGCAACAAGCCGCGGAGCAGTATTTTGAAAAATTGGGGTGGAAATATAAAATGATAACGAAAGGAAAGGCGGCGTTCTATAATAAGACATGATCAGAATTTTTGATTGATGATTTCTTTATGCCCGGTGAAGCAAACACGGTCATCAGCGCGATCAAAGTATTCGGCCTGCTCGCCGCCTCTTTTACCGCGGCGGTTTTGTGGACGCCGTTTCTTGTCAAGTACCTGTACGCGCACCAGATGTGGCGCAAGGACGTGCGTACCATCTCGCCCGACGGCACCAAGACCCCGCTCTTTGCCGCACTCCACAAAGATCGCGAAACCAAAGTGCCGCGCCTGGGCGGAGCGCTCATCTGGGTGACGACATTGGGCATTGCCGCCGCGGTGTGGATTATGGGCGATGTCTTTGACGGCTCGTTCTGGGGCAAGGCAAACTTTGTCTCGCGCAATCAGACCTGGCTGCCGCTGGCCACCCTTCTTGCCGCGTCCTTGCTGGGCCTTGCCGACGACCTTGCCGCGGTACTGCGCCGCGGAACCAATGTCGCCGGCGGCATCAAGTTTTCCCACCGGCTTGGGGTCATCTTGGTGATCGCGCTCGTCGGCGCCTGGTGGTTTTATTTCAAACTGGATTGGCGGACGATCTATGTGCCCGGCTACGGGGATTTGTTTATCGGCCTCTGGTACCTGCCGCTCTTTGTCGGCGCCATGATATTGCTTTTCTCCTCCTCCATCGTGGACGGCCTGGACGGGCTGGCCGGCGGGGTCTTTGGCGCGGCATTTGCGGCCTACGGCGGCATCGCGTTTTTCCGGGGGCAGATTGACGTGGCTGCATTCTGCGGCGTGGTGCTGGGCGCGATTCTCGCGTTTCTCTGGTTCAACATTCCTCCGGCGCGCTTCTATATGGGCGAGTCGGGCATCTTCGGACTCACGACCTCCTTGGCGGTCGTGGCATTCCTCACGGATTCCGTGGCGGTGCTGCCGGTGATCGGCGCCGTGCTCATGGCGGAAGTGGCTTCGGACGTCATCCAGTTCGCGTCCAAGCGATTTCGCGGCAAAAAGGTTTTCCTCATCGCCCCGATTCATCACCACTTTGAGGCGCTGGGCTGGCCTGCCTACAAAGTCACCATGCGATTTTGGGTCATCAGCACGGTCGCCGCCATCGTCGGCATGGTGGTAGCGCTCATCGGGAGGTGAAAAACCCCTTTTTTGTTTTGGCTGATTTTCTGTCTCGTATATGTGTTTCTCAGAATACATCCTGTTTGAAGTTCCACTTCAAACACTTTAGTACAGTTGGACGATGATTTCGGACGTGGTACAATGGGAGGGATGTCTCTTTTTCGGAAGAAAAAGCCGCGAGTGTACGGGGTAATGGACGTGGGCTCAGACGCCATCAAGGCGCTCATTTTTGAGCGCCCGGGAGCCGCGCCGCGGACGAATGGCGACACCGCAGGCGCCATGGTGCCCCGGCCCATTGAAAAATTCGTTTGGGACCTGCCTGATCAGTATACGGGTACGCGGCTGGTGCGCAAAATCAGGGAAGGGGTGCTGCGCATGACCCAAGGGTTGGAAAAAGTGCCCGAGCAGATTTTCATCGCGGTGGGGCCCACGGTCGCGGAGTGCGCGCTCCGCACCTGGCGCGCAGTGCCCGACCCGGGCGCCGGAGGGACAATACTGACGCGCCGCGACATCCGCACCATGTACCATGACCTTTTCGCGCAGCAGACGGACCGGCGGCGCGCGGTGATTACCGTGCCGGTGGAACTCCAGATAAACGGCTATCCGTTGGCATGGCAAGAGAATTGGTTTTCGGACGCGGTGCTGCCCCGGGCGCGCGTGCGGGAAGTTGCATTCCGTACGCTCTCGCTCTTCATGCCGGTGGACAGCGGCGCTTTGTTTGCGGAGATACAGCAGGCACTCGGCGGCATGCCGATTGAATTCATCCCCCTTGCCGCAGCGTACACCGAGGCGATTGTCGCGGGACTCGGGGTGCGAGACGCCTTTGTCGCGGATATCGGCGGCAATGAGACCGCGCTCCTTCTGGTCCGTCACGGGCGCCTGGCGTACGCGGCATTCATTCCGTACGGTACCCGACGCGCCGCAGAAACATTGGCGAGAAAAATGAAATGCTCTTTTCGTGAGTCACAAGCCGTGCTCCGGCATTACGCAGCGGGCCTGCCCGGGAGCAGTCCTCGTCCGTCCCGACCCCGACAGTACGTCGGGGCAGAGAATGCCGGGGCAGCGGCGCATATTGCGGAAGAGCCGCTGCCGGGAGCGCCCGAGCACGACGCGGACAATGGAAAGGCGCCCGAGAGCCCCGCAGCCGCGCTTGAAGCCGCTGCAGAGCGCTGGAAAGCGTTATTCGTTCATGCGCTGGATTCATTCGCCGCCGCGGGTCCGCTCCCCCCGGATCTTTTTCTCACCGGAGGGGCCGCGCGTTTTCAAGAATTTCGCGCGGCCGTGCAGGCGCCGGACTGGATGGGAACCGTGTCGTATGCGGCGGCACCCACGCTGCGGATACTGGACGGCGCGTCTTTTTTCGGCGGCAACACGTTGGGCGGGTATCTCCAGGGACCCGAGGACGCGGGACTGGCGGCGCTGGTCGTCTATGCCACGGCGCATCGGCCGCTGTTTTGATGGGAAATAGTATGAATTCGTTTCAAAAAAAATCAGACGGCATCAGAAGGTCCGGTGTTCCGGAGCCGATCCGCTTGTCTGCCAAGCGTCCGGCAGAAGATGAGTCGCTCTCCGCGCGGGAACGTGAGGCGGAATTGCGCGAGGAAAAAACAGAGGAGAAACATGGCGCGCCGCTGCGCGAGACGCGCGGCGCCCCGGAAAAGATAGATGATGAGATGCCGATTCTCCATATCCCGTCTCCCGGGCGCCGGCCGTCTCTTCCGGCTGGTCGGGCGTCTCTTCCGGCGCGCGCCGCGCGTTGGTGGACGTTTGGCCGTGGCGCGCTGGGCGCTCTGCGCAGCGCCCAGCGCCCAGCGCAAGAGACGCATGCGAGCGTTATCAGAGTCAACCGCAGCTGGGGCCGTATGGGCGCCTACGCCGGTGTCATTGCCGTGGCGATCATTTTTATCCTGCTCTCCACGGTCTTTGCCCGGCTCACGGTGACGGTCAAGCCCCGCGTGGAGGAGGCGGCGATTGAACGCGTCGGCGCCTTGTTTGATACGTCGGTTTCCAAGGTGCTTGTTTCGCAAAAAGTGATTCCAGCGGAGGCGCTCCATTTTTCCAAATCGCTCTCGCGCGAATTCCCGGCCACTGGCAGCGGTCGGGTGGATGAGCGCGCGCGGGGCACGGCGCTCGTCTTCAACGCGTTCAACACCCAGCCGCAGCTCTTGGTGGCAGGCACGCGGTTTACAACCGACACAGGGGCGGTCTACCGAATTCAGAAGGCGCTAACAGTGCCGGGTGCTGCAATAGAAAAGGGGAAGATCGTCCCGCGGTCCGTAGCGGCGGAATTGGTCGCGGATGCGGGGGGCGGCACCGGCAACGCAGCGGGCCCGATGTCCTTGAAGATTCCCGGATTTGCGGGGAGCCCGCGCTACCAGGGATTTTACGCCGTGGCTAAGCAGGGATTTGCCGGCGGGTTCACCGGAGAGGGAAGCATCGTGACCAAAGACGACCTCGCGCGCGCAGAGGAGGATCTCTCCAAAGCCCTCTTTAGCGAATTGGACGCGCAGATGCTGCGTGGCATTCCCGCGGGGCTTTTCTTGCTCAAGGAGTTGCGCGAGATCCAGATAGTCAAGATGGAGGCGCCCAAAGCAGGGTCGCGCGCGGAGCATACGTTTTCGGTCTCTGCCGAGGCAAAGGGTGAGGCGCTCGTATTCCGCGAGCAGGACATCGTAGATCTTTTGGCGTCGTTTGCGCTGGAGGGAATCAAGAATCAAGAATTTATTCCCGGGTCCGCCCGGCTCTCGTACGCGGTGCGGAACGTGGATTTTGAAAAGGGGAGGGCCGAAGTGACGGTGGGCGGGAATCTCAAGATCAAAGAGAAAATTCCGGAGCGGGAACTGGCTTCGCTCATTGCGGGGAAGAAAGAAGGGTCGGCGATCGAGGCGTTGAAAGCCCGCCGGGAGCTCGCGCGCTTCACGCTCTCGCTCTTCCCGCCGTGGCGCGCTACGGCTCCCGGCGATCCCGCAAAAATCCGCTTCCGCGTGGAGACGCCGTAACGGCAAGTGTGTGATCTTTGGAGGGGAGGGTTCTTTACGTCAGTCACAACGTGACGATTTCAAGTCCGGCAATCCGCTTGAAATCGCGGACATTGC
>ERZ1292623.2661-Hain-H51-01um-R1-2661-length-15762-cov-10_pt1 | contig 15762 bp, 10 predicted proteins | sample MGYA00564398_ERZ1292623 | MGnify/ENA primary metagenome ERZ1292623 (study PRJEB36523, sample SAMEA6512633) | groundwater metagenome | collected 2019-01-07 | study: AquaDiva: Metagenomics assemblies of 32 groundwater samples | reverse complement strand
TTTGCATTTTCGGCAATCATCCATTTTGCCCAATCGTCTGGCAAAGAAACTTTTTGAATTTCCGTTCTGACTTGAGAAGTGATGAGCTCCTCACGGATATATTTTTGCTCACAAGGATTTTTCCGTTTGGTACAGCGGAGATAGTGATGACCTTTTTGTTCTTCGGTAGTTATAAAACAGCCACATTCTCCGCACCGTCCACGGTGGCAAAAAAATCCCGGACATCCCATTGGGGCTTGATATTTAAGGTTTAATAAGTGAGAATGAAATATAAATTTTGGGCGGTTAGCTCAGTTGGTAGAGCGTTTCTTTGACGTAGAAAAGGTCACAGGTTCGAATCCTGTACCGCCCATCGAATATTTTATGTGCGGAATTATTGGTTACATCGGAAAGAAAAAGGCGGCGCCGATCCTGCTTCGAGGACTCAAGCGTTTGGCGTACCGTGGCTATGATAGCGCCGGGCTCGCGCTCATTGAAGACGCTAATTTAGTTGTCTGCAAACGGCCGGGGAAGGTGGCCGAGTTGGAGAGTTTAATTGAGAAGCGGGCGATGGTTAGCACTGTCGGTATTGGCCATACCCGATGGGCGACGCATGGGGAGCCGAATGAGATTAACGCTCACCCCCACCTCTCGGAATCGGGGGAAATTGCTTTGGTTCACAACGGGATTATTGAGAATTATCGGACGCTCAAAGAGGAGTTGCTGAAGCGTGGGCACCATTTCGTCAGCCAGACCGATACGGAAGTGCTGGTGCATCTCATCGAGGATATCCAAAAGAATGAGCGAGTTAATTTAGCTGAAGCTGTGCGTCGGGGACTAAAAGAAGTGGTTGGCGCTTACGCGATCGCGGTGATGTCGAGTCAAGAGCCGGATCTAGTCATCGCGGCGCGAAAAGGGAGTCCTTTGGTCATTGGGATCGGGGAGGATGAATTCTATCTCGCGTCGGATCCCACCCCGATTGTCGAACATACCCAAACCGTGATTTATCTTAAGGACGAGGAGATTGCCGTTTTACCTCGCCGGGGAGTCATCACCATTAAGACCATTAACGGTGATGAGGCGACTCCATACCTGGAAGCACTCGAGCTCAAACTCGAACGACTCGAGAAGGCAGGTTTTGATCACTTCATGCTTAAAGAAATTTTCGAACAGCCGCGTTCTATCCGCGATAGTCTCCGCGGCCGATTGCAGGCCGTGGCGGGGACGATTACCCTCGGTGGTGTGAGCGACCAAATGGAGAAATTGATCAAGGCCCGACGGATAATTTTTATCGGTTGTGGCACTTCTTGGCACGCTGGTTTGGTGGCCGAGCATCTTTTCGAAAATTTGGCGCGTTTGCCGGCCGAGGTTGAATATGCTTCCGAGTTTCGCTACCGCGAACCCTTGATTTACCCGGATGATATTGTCATCGCGATCTCGCAATCGGGCGAGACCGCCGATACCTTGGCCGCTGTCGAATTGGCGAAGGCTAAAGGCGCGACGGTACTCGGCATTTGCAATGTCGTCGGTTCATCAATCGCCCGGGCGACCGCGGCTGGCATTTATACTCACGCCGGACCGGAGATTGGCGTCGCTTCGACCAAGGCCTTCACCGCTCAAGTGTCAGTCTTGACGCTGGTGGCGCTCGAACTCGGCCGCCGCCGCGGCCTAATTTCCCGAGAGCAATTTACTGAACATCTTCAAATGCTTGATACTTTACCCGAGATGGTTACTATCGCCCTTAGCCAAAGCGAATTGGTTAAAGCCGTAGCCCGCCGTTACCAGTCAGCCCGGAATGCCATCTACCTCGGTCGGCGTTATGGCTTCCCGGTCGCGCTCGAAGGCGCGCTTAAGCTCAAAGAAATTTCCTATATTCATGCCGAGGGCTATCCGGCGGCGGAGATGAAGCACGGGCCGATTGCTTTGATCGATCAAGATATGCCGGTCGTCGTGATTGCCACCCGTGGGCCGTCGTATGAGAAAATTCTTAGCAACATCGAAGAAGTCCGATCGCGGCGAGGGCAGATTATCGGGGTGGTGACGGCGGGGGATAAAGTCGCGGCCTCCCTCTGTGATCATGTAATTGAGATTCCGGCCGTGCCCGACTTCCTAGTGCCACTTCTCGCGGTCATTCCCCTTCAACTTCTCGCTTACCATCTCGCCGTCTTACTCGGTCGCAATGTCGACCAACCCCGCAATCTCGCCAAATCCGTGACGGTGGAATAAAGTTCTCAATTTTTTTATCAGCTCTTATGGATGTAGAGATAGATGTCTTCGAGGGCTTTGATGGCATCGCCCGAGGCGATGTTGTTTTGATGAAAGAGGCCGTCGGTGCAGTCGCCGGCGGCCCAGAGACCTAAGACAGAAGCGCGTTGATTGCGAGAGTCAACAATAATTGAACCGTATTGATTGAGAGTGACGAGATCTTTGACGAAAGCAGTTGTCGGCACGAAGCCAATCTCGACGAAGATGCCCTCGGTTTTCAATTCTTTTATTTCTCCGGTTAACTTTTCTTTATAAACCAGGGCGGTCACAAACTTTTCACCCCTCACTTCCATTGGTTCGGCATTTTTGATCACTGTCATTTTCGGATTGCTCAAAACTTTTTCCACCGTCAGTTCATCGGCCTTGAATTCGGCGCTGTGGTGGACGAGGGTCACGCTCTTCCCGTACGCTAGAAGTTGAAGTGCTGTTTCAAAACCGGCATTACCGCCGCCGATGACCACTAAATCTTTGCCGGCGAAGAGCGGCGCGTCGCAAGTAGCGCAATAAGTAATTCCTTTCTGTTCGAAAATGTCAGCACCCGGGATCGTGAGTTTCCGCCGGTGAGCGCCGGTTGCCACGAGGACCGTCCGCGCTTCATGAGCTTCGCCCTTGTTAGTTTTAACGCTGAAATTATTATCTGCTTTCATTACGACCTCGACGCGAGTGTGATTTTTAATTACCAATCCGCCGGCTGGCGGATCGCTTTCATAACGCCGCAGATGCGTCTCCAATTGCTTGGCCAATTCTTCGCCGGTGATCGAGGGAGTTCCAATCCAATTTTGGATATCGGGCGAGACGACGGATTGTCCGCCGAAATCATCGGTCAAAAATATCGTCTTCAATTTTTTCCGCGCGGCATACACTCCCGCCGCGACCCCCGCCGGCCCGCCCCCAATGATTGCCAGATCGTAGGTCATGGTTTATTTTGTGAATCTGAAGGTTGAAGCTATTTGGTTCAGTAAATCTTTCAATCTCTCTATTTCTTTTTGGGCCCGGGCAATTTTTTCTTGAGGCTGATTTGTCCCTCCGTATCCGCCGGTTGATAAACCTAAAACAAATATTTGATTAGTTTTATTTTTAATAAAACCAATCCACTCACCTGATTCAAAATCTCTTCTTGTTACAATCTGGCCATTTATTGAAGACATTCTGTCATTATCTTGGTTATAATTTTGAGGATAATATTCCTCTGGTTGATTTACATAAAATTCCCATTCCTCGTTGATTCTATTCTTGTTTGCATCTGTAGCATAAAAATTTACTAATGGAGGGCAACCCTCAATACATCTACGATCACTTGGGATATGTGGGTCATTAAGATCGGTTGGATATTTAAACTCAAACCCATATTCATCATTCCGATAAGTTTTCCAATTCTCTACCCCCTCCGAACCTCCCCCAAAGGGGGAGGTGGGGGTTACTGTTTTACCCTTCCACGCCCAATAGCCACCGCCTAAAACTAATAGAATTATAATAATTAAAACTAGACTGGAGAAACCTTGATGTTTGGACATGGACATAACCATAACATAATTCTTAATTTCCAACCACTTGACTTATTCAACAGCTAGAATACACTGTAGTCACATTCGGGATTATCCCGCGGCCCTGCCAGAAATGGCGGGGAATATTGGGGAATATTTATTTGTACAATGTATGGAAACCCTCTTTAACTCGAGCAAAATCCTTATCATCAAGTGTTCCTAATTTTGATGAAAGTCTGCGGTGGTCAATCGCTCTGGCTTGATGCAAACAGGCCACCATTTCTTTTTCTTTCTGCCTAAACTTTACATACCAAGTACCACTTTTCACTTGCGTGGTCGTTGGAATGACGAAATAAAAACCATGCGCCAGTTTTTTGAAAATAATAACTGGCCGAGAAAATAATTTGTTTTTGCCGTTTATCTCTGAACCAACATTTTCGCCAACACTCGCCCACCAAATATCTCCCCGTGAGACTAATGGCGGGAGATGCCCTTGATTATCCAGTTGTTCTTTCAATCCGATCCATTCCAGAAATTTTTTCATACACTATCATTGATGAATCACGGCTTCTTTGCGCGTCTTAGGAAGGCGGGGATGGAGGCCCAGTCGTCGGTTTCTTCTTCGGCTTTGGTCAGGCCGGTCTTCGGGGTTTCGGCGCGTTTGGGGTAACGAGTATCTGGTTCGGCTGGCGCCTCCTTCGCCGGCTCGGCCGCCCGGCTGTCACTCCCGCCACCCAAAGGCATCATCGGCTTCTTCCGAGAATTTTCGGGGAAACCCGAAGCGATGACCGTGATCTTAATTTCGTTCTTATTTAATTTGTCATCATGAATCGCGCCGAAGATAATTTTAGCATTGGAATCCACCGACTCGATGATCGTTTTCGCGGCCTCTTGAATTTCAAACATGGTCATGTCTTTGCCACCAGCAATGGCGAAAAGGACACCCTTCGCGCCCTCGATCGAGACATCAAGAAGCGGTGAATTGATCGCTTGATGCGCCGCCTCGGCGGCGCGGTTGTCGCCCGAACCCCGGCCGATGCCCATGAGGGCCGAACCGGCATTCGACATAATGGCTTTGATGTCGGCGAAGTCCACATTGATGATGCCCGGTGTGGTGATGAGATCAGAAATACCCTCGACGGCTTGCCGCAGGACTTCATCACAAGTAGCGAAGGCCGAGAAGCAAGTGGTATTTTTATCAATCAGTCCTAGAAGCCGATCGTTGGGAATTATGACGAGCGCGTCCACTTCCTTCTTCAACTCCTCGATCGCCCGCTCGGCAATTTGCATCCGCTGTGAACCCTCGAAGAAGAAAGGTTTGGTGACAACAGCGACGGTTAAGGCCCCCAAATCTTTCGCCACTTTGGCGATAAAGGGACCGGCGCCGCTCAAGGTGCCACCGCCGGTGCCGCCGGCGATGAAGACCATATCCGCGCCCTTAATCACATTCTGCACTTCTTCGACGCTCTCCTCGGCCGCTTTCCGTCCGATCTCGGGATTCATGCCGGTGCCGAGACCGCGGGTTAAATTTTTCCCAATATGCACCTTGTGTTTGGCGAGCGAGTGATGTAAGTCTTGGGCGTCGGTGTTGACGGCGATGAAGTCAACGCCCTGCACCTTGGAACTAATCATGTGATTAACGGCATTCTTACCCGAGCCGCCAATCCCGACAACTTTGATCCGAGCGAACGCTTCAATTTCTGGATTAATTTTCGGCATGTTAATTATTTCGCTAAGCGTAGCAGACTGATTGGAAAAGGCAAATCATGATGTTTGTAGGCCAAAAAACTTAACTATTTTTACCTTATTCAATTCAACTCCTGCCAATTCGGTGATACAATAAGCAATAAATTATGCCAAAGAAAATAAGGAAAATTTTGCTGTGGAGCGCGGGTCTCGTCGTAGTGGTGATTAGTTTGGGTGTGTACCGATGGGCCCCTCGACTTGGACTTAGCCCTGGCCGGGTCACCGCCGCGGTCTCCCAGTCGCGGTTGGTGCCGGAGAAAGTGTCGCGGGGGGCGGCGATCTCGGTGGCCGTGCCGCGCGCCGCCGGGGTCAATGTCGCCGAGCAAGTGTCCTTCAATCCCCGGATCACTGGCCGCTGGCTCGCCGAAGCTGACGGCCAACTGATTTCTAAGAATGACACGCGGGCTAAAACCCAAATCTTCTACTATCAACCAGGAGTGGCGCTCGAAGTCGGACAACACTATGCGGCTGTGGTAAATGCGGCCGCCGATAAAATCTGGCGAGAAGACTTCTTAGTCGTGGCCGATCCGGAAGTTATGGCGATCTTGCCCGCCGACGAGGAAGTTCTGCCCGAGACCAAAATCAGCATCATCTTCAATCGGCCGATGATTCCCTTGAGTCGTCTCGATGAGTACGCAAGTGATGATCTGCCAGTCGAGATCATGCCGCCGACCCCGGGCCGTTTCAAATGGGTTAGCACCAATACACTCCAATTTATTCCCACCGATGGCTTGATCTCTTCGGCTGATTATCAGGTGGCGGTGAGATCGGGATTAGAATCAATGGATGGTTTGGCGGCGAAAGGTAAAGAGGCGCGCTTCAGCACTTATCACCTCGATTTCGCTGATGGGAGCGAGTCGGCTACGAACTCAAACATTGTGCGGGGATACAATCAACCTTTCATCATCCGTTTCAACCAAGCGGTTGATCTGGAGCGAACTAAAGAGCGGGTGGTGATTACGAGTGGTAAAGACAATGTCCCATTCACCGCTACTTATTTGAAGGAAAACGATCTGACCGCCATCGCCCTCTACCCCGCCGGGACTCTTGGCCGGTGGGAGATGAACCGGCCATACTTGGTTAGGGTGGAGAAAGCTTACCCTAAGTCCGGCGGCAATATCACCCTCGACGGGCCTCGGAACCTCAATTACCAAGTCGGAAGCTTCGTCGAAAATATCCGGGCCACTTCATCGCGTACCCCGCATTCGAGCATTGAGCGTTTCGATCCCACCGGTCAACTAATTCTCCGCTTCTATGAAGATATTGATCTCGAGAAAAGCCGGATTCGCGGAGCGGAAATCGCGGAAATTATTTATGGGGAAAAGTGCGCCGAGACTCGCAACTTCCGGCAAAACTGCGCCAAGGTACCCAATCGCCAAGAACTATTAATTTCCTTCGAGTCTGGGATCAAGCCGGACGAGAAACTAAAAATCTCTTTGGACAACATCGTGGGGGATAATGGCGCGGCGCTCAATACTCAACCGTTGACCCTTACCCTCCAGGTTTATCAGCCCCTTGTGATTCACCAGATCACTTCCGGCTCGAGTCTCGGGAACTTGACTGTCTGCTCGAATAACCCACTCAAAAATCTGTCGGAAAATGGCACGACCAAAAGAATTACCGCCGTGCCCGAATTCAATCACCGCTACTGGGGAGAATCTTATTTGGTGAGAAAAGGTGACTCGCGCGCGCCGTGCGCGTCGAATCAATTTGCTACGGCGATTGATGGCCACTTGATTGGCAATCAGAGTTATCGCCTAACAGCCGACCTTGAGGATGTCTTCGGTAGTCAGGTGTCAGGGAATTTCTCTTTCACTACGCGCGCGGTTCGGGTTGAAGATTATCAAGTCTCACGCCACCAAGACTACGAAGTGACGACGGTGCCGAGTCGGACTAAACTCACCTTCTCCGCCCAACATCTGCCGAATATCACGGCGACAGTCTGCCGCCTGCGGGCTTATGATTATTATCGCGCGAAAATGGCCAGCGCCAACGACGCCACTCCCTCGTGCGAAGCCACCGTCAGCCGACTGATTCCCTTATCCGCCACTCACCCGGATCGAATGTTTTTCACCATTGACATCAAAGATTTCTATTCCCAGCCGATCGGCAACTACCTCGTGACTCTATCGAGCCCCCTGCTTAAGAAGCCCGACCCTTATGGCTATTCGCCAACCAAAATGTTTGTCTCCGTAACTAATTTGATCGTGACGGAAAAGAAAATTAACCCGCTCGAGAAAAGCGAATACGAATCCCTGATCCTCACCGGCGATCAATTAAGTCGCTTGCAAAATCTATATTGGGTGCTCGATGCGCGGACTCAAGCGCCGGTCGCGGGGGCGACAATCAATCTTTACCGCGCTGGGGCGATCGTCGGCACATCCCTGACCAACGCCCAAGGTCTGGCTTTCTTGATACCGGTTGTGGGTAGCGAAACCGCGATTGTGACTTGGGGTAACGAGGCCGTGATTATCGCCGATAATTCGACCGCGCTAAATTGGTCTTCGACCGCGGCCAATGTCAAACGCTTCTACTTGTATACCGATAAACCCATTTATCGTCCCAACCAAGAAGTAAACTTAAAGGGTTATTACCGCCTCGGTTACGACGGCTATTATGAAGTACCCGTGGATCAGACCGTGAGTCTGAAAATTTATGATTCCGCCAACAAAGTAATTAAGGACGCGACGCTCAAGGTAAATAATTTTGGCGCTATCTCGACCACGATCAAGTTGGACCCCACGGCCCCGCTCGGCGATTATCGGGCTTGCGTTGACTATCGTTGCGCTTACTTCGAGGTCCTCAATTATGTTCCAGCCGCTTTCCAGGTAATGATGGAGACTGCGCACGACGAGTTCACCCCCAACGATGAGCCGCAAGTGAAACTGCGCGCCGATTACTATTTTGGCGTACCGGTATCAGGGGCTTCGGTGGAATACAATACGAGTAGCCAATATTACCACTTCGACAAATACCGCGGCGAGTACTTCAACTTCAACAATCTTTACCAAACTGATTCGAATGATAATGGTGATTACTATTACGGCGATCGTTACCTTGGCCACGGTGAGGATGTGCTCAACCAAGCCGGCGAAACAGTGATCACGCCGGAACTAAAAGCTGATGGCGGTCTGGATCAAAATGTCAGCAAAATCATTATTCTCGACGCGACGGTCAAAAATCAAGAGGGTCGGTCAATCAGCTCTCAAAAATCTTTCGTCCAACACGCGGGATTGACCTATCTCGGCAGTAAAGTTGAACCGAGCTTCACCGCGGTCAACCAACCAGTGATTCTCAAAGTTAAAAGTGTTGATCTGGGGGGAACACCCATCTCGGTGGGCGGCATCCAAGCGGAAATATATAAGGTGAATTGGATTGGCGTCGAGCGACCGCTCGGCTTAGGACGATACGATAAGGTCTGGCGAGAGGAACGCGAGCTGATTAGAACCGAGAACTTTCGGACCAATGGTAATGGTGATGAGCTCATTTCCTTAAATGTCGCCGAGGAAGGAGAATATCAAGTGGAAGTGAAAACGGCGGCCGGCAAGGCGGTGGGTAGCCGCGCTTGGTTCTACGCTTATGGACCGGGTGGAGTGACTGTCCGAAGTCAAGACGACACCAATCTGACGATCAAGACGGAGCAGACTGATTTGAACCCTGGCCAAACCGGGAGGGTGGTGATGGAACTGCCGGAGGGCAGGGCCAAGGCCTTAGTGACTCTGGAACGCGGTAAAATTTTCAGCTACGAAATAGTGGATATCACGGGCAACATTGCGAGTTACGAATTCCCGGTGACGGCGGAACACTACCCCAATATCCACTTAAGCGTCGTGGCTTATTCGCCGGATCGAGCGGTGCGCTTCGGGCATAAAAACTTTACCGTCTCGAGTCGACAGAAAGAATTGCAGATCAATATTTCATCTGATAAAAAAACTTATCTCCCCGATGACACGGTTAATCTGCGTCTGCAGGTGACAGACGACCGCGGTCGGCCGGTCGCCGCGGAATTGTCGGTGGCCGTGGTAGACATGAGCGTCTTGGCGTTGCGAGGCAACCCAAAGAAAGAACCGGTCGCCCAATTCTACGGGCAAGTTCCCCTGACAATTACTACCTATTCGAATTACAAGAACTTGCTCAAATATGTCGAACCGCTAAACGCCGACGGCAAGGGCGGCGGCGGCAGTGACCCTAATTCGCATAAGCGCCGCGGGCTCTTCAAAGAAGTCGCTTACTGGACACCGCATCTCACGACCGGCGAGACGGGCCAGGCCAGTGTGTCCTTCAAATTGCCGGACAATCTTACCACTTGGCAAGTCGAAGTCGTCGGGATGACGACTGATACCAAAGTGGGAGCGGCTTATCACGAATTTCTGACCAAGAAACAATTGATGGTGAATCCGCTACGGCCGCGGTTTATCTTGCCCGGCGACGAGTTTTCCCTTGGCGCCCAAATCTTCAACCAAAGCGAAGCGGCTCTAAGTTTGGCCGTCACTCTAAAAGCCCCAGAACTAACCATTGACGACAACCTTACCAAAAATATTTCAATTAAGGCGCGAGAAACAAAAACGGTGTATTGGAAAGTCGCCGTCCCGGAAACTTCCAGCCCAAAAATGCTCAAATATAGTGTCACAGCCGCGGCCGGCCATCTGCTCGACACAGTTGACGACGAATTACCGGTCAAGCCGAACACTCTATCTGAAGTCACGGCGACCGCCGGTGAGACTTCAAGTCAAGCCAGTGAAGCCGTTTTTGTACCCGAGACTATTCTCCAGGGTCAAGGTGAATTAACCATCGAGAGCTCGGCCACCCTCGCGCTCCACCTACCGAACGCTCGCCACTATTTCTTGAACTATCCTTATGATTCAACCCGGGAGATAAGTAAGAAACTCCGAGCGTTGGCGCTGATTAATGACGCTCTGTCTCTTCCGAGCGACAACCCGAAGAATGACCTCGATGCTCTCTACGCTCGGCAGAATCAGGACGGCGGATTCCGCTTTTGGACTGAAGGCGAATATTCTAATCCCGACGCGACCATGGAAGCCATGGAAACATTCGCCGTTCTCAATCGGCTGGGACAAACGATCGACAATCAAGTGTGGGAGAAGGCGGCCGATTATCTCTTCGCTAAATATCTGGAACCGGGACTCATTTATTCCGATGCCGAGAAGTTAGAATTTATTAGCGCCCTGTTTGCGAGGACGAAGGAGCGACAAAACGCCGAGCTCCAAAGGGAGCTGACCCGAATCGCTAACGCCCTAATCAAGGATAGTAAGTCGTCGAGTCGCCACTTGCTGACCGCGGCGCTAATAATGGAACACTATGAACTGCTTCCCAACTTGAGCGAGAAGATCGAGCGCGTTCTGCGCAATCGTCTGGTAATTGATTCGCGCGGCGCCTTCCTCGATGTCGGGCGGGAAAAGAATTATTTTTACTTCGAAACCGCCACCGATAATACCGCGCGCTACCTTGAACTCTTGGCTTTGCGGCGCGCCAATAATTCCGAGCTCTCGAATATGTGGCGCTGGCTCGGCTCGGCTCGCGATAAAGATGGGGTGTGGGGATCCACGCGCTATACCTTGTCCGTCGTTTCGGCGATCACCAGTTACCTGAAATGGCAACCGGAACTCCAGACCAATTTCACTCTCGAAACTCGGGTTAATGACCAGACAATCGAACACTTCACCTTCGAGCCCAAGAATATTTTTACCCAATTGAAGCAGACGCTACCGCTCGCGAAGTTGCGCGTGGGTGAGATCAATACTGTCACATGGCGTAAGGCAAACGCCGCCGATCAGGGGAAAATTTATTACGGCCTCGCCTTCAAGTATTTTCTGCCCGCGGCCGCCGCCGAACCGCGCGATGAGGGGTTCGCGATTCGGCGCGATTTCTTCGCTTTAGACGACGAGAAGAATGAAGAGCCGCTCTCGGCCGCCGCCGTGGGCGAGGTCCTCCGCGCTCGGCTGGAGATAATCGTGCCAGTGACTCGGCGCAATGTCGCGATCGAAGACTTCATCCCGGCGGGCCTCGAGATTATTGACACGACACTGGCCACGGAGCGTCAATCAATTCGCCGCGCGCGCGGCCGAATCAAGTCGCAATATTTGTGGCCGACTCATCAAGAATGGCGGGACGATCGGGCCTTCCTGTTTACCGAAGAATTAGACCCGGGTACTTACGAATTTAATTATTTAGTCCGAGTCTTGGCGCCGGGCAACTATCTACACCTGCCAGCGCAAATCTTTGAAATGGATAATTCCGAGAATTTCGGCCGCTCCGCGGCCACTTACTTCACCGTCAAGTAAGACCACTCCTCAGAGGCCATTAATTCCATGACCCGACTCCAGATTTCCCCTGCGCCCGTCTGGCCGGATAATTCTTTAGTCGAGGTGTTGTCGGCATTACCGACCCATACGCCGACAATGAAGTCCGGAGTATAGCCGATCACCCAACTGTCGCGCCAGTCGTCGGAGGTGCCAGTTTTTAGCGCATAATTAGCGAGGGGTAGATTCAAATTACTGACATACCCAAATTGGTCCGTGGCTAAATGACGATTACTTAGAATATCATTGACCAGCTTAACATATTCTTCGGCCACAATTTGGCGACTCACCGCCGGAAAAAATTGCTGATTGATATCCGGATCACGGAAGAGGCGCGGTTCGGAGAAATTTCCCCCACGCGCGAAGATGGAATAATCGTGGGTGAGTTCAAACAGACTGAAGGGCAGGGTCCCCAAACCGATGCCCAACTGATGCTCGATAATTTTCTCCGGCGCCGAATAAGCGATGGTTTTCAGAAACTCGCCGAAGGGAGCGAGCCCAACATATTCAAGCGTTTTAACCGAAGGCACATTGATGCTATTGGCGAGAGCATAAGCGGCGCTAATCGGACCGCGATATTTCTGATCATAATTTTTAAGATACAGGATTCGGCCATCGGCGGTGCGAAATTCATATTCCCGATCGTCAATCAGCGTCTCGGGCCGCATTCCCTTCTCAAACGCTTTGAGATAAATAAATGGTTTAATCGTTGAGGCAATCGGCCGCGGCTCTAGCGCCATATTGATTTGCTGGCCGAACTGCCGGGAAGTCGGATCGGGAGTGCCGACAATACTTAGAATTTCACTGGTCGCCGCCGCTTCCACCACCACCGCGACATTGCGCGCATCTCTCTGGTAGAGCGAAGGCATGGCGCTCGCGACAATTTTTCTAATTTTTTGCGTCAGTTCAAGATCAATAGTAGTTTCAATATTTTCGTCACCTCTGCCATCGCCAACTCTAATTTGTCCCAGAAATTTTTCCAATTCGAAACTTTGGCTGAAATTTAAAAAGTCGGCGACATTATGGGCGGCAAGCTGGGGGGAGATAAAATTGGTCTTCACCACCGACACGCGAAGTTTAGCGGCGAGAGTTTGCGCGAGAGGAATGTTGGTCCCCGAAGTGGGATTGTGGTAACTAGGATTACTCAAGGTGGCGAGAAGTTGCATGGCCGCTTCGTTGCTCAATTTATCACCCGAAGTTTTGAAATAAGCGCGGCTGGCCGTTTCCACCCCCTGCAAGCGACTGCCGAAATAGACACTGTTTAGATACCGAGCGGCGAGCTCTTTCTTGGAGTGGAAAATTTCGGTGGTTAAAGTATAGGCCAATTCCACGATTTTATTTAAAGTACGCCGATCAGTTTCATGCTGGAGAAGAATCTTCACTAATTGTTGAGTCAGTGTGCTCGAACCACGCCGCGCGCCGAAACCCAACCGACTCAATCCTTCCTCGAGGAGACTCACGGGATTGATACCGGGATGATAGAAGAAATAACGATCCTCTTTGGCCATCAGCCATTTCTGCAACTGGGTCGGGGAGGAAGTGGCATAGAGAGAATAGAATCGTTTATTGTTTGGTTTCAATAAAATAATTTGGCCCGAGCGGTCGAGTACCGCTTGAGATTCACCTTGAGTATAAGATTGATCGAGTTCACTTCGGAGAGCGAGCCCAACCAAGGCCAAAGATAGTAAGATAATTAAAACCAATTTCATACATAAACTTTGTTTCAAATCGTATCACACCTTCTACGGTTCATAAACTCAAAAAACTCGCACCCCTGAAAGGTGCGAGTTCCGGTTAGACGCTGTTCCGGAGAGCGTGTTCAATGTTCGCTAAATTCAGATTTTTGATCGAGATCGAGATAATGCCTCAAGACCGGGCATTCAGGTCCCAGATAGGAAACAGGCGTGTCGGCGTGTGATTTGTCGTGTAACCCAACGCCGACAAGTTGCACGATTTGCTTTGGTTGCAAACTGGCAAACTCATGAAAGAACCAATGGGTTCTCGCAATATCGAGCTGGATTGTTTTCTGAAGATCAAGACCTTCAGATGTTTCAACCAATGTCACTATTGCCCAGTAATAAGACACTTCTACCCTCACTACTTTCCAGTTGATAGGGAGTGGCGGTTGAGTGGAGGTTTGAGTGAGTTTCAACGCCTGATCGTAAACCATGGCGTTCGAGGCTACTTTCCAAGTTTCCGTTAATGTTTGCCGGTTCCTCATGTTCTCAACGACCATGAAAAATGAAAATATCCCCATTATCGTAGCAATACCGCTAAGAGTAATATGCTTACTGTCCATTTTCTTCCTTTCTTTGGTATCCGAATTTCAAGGTTTGACCAAAATTACGCAACTTTGGTCGGCCGACAAAGACTTGCCACATTATGCACTAAATATGTTTTTAGTCAAATGAAAATTTTGATTCGAAAAATCTCTGGTCGTAGGTTGAAAAAGTGGAATCAAGCAAATGTTTTAACGGATGGACTTAATCGGCGAAAGTTGGAACCAGCTACAATCTTGGGTTTTTGGTGCGTCTGAGGCGATTTTAAGTGGTCAGCAAGCAGAAAATGGCCTTATTTATGCGAGATAGACTCTCGTCTAGGGATCACATGTCGGGAATTAAATTTAGTTATAGACGAATACTTTTAGTTGCCGTGCTATACTATAAATGTTAGAGATTGTAGTTGTGGACAATGATATGAACCCCAATATCTCAAAAATAGATAATCTCACTCTCCATTTCGCACAAAAGGAGATATTACATCTTGGTTTAAAGAAACTAGCCAAACTGTTTTATTTTGTTGATTTTACTAATTTTGAGCTTAAGGGGAATTCAGTCACTGGCCTAGATTATTTAAAGTGGCCATATGGGCCAGTTCCAAAAGACTATTATAACTGGTTGAAAAAATTGGAAAATAGAGGTTCAATTAGGGTTGAGAAACAAAAGAAAGATTTTATCCCAGCAAAAATAGTGGCCTTGAAGGAACCGGACTACACTGTTTTTACTGAAGATGAATTAAAAATAATTTGGCAGATCACAGATAGATTTAAAAATGAAACGGCCGCGACAATTGAAAGTGTGGCCAAAGCAGAAGCCCCCTATAAGATGGTGAAGTCACAAGAGCTCATTCCTTACCACTTGGCTTATTATAGGAACAGTTTTGATGAAATGGCTCTCGATGAGAATTCTGATAAATAGAAATATAGAAAGTGACCTGGGGCTATGCCAGAAAAAAAGATGGTATAACGGCATCGAGGATGAACTCCCTCGACTTTACCGATTGTTAAAAGTTGACTCACGGTTGCCTGGGCAAGCTCCTGTTAAACACCTAGGTCAAGAATGGGGAAACAAGATATATCATGCGAGGATTGCACTTCCTAGGGAAAATTGTGGTGGCCGCAATGGTGGCCGGATAGTCTACGGCATTTTAGAGGACAGGTGTCTCATTTTGTATGTAGGAGGTCACAAAGATAAAAAATATGACAACCCACACACTCTTGCAGGGATGATTATTGATCGAGTCAAAGACGAGACTTTTTTAGAGTGGGTTGGGTAGACATTGTTACATGACATGCTTTATGGCACATTAGAAATAACAATTTAATAGCGCCTAAACCTAAGTCAAAGTATGGCTTAGGCATGGCATAAAAACCAGTAACGGATAGAAAACCCATCGTGTGGGCTCACCGTTACTGGTCATGTCGGGAAACCAGCATGGGTGGCGCAAGCCATCACCCACGCGGTGGGCTTTTTGTATTTAATTTAGATAACATCTTTGAATTACGAAACTCCCAATTTTCCTAATTTTCATATAAACTGTGAATAACGAAATGCCTCCACTGACCATTTTTGATACAATGCAGACGGCTCCCCTGCGGGAGCCGTCTGCTTATGAACACTAACCTAACCATCTTTCACCACCTCAAAACTATCGTAACACAAATCTTCAGTTCCTTGAAACTTAAAGAT
>ERZ1292623.2258-Hain-H51-01um-R1-2258-length-17520-cov-8_pt1 | contig 15767 bp, 14 predicted proteins | sample MGYA00564398_ERZ1292623 | MGnify/ENA primary metagenome ERZ1292623 (study PRJEB36523, sample SAMEA6512633) | groundwater metagenome | collected 2019-01-07 | study: AquaDiva: Metagenomics assemblies of 32 groundwater samples | reverse complement strand
GTATCAGCAGCAGCTATGATGATGCTCCTGATGATGCGTTTTATAATATTCTACAGCGAGCTTTTCGTTCTCCTTATACATTGCCAGCCTCTTAATAAGCTCGTCAAAGTCAACATCATGGGCATTAAACTCAGGGCCGTCCACACAGGCGAATCTTGTTTTGCCGCCGACTGTTACCCTGCATGCGCCGCACATGCCGGTGCCGTCAACCATAATGGAATTCAGGCTTACAACAGTGCTGATATTGTAATTTTTTGTAAGATTAGATACAGCCCTCATCATTACTGGAGGGCCGATGGCAATTGCAAGGTCTACTTTAACAGACTCTTTAATCAGCCTTTCAAGCTCATTAGTAACCAAGCCTTTTGTTCCATAGCTTCCGTCATCAGTTACAATAAGGAGTTCATTGCTTATTTTTTTCAAATCCTCCTCAAGGATAAGCAGTTCCTTTGTTCTTGCGCCGAGGATGGTTATAATCTTGTTGCCTTTATTTTTTAGCGCCTTTACTACCGGAGGAAGCACTGCAATTCCAACACCGCCGCCAACGCACACAACTGTGCCGTAGTTTTCAATATGCGCAGGTGTGCCGAGGGGGCCGACAACATCCTGAATAGAGTCGCCTTCTTTAAGGCTTCCGAGATGGATGGTTGTCTTGCCGACCTCCTGAAATACAGTGGCAATCGTGCCCTTTTCAGGGTCTGCATCTGATATGGTAAGGGGAATCCTCTCTCCCTTTTCATCAATGCGAAGGACAATAAACTGGTCTGGTCCAGCCTTTTTTGCTATTTCCGGCGCCTGAATGGTGAATCTTTTGACTGTCGCAGAGAAGACCTCTTTTTTAAGAATCCTAAACAATTTATAATACCTCCTTTTTGTGAAAATAGTATAAATGCAGGATTGGATTGTAATGTAATTTTAAAATAATTGCAATGAAATTTAAGATTAGGAATGCATATATATCTGGATTTTTAGAAACTTTAATTGCTTCCCCTTAATTGCCCGCAGGCTGCTGAAATTTCCGCACCTTTGCTCTTTCTTGTTATTGTCATAATGTGGCGGCCTATTAATATCTCCCTGAATCTTTCAACATTATTATCATCTGGCTTCTTAAACTCGCATCCTGAATATTCATTAAAAGGTATCAAGTTTACCTTGCATGGGATGCCTTTTAACAATTTGCAGAGCCTCTCCGCATCTTCTTTAGTATCATTAATATCCTTTAGCATTACATATTCAAAGGTAATCCGCCTCCTCTTTGGCAGGGGGAATCTTTTACACGCAGCAATAAGCTCTTTAATCGGATATTTTTTATTTATGGGCATTATCTTATTGCGGATATCATCTGTTGTAGCATTTAATGATATTGCAAGATTAATTTTTATGCCTTCCTTGCCAAGCCTGTCTATCTGCGGTATCAACCCTGCAGTAGACAGTGTTACCTTTCTGCTTGAGAAGTTTAATGCCTTTTCATCAAGCAGTATTTTCAGTGCGTTGATTGTATTATCATAATTTGCCAGAGGCTCGCCCATTCCCATAAGCACGATGTTGGTGATTCTTTTACTCAAAAGTCTTCTTACTGCAATTACTTGATCAACAATCTCATGCGCCTCAAGATTTCGCTTTAATCCACCCTTGCCTGTAAGACAGAATCTGCAGCCCATTGCACAGCCGACTTGTGTTGATATGCAGAGCGTGAGTCTTTCCTCGTCTGGTATTAAAACAGACTCAATCCTGTTTCTATCCTCAAGCTCAAAAAGGTATTTCTCCGTTCCGTCTGACGCTGTTTGTCTTTTGATCAAGACAAGACTGCTTATGTAGGTCTTTTCATTCAGGCTCTGCCTTTCTTCTTTAGAGAGATTTGTCATCTCATCAAAAGAAGCTGCCCCCTTCTGATAGAGCCATTGATAAACCTGATTGGCGCGGTATTTTTTCATGCCGAGGGAGTTGAGGAAGGCTTCCAGTTCTGCCTGTGAAAGGCTTTTGAGATTTCTCTTTGTCAAAATCCCAGCTTCTCTCCAATTATAAAAACAGATATGTCTGTCTTGCTTGGTCTTCTTTCCATAATAGTTGTAATGCGGCAGGAGCGGATAGGTTCATTGCAGTCAACGCACTTCCCTTGCTTTACGCAAGGGAGGTCAAGTCCAAGTCGTTTATTATTCATAGGCGACACAATCTTTATCCTCTTTAATCCGTCATCAATGGTATCCACAATCTTATTTGTGCCTGCAATTATTATAACCTTCTTTGGCCCAAAGGTCATTGCACAGATACGATTGCCTACTGCATCAGTATTTATCAATGCGCCTTTTAATGTTATGGCATTGCTGCTTGAAAGAAATACATCAGATACTATCTGTTCTTTTCTCAGCCTTAGATCCTCATCTGGCGTCAACCCCGATATCCAGTGATGCGTAACCTTGTTTCCCCTTGCAGCAAGCCTCTCTATGAGGCCAAGTTCCCTTATTGTCATTGAGCCGCCAACTGCTACCTTTGCATCCTTTGGAATGGCATCCAATATTTTCGGAGCAGCCTCTTCCTTTGTATTAAAAAAGAGGGCGTCAAAGCCGTTCTTTTTTAATGCCTCTGCTGTTTTTTCGCCTCTTATTTTGTTGTACCAGATCTCTGCTTCGTGCATTTTATTTTTCAGATAACAGGGCGAGGCATCGCCTCGCCCCTACATTCCAATATGGCGCCGGAATAATCACCTCGTCGCCTTTTTCAAAAAATGCCAGCGACAGATTAAAGAAAGATTGTTTGCCGCCGTAGGACACAAGGGTTTCTTCCCTTGTATACTCAAGCCCGGCATCCCTTTTAAATTTGTTTATTATGGCGTCCTTGAGCTCATTCGTTCCGCCGACAGCAATGTACTTTGTAAAGCCCGCCTTTATTAGAGCATCCTTGATATTGTCGGGCGTGTCAAAATCCGGCTCACCCGCGCCGAAGTCTATAACATCCCACGCTTTTGCCTTAATCGCCTTTGCCTTCGTGGTAATGGCAAGGGTCGGCAATTCTTTGACATCTTGTATACGTTTTACGAGTTTTAAACTATACATAAAATTATCGTTTCTCCTTGTATTCCGGTTTTACTCTTTTTATCTTCACACCACTATTTTTGAATCAGCATCTCATATTCAACCCGTGAGAATAAACTTGACGGTATGTCCGCCAATCTTTTTTTGGTTACTTTAACCGCAAGGTCGGATTTATCAATGCCTATCCAGTTTCTTTCCAATTCCTGCGCCGCAATTAAAGTTGTGCCGGAGCCGCAAAAGCAATCCAAAATCAAATCCCCTTGGTTAGAGGAAGACTGAATTATAAATTTCAATAATTCCAAATTCTTCTCTGTGGGATATGATGGATACTGCGGGTCTCTAAGTTCCCAAATATCCTGCATTTTTTTGCCTTCTTTTTCATCTGCAAAAATCTTTTTTCTTGGCACCCCGGTTGCTGACCATTCAATAAGCCCTTGTTCATCCAATTGTTCCAATATTTCCGGGGCGCTCCGCCAATGCCTTCCTTGCGGCGGTTTCATTCCTTGCCACTCCTGTCCGGTTCTTCCGCTTACCGTTTCTCCCGGGGCATGCAAGGGAATCGTTGTATATTTTCTCCCATCCTTGTCAATTTTTTTGAAAAGCCTCGCAATATCTTCTTCCGTAAAAGGAATTATCGGGTCGTTCCATGTCGGACTCTCGGATTTTGAATAAAAAAGAATCAAGTCTTTAACATTGCCATAAGCTTTGCGGTCAAAGTTTTTCGGATTGCATTTTATACGGGTAATGTCATTTCTAAAATTTTTTCTGCCGAAAATTTCGTCCATGATGATTTTCACGTAGTGGCCGATTTTATAATCAATATGCAGATAGATTGAAGCCTTATCCGACATCAGTTCCCGCAAAAAGATTAACCGCTCCCGTAAAAACTCTAAAAAACCGGCTCCGACTAATGTGTCGCTGTAGGCAATGTCATCACCGTTGGCCATGCTGATGGTATTTGCCCTGCCTTCGCTCATCTTGAAATGCCCGTTGGTGGCAAAGGGAGGGTCAATATAAATCAAGTCAACCTTGCCGCCTAATCTACAATCTTCCAGCAAGGCTTTGAGAATCGCCAGATTATCGCCCTGTATCAGCTTGTTTGCCGAACCTTTGCCGGAAACAGATTTTAGCGCAGCTTTTTTCGTGCAGTCTAATATTTCTTTTTCCGACTTTTTATTTTCATAAGTTAAAATCATATTGAGCGGCCTAAATCGTTTACAATATCGCAAACCTCGCCGAGTTTTTTGGTTTGCCAGTTATTTTGTTGATTTACTTGCCTCATATTGAAATATTTATGCGTCAATAACACTCTTTACAAAATTGACTATCTTTAAATAACCTTTACTTTTCGTGCAGTCTTTCGTGTTTTGTTCAAGATTTACATAAAATTCCACATCAGCACAAGAACCTTTTTCAATTCCAAGACAAGTTTCAATATCGGGGTCTAATCTTAAAGAATCCTGAATCACCCCATCAGTTTTTAGTTTTTCAATATTTTCATTAAGCAGTTTGTGAGAGATGGACTTTTTGCATTCATCGTTATCTCCGTCATAAAAACACCATATTTTGATACCTATTTTTTTTAGAAGATTGGCAAATTTATAAAAGTGATATTTTCCAACCGTATCTACAATGGTAACTTTTGCTGTCTCACTGTTATCGTAAAAAGCACCATTTCGGTTATTGAAAAGAAATGCAAACAGTGCTTTTTCTGTAGGGCCTTCGACCAAAATAACTTTTTGTGATAAAAAAGCATTCGCTCTCGTTGGATCAATCCACAGTAAATACCTTAGATGATCTAATTTAGTAATTTCTTGTGCTTCTTTGCTTATTTCGATTTCATCTTTCTTTGGTGTTCTACATTCATTTTTTGCCTCGGCCATCAATCGCCCATTTCTACTACATATATCACTGACTTCAAATTCGGTTATTTGAGCCACGGATGAAATAACACCTTGCATATACACCCTCTTAATCTGAGAATAGTTTTCAACATTATTAAGAAAATAGGGGGAGTGGGAAGTTAAAATAACTTGCGATTCTGGCAATGCTGATATTTCCTCTAATTTGTTTCTAAAGTAAGTTTGGTGGTTAGGGTGCAAAAACAATTCCGGTTCTTCTATTAGGTAGAAAGTACAGTCATTTCTTGCTGTTTTCTTTCCTGCCTTTTGTTCCCTTTTATTTAGTTCGGCAAGATTAGCAATAAGTGAAAACATCATTGAACGCTGAAATCCATCGCCTTGTGATGTTAATGGCAATTTATCACTTATCCCCTCAACGCTTGTATGGGGTCTAAAACATGATTTTATGAGTTCTTCAGCATCTGGAGGAATAAGATCAAAACCAATCTGAACTTTGCCGTAATCTAACATCTTACTGACTATATCATCCTTTAGTTTTTGAATCGCACTGCCTTTCCCTTTACTAATATAATTTGATAATTCAGTAATTGCTTCAATTACTCGACCGTAATGCTTATTCTTTTCATCTTCAAGTTTTATACGAGCAATAATATTTTTAGTTACTAACTGATTTAAAGACGAATTCGCCGTAAATTTTAATTCCTCACTTAATGGCCTAACTGATGGCATATAAATAACATCTCCCAAGCTTGGTTTTGCAACCGTTTTCCAGCCGAGTAATTTTGTATCCTTTATATCAACTTCAGAATCTCCAGTATAACCGTAATACTCACAAGCCGATGCTTTTTCACTGATTTTACTGCGTGATAATACTGCGCGGACTCTAAATTTGCCATTGACCAAGTATTCTTGTGGATGAGTAAATTCTTCGTCCTGTTGCAATGTGAATTCAACCTCAATATATGGGTCATCGGCTATGTTTTGATTTACATCTTTATTAGCAAGTTTTTCTTTACCAAAAAACCAGAGCAAGGCAAACAAAACATTACTTTTACCTGAATTATTTTCGCCGACAAAGACAGTATAATCAGACATTCCAACTGTGCTTTCGTTAAATGATTTGATACCATGAATTTTTATTTCCGATATTTTCATCCTTATTAATTATCTCCGTCTCCTAATTCTAAAGTTTTTATCTGCGGCAAAGCAACCAGTCCACTCAAATCACCATACATACCGACTGTGTTGGTAATTACTTTTTTAATCTGCTTTTCCCGCTCTGACCAAATCTTCTCGTATGCCATTCTCTCCTTTTTTAACCCTTCATCCATGCAGGAAAACGCCTCGACAATTGCTTCCACACGCTGCTTGAACTCCACGCCGGTCAAATAGGTGTAAAGAATTTCCATTTTTTCATTTTTACCAACGGACATCGCTTTCTCACGGGTAAGAGATTCTAAATTTATTCGTAATGCAGTCGCTAAAGCTACCGCGAGTTTTATATCGCAAATCCACACACCATCACGAAAAACAAACCCCTTCACATCTTCAGGTAGGGCTGTAGAAACAATGACGGCTAAATCGGCTTTGATTGCCCGCTGATCATCCTTTAATTTCTGTATCCACTCTTCTTTCCATGATTTGGTTTTTTTGGATTCCCATGCAATCTGTCCGCATAAGCGTCCGGAACGATCTGTTACTTTCTGAATAATATCGGCGCCACTAACACCTTTGGGAACAGGGATAATTTCATCATGAGGAAATTCAGCTTTCAAAATTTCTTCAAGCTCCAATTCCAAAACTTCGCCTTGAGTTTGCTGCGACCCTTGTTCGAGCTTGCGCGCTAAATCATCTTTTGCTTTCGTGGCATCCGTTAGCTGTTTTTTTAATTGAGCAATAACATACTGCTGTTCTTCAGTGGCTTTTCTGCCTGCTTCCTCAAAAATCTTTTTTCTTTCCTCATCCAATTGCCTTTGTTTCTCCAACTCAAAATTCCGTTTTTCTTCTTCAAGTTTATTTTTTTCTTTGCGCAGAGCTAATTCTTTCGCACTTGCTTCACGCAATTTATTTTCTTTTTCTGCCAATTGCTCTTCCAACATTTTCTTTTCGGCTTCCTTCTCTTTTTTGGCTTCTTTTATCTGTTCGTGCAAATTAAACGTGGCTCTCTCATTTTGCTTTAATGCTCTAGCAAAAGCATCTTCTTCAATCTTTTTGCGCTCCTCTTCTATTTGTTTTATCTTTTCCAGTTCAAAATATTTCTTGTCGCTTTCTAATTTTTGTCTGTCTGCGCGAGCTTTTAGGGCTTCAGCATTAGCCTCCATCAATTTTTCGTCTTTTCCTTTTATTTGTTCCTCTAGAATTCTTATCTCTACCTCTTTTTGTTTTTCTGCTTCTATTTGCGCCTTTTTCCATAAAGCAACTTTTTCCGTCTCAAGTTTTTCAGCTACTTTTTTATTAACTTCAATTTGTGTATTTTTTTGCGCTTCTTCAAGCTTCTTCTTTTGATCTTCCAATTCCTTTTTCTGTTTTACAATTTCGGCCTCTTTTAGCCTGTTCTCTTCAACGAGTTCTTTTTTTATCTTTTCCTCAATTTGATGCGTCAAAACATCATCAATAGAAATTGATGCTCCGCATTTCGGACACTTGATTTTTTGTTCGTTGGTAGTCATATTTTATAAAGATTGTTTAAATTTAACTAAATTTGATATAAAAACTCGCGCAATACCAAGCTGCTCATAATGTTTTCGTTTTTCAGTTTGGCGGTTATCTCTTTATACATTTTATTTTTACCTTTAATATAAAGAACACCGTCAAGAATTGCTATTGTTGTTGCCTTCACGGCTTTGGTTTTGAGTGTGGCTATTGCATCATTAAATTGAGCGTTTTGGTGGCCACCAAAATCCGTTAGAAACTTTGCTTCTCCGATTACATATTTACCGTTAAAGCGTCCGATAAAATCAAGTCCCTTATTGTGTTTATAGTTCAGGTGCTTTTTCGCAAATGCCATCATCTCGGCATCGCCGCCATCCAAAACGGCATTTCCAGTTGAGTTGATAAATTCATCCAATTTGACCGGCTTGATACCCAAAGATTTTTTATTCAGCCACCGCCTGAATAATGGACCGATTTGCCTGTTCGTTTCTTTAGGTTCAGAGCAGCGAGAAAAAAGTGCGTCTAATCCCATTTCATACAATCTTCCGCAAAGGCGATTGACGGTTGCAGGATTTCTTTCAAGAGCCGATTTGTCGCGCTTCAAATATGCAACATAAGAGTCTTTGATCGGGAATAAATCCAACTGCAACAGATTTTCTATAAGTCCGATATTGTTTCTCTGTTCAAATGCCTTTTCTATATTTCTCCAAAGTTCGCTGTCTATATCGCGTATTCCTTCTGGAATAGTGGGATAAACCTGAAACAGGTCGTCCAGATAACTCCTTTGATTCGCGTATTCAATGCTTAATTGGGTCCAGTAATTCATGCTTATTTTTTCACCGCAACCTATTATTCTTTAAACAGGTTTTTATAAAACTGCCTTCCCCTCTCTTCAAATCCCTGAATATATTTTTTATTGTCCTCGACAATCTTTTGGGGGTCAATTATGCCCTTTAATGGTTTTAGTTCTGCTTCGCCATGCCTTATCCAGTTCTTTATAATCTCCTCTGTAACCTCAAGGTGAAACTGTAAGGCGTATGCCTTTTTCCCATATCTGAACGCTTGATTGGCAAATAATTCTGAGCCTGAAAGCCTTACAGCGCCTGATGGTATGTCAAATGTATCTCCATGCCACTGAAAGACCCTGATTGTCTTTCCAAGAGGTCCAATGGCATTGTCCTCCAGCCCGTCTTCTGTAAGGCTGATATCATACCAGCCTATCTCCTTTGTCTTCCCTTTTGTAACCTTTGCGCCGAGTGCCTTTGCCATCATTTGTGCGCCGAGACAGATGCCCAATACAACATAGTTCCTTTCAATAGCTGTTTTGATAATCTTCTCTTCTTCAATCAGATATGGAAATTCATCTGTCTCATACACATTCATCGGCCCGCCCATTACTATCAAAGCATTGTAGTCAGAAGGGTCTGGAATTTTATAGCCCTTCTTTGCCAGGTCAACAATGGCGTATGCAATTTTATTCTCTTTAAGATAATCCTCAATTGTTCCGGGTCCTTCGTGGCTTGCATTTTTCAATATCAGCGCCTTCACAACAATCCTCCTCGCTATTGTTTTTCCCTCTCCCTTGACGGGAGAGGGTGAGAAATCTTGTATTTGTTCCCACTCCCCTTAGTCCCCTCCCGCCAGGGGAGGGGAAATACGACAATTATTCAATAATCGTCATAATCTCCTCAATCCCCTTCCTCGGCCTTTCAGCAGGCGACTCATCTGGTATACCAATGGGGATGAATGCCACAGGATATTTTGGCGGATTTATATTCAGTATCTTTATTATCTCATGTACAGCAATTATTGGTCCTGTCATCCAGCATGTACCGTACCCATGTGCATGGGCAGCAAGAATCAAATTTTGTATTGCAGCAGATACGCCTTGCAATCCCGGCAACGGCCTACGCAATAGTATTTCGTCCTGATTAAAGCTCTGCTCCTTTAATATAATCTCTGTATCAGATATATATGGCTCTGTAAGCACAACAATAGTTACAGGCGCATTTTCAAAAAGCGTGTAGTAGCTCTTTTTATAATTTTCTAATTTCTTCTTTGCCTTTTCATCATTGCACCACCCTATAAGCTGGTCTGTTGCCTTTCTTACAGCCTCTGCCATCTCTTTCATAAGAGATTTATTTTTAATTGCTATGAAATGCCACGGCTGGGAATTGCCAGGGCTTGGCGCTTTTCTTGCCGCATCAATTAAGGCTATAATGTCGCTGTCCTTAACAGGCGCATCCTTAAACTTCCTTATACTCCTTCTTCCTTTTATGGCATCCATTAGATCCATACCTGCTCCTGTATAAGATTCTTATTCATCTGATTATATCTCCAATTTATCTTAGTTGCAAGCGCTTCGTAAAACCGCTTTACTTTTAACTTTTTTTTATCAATAATAAGACATGGATAATAAAAAGGCAGGGAGGCATTACAATAGGCTGATAAATGAAAAGAGTCCATATCTTCTTCAGCATGCCAATAATCCTGTTGACTGGCATCCATGGGGAGATGAGGCCTTTAACAAGGCGCTTGCGGATGATAAGCCTATCTTCCTCTCCATCGGTTATTCTACATGCCATTGGTGCCATGTAATGGAAAAGGAATCATTTGAGGATGCAGATGTTGCCCGATTAATGAACGAGACCTTTGTATGCATAAAGGTTGACCGCGAGGAGAGGCCGGATATAGACAGCGCCTACATGGCAGTCTGCCAGATGATGACAGGAAGCGGCGGTTGGCCGCTTACTATCATCATGATGCCTGATAAGATGCCCTTCTTTGCAGGGACATATATACCAAAGGAAAGCAGATCCAGCCGCATGGGGATGTTTGATATTATTGAAAAGGTAAAGGAGCTATGGCAATTACGGCGTAAAGATGTAATGGCCTCGGCTGAAAAAATTACTTATGCGCTCTCCAGCGCCTCAGATATTCAGGAGAGAGAAGAACTTGGAGAGGCTATAATTAAGGAAACATTTGAAAGGTTGTCTCAAATCTTTGATTCAGGGCATGGCGGTTTTGGTTATGCCCCAAAATTTCCAACGCCTCATCATCTTACATTCCTGCTTCGCTATTGGAAAAGGACTGGTGATGCGCAGGCGCTTTTAATGGTAGAAAAGACACTTAGCGCCATAAGGCTTGGCGGGATTTATGACCATATTGGTTTTGGCTTTCACCGCTACTCTACAGACAGCGAATGGCTTCTGCCGCATTTTGAAAAGATGTTATATGATCAGGCATTAATAGCGATGGCGTATACAGAGGCATATCAGGCAGCAGGCGAGGAGGAATACAAAAAAACAGCGCAGGAGATATTTACTTATGTCTTAAGGGATATGACAGATAAGGACGGCGGATTTTATTCTGCTGAGGATGCTGACAGCGAAGGGGAGGAAGGGAAATCCTATCTCTGGACAACAGAGGAGGTTCACAATGTCCTTGGTGAAGATGATGCTAAGTTTGTTATGAGGGTGTTTAATTTGGAGGAAGAAGGAAATTTTACAGATGAATCGGCAGGGGTAAGAAGCAGGAAAAACATTTTGCATCTTAAAAGACCCCTCGCGGAGATGTCCGCTGATTTTAATGCTACTGAGGCGGAGCTTAAAAATCGTATTGAGGCAATAAGGCACAGGCTCTTTATTGCCCGCAGCCAGCGGATAAGGCCGCAAAGGGATGACAAGATATTAACAGACTGGAACGGCCTGATGATTGCTGCGCTGGCAAAAGGCGGAAGCGTATTTAATGAACCTGAATATATTGAGGCTGCAAAAAGGGCGGCAGATTTTATACTTAAAAAGATGCGTGATAAGAATGGACGATTGCATCACCGCTTCAGGGATGGCGAGGCTGCATTATCAGGCTTCCTTGATGACTATGCCTTTTTCATCTGGGGGCTGATAGAGCTTTATGAGTCAACATTTGACGTTTCCTACTTTAAATCAGCTTTGGAATTTAATAATATCTTGCTTAATCACTTCTGGGATAAAAATAATGGGGGCTTTTACTTAACCTCTGATGATGCTGAGGTTGTGCTTATGCGCAGGAAAGAAATCTATGATGGGGCCATACCGTCAGGCAACTCTGCCGCCATGCTAAATCTCCTCCGCCTCAGTCGTATGACAGGCAATACTGATTTGGAGCAGAAGGCATTACAGATCAGCCAGCATTTTTCAAAGACTATTTCGCAGGCGCCTCATGGCCACACCTTTTTTATGTCTGCCCTAAGCCTTGCAATTGGACCAACATATGAGGTGGTTATTGCAGGCAGATTGCAGGAGGAAGGCGCAAGGACAATGTTAAAGACATTGAAAAGTCAGTTCACGCCAAATAGGGTAGTCCTTTTCAGGCCATGTGATGAAGAATATCCAGAAATAACCCGTATGGCAGAATTTACCAAAAACCTGTTGTGCATAGATGGAAAGGCCACTGCCTATATCTGCCATAATTATAATTGCAAACTTCCAACTACTGATGTTGTTGAGATGCTAAAGCTGCTTAAACAGGATTAATATGAATATCGTTACAACAAAAGGCCTGGCAAAATATTATGGCGATCTAAAGGCAGTGGATAATATTGACTTTGAGATTGCAAAAGGAGAGTGCTTTGGTTTTCTCGGGCCGAATGGGGCTGGCAAGACAACAGTCATGGGCATTATCTATTGCTTCATGCCGCCCTCTGCAGGAGAGGTGAAGGTATTCGGCATGGATGTAAATAAAAACCCCGGTGAGATAAAGGCACGGATAGGCGTGATGCCGCAGGAGGATAACCTTGACCCTGATTTTTCAGTACTTGAAAACCTGATTGTCTATGCACGATATTTTGATATCCCAAAAAAGGAATCTTCAAAGACTGCATGGGAGCTTCTTGATTTTGTGGAGCTAAGGCAAAAGGCAGATGTAAATATAAAAGAGCTCTCTGGCGGGATGAAGCGCAGGCTCCTCCTTGCGAGGGCGCTGGTAAATAACCCTGAAATGCTGGTACTTGATGAGCCTACAACAGGCCTTGACCCGCACAGCAGGCTCTCTGTATGGGAAAAACTAAGGCAATTAAAATCAAAAGGCACAACACTCATACTCACAACGCATTATATGGAAGAGGCGGAAAGGCTCTGCGATAGGGTTGCAATTATGGACATAGGGAAGATTGTGGCCATTGACTCGCCAGCAAGGCTTATGAAGACACACGGCGGTAATCTTGAGGATGTATATCTGAAACTCACTGGGAGGCGGCTTGAATGAGAAAGTGTGATCGTTATGACACTTCAGCTTTACCTGAAGCCCAGTTTGAGCCGGGCTCTCGTGGTATAGTGCTTAAAAACAGACTTGGCATAAAACGAAAAAAGAAAATGGACGAGGCAGAGTCTGTGGCTCTTGTGGCAGCGATTGATAAGCTTCTCTGCATGTATGACGCAGACCATTGTTTTAGAGCAAAAGACATTAAAATGATGCATAAAATATGGCTCGGTGAAATTTACGAGTGGGCCGGTGAATACAGGAGTGTTAATGTCAGCAAAGGTGATTTTCTTTTTGCTCCTGCAGAGTATATCCCGCGTTTAATGGATGAGTTTGAAAGGGACACTCTGTATAAACATACCCCATGCAATTTCAAATCATCGGAGCGTGTAATTCAGGCATTGGCAAAAGTCCATGTCGAACTTGTTCTTATTCATCCATTCAGGGAAGGAAATGGCAGGGTTGCAAGAATACTCTCAACCATTATGGTATTTCAGGCCGGTTTGCCGATGCTGAACTTTAAGGATATTACAGACAGGAAAAGGAAGGAGTATTTTGCCGCAATCAACAGGGGCTTAAGCAGGGATTATAAACCGATGGAAAGGCTTTTTGAGAGAATTATTGAGCGGTCTATTAAATCTAAGTCCGTTTAGATTTAAGCTTCCTTTTTAGGAGTAGCGCATGTGTTATACGAATGCTTTCAACCGCAGTTTCTTGCGGGCATACTGCCCACGCTGACTTCAATAGCGCAGGTGTTATGCGGATGCCTTCAACCGCAGAGGAGGTTATCACATTTTTGATTAATGAAGATTCGTATTTTTTTGAATCTTTTAAATATGGATTGGTTTCTTTTAATGGTTTCTTTTTCATGTTTTTATTATACTACAAAATGATGCGGGAAGAAAGACAAATCTTGCTGTGTGCTTGGCATAATTGGAGGCGGCTTGAGGCTTAAAAAAGCGTTCAGGGTCTGGCAGAGGCACCTGAAGGTTTATACAAAACTTTATAAATCAAGCATAGCGCTCAATTTTATTGAGCCTATACTCTATCTTGCTGCGCTCGGACTTGGGCTCGGCGGGTTTGTTGGCGAAATCAAAGGCGTCCCATATATCAAGTTCATTGCACCCGGTATAATTGCCTCCTCTGCCATGTTCGCTGCAACTTATGAGTGCACATACGGCACTTATGTGAGGATGACATTTCAGAAGACCTTTGATGCAATACTTGCAACACCTGTTAATATCAATGACCTTATTGCAGGCGAGCTGATGTGGGGCGCTACAAAGAGCCTGCTTTATGGCACAATAATATTAATAGTCGTCTCTCTGTTCGGGCTTATTGATTCCTCAATAATTATACTTGCAATCCCCATCCTGTTTGCAGCAGGCCTTATCTTTGCAGAGATAGCGCTTATCTTTGTTGCCATTGTCCCTGGTATAGAATCCTTTAATTATTTTTATACACTTTTTATGACGCCCATGTTTTTATTTTCAGGGATATTCTTTCCACTTGATACACTCCCGCCTGCGCTGTCAGGGATTGCCTTTTTTACACCCCTTTATCATCTTGTAAACATCTGCAGGGCATTCTCTTTTGGCCAACCCTCCACAGCATTACCAGACATCCTCTATCTCTTTGCAGTTGTAATAATCCTGTCACCGCTTCCATTTAAGCTGATGAGGAAAAGGGTGATAAAATAAAAAAAGTTAATTCTCTGGCGGCAGGGCATTAGCAGGGACAGTTACAGGCTCTGGGCTTGCGTAAACAGGTGGAACTGTCTTTTCAAGCAATGAGAGCCTCTTTGCAAAGAAAAGGGAGCCTAAGATGCAAAAGGCGCCGCCTATTAATAATGTATTTGGCGCGCCTGCTACACTGGCAAGCACACCTGCAAGCAGGCTGCCAAAGGGCGTTATGCCCATGAATGCAGTTGTATAAATGGACATCACCCTGCCGCGCTTATCATCATCCACAATGGCCTGAAGCGCTGTATTGCTTGATGCAAGATATACCATCATGCCAAAGCCTGTGAGTATCATTAAAAACAGGGAAAGGGTAAGAATCTGGGAGCGTGAAAAGGCAATAAGACCGATGCCAAAGATGCTCGCTGCGATGGCGATTATCTTCCACAGGCCATTATGCCCCTTTCTTGAGGCAAGATACAGCGCGCCTGACAATGCGCCAACACCTGTAGCAGCCATAAGCAGGCCGAGTGTCTTTGGTCCGCCATGAAGTATCTCCTTTGCAAAGACAGGCATTAGTGTGTGATAGGGCATTCCCATAAGGCTGATTAGCACAAGAAGGAGTATAACAGACCTGATAGGCGCAAAGCCAAAGGCATAGGAGTACCCCTCTTTCAGCCTGTGCAGGATATGGTTGTTCTGATGCTGCCCGGTCTTTTTAGGCGCAATCCTCATTGAGGCAAGCGCAGCAATAGCAGGGAGAAAGGTTATGCCATTTATAAGAAAGCATATCCCTTCGCCAACTGTGGCAATCAGCACACCTGCAATGGATGGGCCGAGCAGACGTGTGCCATTAATCAGGGATGAGTTTAAGGCAATGGCATTGCCGAGGTCTTCCCTCTTTTCCACCATCTCCACAACAAAGGACTGGCGTGAAGGGATATCAAAGGCATTTATTATGCCGAGTAAGAAGCTCATGGCAATAACATGCCAGACATCAACCGTGCCTTTTAAAACAATGATTGCCAGAATAAATGCCTGAAGCATGGAGAGTATCTGGGTGATAATGAGGATGCTGCGTTTATTCCACCTGTCTGCCATAACGCCTGCAATAGGCGTTAAGACAAAGGTAGGTATCTGATTTGCAAATGCAGCCACGCCCAATAAGAATGCAGAATTTGTCAGGCGGTACACAAGCCAGCCCACTGCAATATACTGCATCCATGTGCCTATTAAGGAGATTCCCTGCCCCATAAAAAAGAGGCGGTAGTTCCTGTATTGCAATGCACGAAACACAACCCGCA
>ERZ1292623.2116-Hain-H51-01um-R1-2116-length-18206-cov-8_pt2 | contig 15769 bp, 17 predicted proteins | sample MGYA00564398_ERZ1292623 | MGnify/ENA primary metagenome ERZ1292623 (study PRJEB36523, sample SAMEA6512633) | groundwater metagenome | collected 2019-01-07 | study: AquaDiva: Metagenomics assemblies of 32 groundwater samples | reverse complement strand
CGGCGATTGGTGTAGGAGCGATTGCTGCTGATGCGTTCGCCGCGGGGGCGATTGATGCCGCGGCCATCGGGGTGGGCGCGATCGCTGCCGATGCTTTTGCGGCCGGCGCGATTGACGCCGCGGCGATTGCCAATGCCGCCATCGATGCTGCAACGTTTGCCGCAGGAGCGATCGATGCGGCGGCTATTGCGAATGGAGCGATTGACGCGGCAACCTTTGCGGCCGGCGCGATCGACGCGGCGGCGATTGGTGTAGGAGCGATTGCTGCTGATGCGTTCGCCGCGGGGGCGATTGACGCGGCGGCGATCGCGAACGCGGCGATCGACGCCGCGACATTCGCCGCGGGGGCTATTGACGCGGCCGCCATAGCGAACGCCGCGATTGATTCCGACACGTTCGCTGCTGGTGCGATCAATGCGGCGGCGATCGCGGCCAGTGCGTTCACCGCGACAAAATTTGCCGGCTCGATCGAGAACTGTGTCGAGAAATCCGACGGGGCCGTGCTCAACGGTGCCGACGATCTCTTCACGATCACCGGCGGGCCGGTCAAGGCGCAGGTATTTGGGCTCGTGACGACCGTGATCGGCGGCGTCGTCGCCACGGGCCAGCTGCAAATCACCACGACGACGCCGGCGGCGACGGTCAACCTGTCCACCGCCGTTGCCATCGAAACCGATGCCGCCGGGACCTCCTATCGGTTCGTCGGCGCCACCGGTGTGCTGACGCCGGACACGAACGGCGCAAAAATTATCGATCCGGTTACCGTCGAGGATTGCTGGTTCTTGCTCCCGATCGGCACGGTCAAATTCTTCGGCTCGGCGGCGGATACTGGCGTGATCGCCTGGTACTTGCGCTATAAGCCGCTCAGTCCTTCGAGCGCCGTTGTCGCCGCGGCCTAAAGCGCCTGAGCCCGGAGGCCTAACAGATGGCAGGCACCGTCGTTCTTGCGCACACGAAGCGAGGCCCCGTCGGGGTGATCACGCTCACGATCACCGCCGACGCGGCCGATGGCTCCGTGCCCGATACTCCGCTCACGACTAAGATTAGCGGCCGGCTCCTGGCATTGGAAACCAACCCAGGAGCCACCGCACCCACCGCCAACTACGACCTTACGCTCGTGGATGACGATGGACATGATGTTCTGGAGGGCGTGGGCGCCAACCGTCACACCTCGACTACCGAGAAAGTTTCCATCGTGTACTCCGGCACGGCAGTTCACCCGCCGGTGGCGAAATCCGACACGCTGACGCTCAACGTCGACGGGAACTCGGTCAACTCGGCCGGGATCGTCGCCAAGCTCTACTACGAAGGCGACGGGGAGGGCTAGGGCCGGCCATGACGTTGAGCCTCGTCAGTCGCGATCGCTTCAAAACCGCCTTGCGCATCTCGGATACCGCCGACGATACGCAGCTGTTGCGCGACCTGGAGTACGTCTCCGACCTGATTGAGCGCGACGCCCGGCGCTGGTTCCAGCCCCGGACGGCGACGCTCTACCTCCGCGCCCGGCACGGCGACCGGCTGCTGCTTGGCGAGGATCTGCTGGTGGTCACGACGCTGAAGACGCTCACCGCCAACACCAACGGGACGCGCAGTTACGGCGCCGGCACCGACGCGACGCTGCAATGGGCGTCGACCGACTACGACCTCTATCCCGAGAACGCCGTCGCCCGGCGGGAGCCCTACTGGGAAATCCGCGCCAACCCCGAGGGTGACTACTCGTTTCCCACCGACGAGCGGGGCGTGCAAGTCGTTGGCACCTGGGGCTACTGGCAGGACACCACCAGTGCCGGTACGCTCGGCGCGGCAATCTCCTCTACCACGGCCACCAGCGTGACGATGACCGCCGGGCACTCCGTCGAGGCGGGCCATACGCTGCTGATCGACTCAGAGCAGCTCTACGTCACCGCGGTGGCGACCAACACGCTGACCGTTGAGCGCGGCGTCAACGGCACGACGGCAGCCACCCACAGCAACGGCGCCACCGTCTCGCGCTACCGCTACCCGCCGGTGGTCGAGGATGCCTGCATCCGCCAGGGGCAACTCTCGTTCCGCGGGCACGACGCGCCGTTCGCGACGATCGGCGGCGGCGAGTGGAACGAGCAGGTGCGCTCGGCCTTCACCGCCGGCCTGCATCCTTGGGTCCGGCTGAGCCTCAACCAGGTGCGCCGGGTGGAGGCCATCTAGCGATGCCGTCTCTGACGATGCGCGTCCGGGGGCTCGACCCGCTGCGGGCAAAGCTGGGGATCAACTCCAGCTTGCTCAAGCCGTGGGCGGTGGCCATCGGCGAGGCCGGCGACATGCTCCTGGAGATTGCCCGCGGACGCGCCCCCCGCGGTGCGACCGGGCGGCTTCATGGCGGACTCACCAAGACACTCGATTTACGACCCATCCCGCGCTTCGTCAAGGTCGGCTTTCCCAAGGGGACGATGCCGACGTCGGGCCGGAAGAAATTCCGCTATCCGGGCGCGCTCGAGGGCAGCGCGCGCTACCACTACCGATCCGGTCCGCACGCCGGCAAGACGACGCAGGGCTGGCTGTCGGGCTCGCTCAAGGCCGGACAGCGCAAGATCGGCGCCTTCCTGCGCAACGCGGGGATGGCGATCGAGCAGGAGTGGCGGCGCTGATGGCCGCCAACAGTGCCGACATTCGAAATGGCTTAGCCACCCGTTTGCAAACGATCAGCGGCTTGCGGGTGTTCGACACGTACCCGGACCAGAGCAGCCTGCCGGCGGCGATCATCGACGGTCCCAGCCGCGTCGACTATCACGCCACCTGGGCCGGCACGGCGAACTACGAGTGGACGGTGATTGTGCTCGTATCGGCGGGCGCCGGCCTCAAGCGCGCGACCGACACGCTCGACGACTACCTGGCGGCGACCGGGACGAAGAGCATCAAGGCGGCCATCGAGGGCGACGCGCAACTGGGGAACACGGTGCACGATACGACGGTGCGTGAGGCGTTCGACGTGGGCACGCTCGAAGACGGCGGCGCGACGTATGTTGGCGCGAAATTCAGAGTCGAGGTAACGAGTCAATGATCGTGCTCAACGTGGGCTGTGGCGAGGTGGGTGATGCCGAGGCGATCAACGTCGATGCCGCGGAGACGGCCGCCGCCCAGGTGCGCGGTGATCTGCGCGCCCTGCCGTTTCTCGATGGCTGCGCGCGCGAGGTCCGCATGAGCCAGGTGTTAGAGCACCTGCCGCGCCGCATGGTGCCCAGTGCCCTGGCCGAAGCGCTGCGGGTGCTGCAGCCGGCCGGGCTGCTGCGCGTCTCCGTGCCCGACTTTGGCGCCATGTGCCGCACCTACGGCGACGCGCCCTTGCCCGAGCGCCTGGCCTACTACCAGGCGACGATCTTCGGCGCGCAACGCTACCCGACCGACGCGCATCTGGTCGGATTTGATCGTGAACTCCTGGCGCACGCGCTGACGACGGCCGGGCTCGAGGACGTGCAGGTCGAGTCCGAGCCCAATCGCGCGGTGTGGGAGGCCTGCCTCGCCGCGACCGGGAAAAAGCCGGCATGAAGATTCTCTACTGCTGGCCCGCTCACGATTTCAGCACGGTCGATGTGGCCCGCGGCCTCCACCGTGCGCTCGCCGGTCAGGGAGTCGAGTTGATTGACTACCGACTCTCCAGCCGGATCGAAGTGGTCAACTCGGGTCTGCGCGCCTCCTGGCTGCGTGGCTCACCGCCGCAGGAGCTCGTCTGCGACCTGGCCAGCCAGGGCCTCGCTCAGACGGCGATCCTGAGTGAGCCCGATTGGGTGCTGATCATCTGCGGCATGAGCCTGCATCCGAACTCGGTCTTGGCGCTGCGCCGGATCGGCCTCAAGGTCGCCTGCTGGTTTACCGAGGGGCCTTACAACCTGCACGAGGAGTTGCGCTTCGCCGCGCTGTGCGACGTGGCGCTCAGCAACGAGCGCTCCACGCTGGCGCAGTACCAGGCGGCCGTGGCACCCGGCGGGCGAGCAGCCTACCTGCCGCACGCCTACGACCCGGCGGTGCACCGGCCCGATGGCCCGCTGCCGATCGAGTCCGACCGGTGCGATGTGCTCTTCGTCGGGACCGGCTTCGGCAACCGGCAACGGCTCTTCGAGGATCTTGATTGGGCATGGCTCGCCCAACGCCACGGCGCCCGCATTCGCCTGCGTGGATTTTGGCCTGGCGTCAACTCGCCGTCGCACCTCGCCAGCATTACCAAGGGCGCGCTGATCCAGAACGACGACACCGCCAAGCTGTACCGCGGCGCGAAGATCGTGCTCAACATCCACCGCGGCCACGCCGGCCCAATCATCGCCAAGAGCATGAATCCTCGCACGTTGGAGGTTGCCGCCAACGGCGCGTTCCAGGTCTGCGATGATCGCGCCGAGGTAGCCGAGGTCTTCGGTGACAGCGTGCCCAGGTTCGACCCCGAAGACCCCTGGGAACTGATGGCGTTGCTGCATCGCGCGCTGGCTGATGAGCCCTGGCGCATGGCCTGTGCCGCCGAGGCGCGCCGGCGCGTGGCGCCGCATACGTTCGAGGCGCGGGCGCGGCGCCTCCTGGAAACCCTCAGCGGGTGCGAGACGACGCCCTTGGGCGCCACCACACCCGAGTACGTCCCCGTACATTCAGCACAGCCCACTCCCAGTCTGGCGGCGGTTGCCGCGTAACGTAATGCGAGGAAGACGAAAGGAACACAACCAGTGGCTACCCTCCATGGCAGAAACGGCAGAATCTATTTGGCTGCCACCGCCGCCGGGGCCGCGGTGAACATCGGCGAGGCGACGCAGTGGCAAATCCAGACCTCACGTGACCTGGGCGACGACTCGGCGTTCGGGGACAGTTGGCACACCAACGTGATGGGATTGCTCGGTTGGACGATCAGTGCCGAGGGGCACTACGACACGGCGCAGGTCACGCCATTCGACGCCGCGACCGCCACCGGCGCGGTCCGGCTCTATGTGTATCCGAATCAATCAGATACGGCGAAATACTATTATGGTCAGTGCTGGCCAAACCTGAGCGTCACTGTGCCGTTGGGCGGCGTCGCCGCGTTCTCCTTGAGTGGCACGGGCGACGGACAGCTCGCGGCGAACTAAGTGGCCAACGCGAGGCCCCGCAACGATGGGCGATTCGGTCACCATGTCGGGCGTGGGTGCGTGGATCACCGGCACGTCGCCGCCGCCAGGGCCGGGCCTGGTAGTGCGCGGCGTGTTGGGGTACCTACACGCCCCCGCGTCGCGTGCCCTCGTCGGGGTGCTCGCTGGATGGACTCTGGTCCGTCAGGGTCACCTGACGACCGTCCAGGGCACGCCGTCCTGGATCGCGCTTGAGGGTACCGCCGATGCGCCACCGCCGGCGCCCGATACGCCGCTGCGCGTGGCCCTCGTCGCCGGACAGACGCTCGTCGTCGGCGAGGGTACCGTGCAGGATCAGCTCGCGTGGCAGTGGCGCAGCCACGCGCCGCTGACCTACGCGCCCGACGCGCTCGACGACTGGCCGCTGCCGGCCGCCGCGACGGTGGCCCTGCCGGACGGCCATGCCTGGCGCGTCCGGGCTCTGCCGCGCCGCCGGGACCTGCTGCGCTGGCAGACCATCCACCGGCGCGAGGGACCGACGCACCGCACCTGGCACGCGCTCCTGTGTGCCTACGATGGCGGCTGGACGCTGCCGGTGCCGTCGCCGGCGCAGATGCGCCACGTCGGCGGCTGGCAGCGCGTGCCAGAGCCGGTGACGGCCGCGATTGTCGACTATCTGGCCGGTCTGGTGGCGGCGACGATGGGGTCCACGCCCGAGCTGCCGGAGGCGGCATGAGTCACGACGACGGCGCCGGCGTCTTCCGCAAGCGCTGCGCGAGCGCCTGCGTGTTCTCGTTCATGCACTTGGCGCGCTCGGCGGGCTCATCCGCCGGCGCCGCCGGCTTCTTTTCATGCATCGTCACCTCAAGGTCCAGGTTCCGCAGCGTGTCGCGGATCTCGGTCAGGCGCTCGACGATCGTGTCTACGCGCCAGTACCAGAGCACGACCAGGCGGAACACGACGAAGCCGCCGATGAGCACGGCGAGGACGGTGAGCAGGCTCGTGAGCCCGGTAGCGATATCGGTCATGAGCGGTGGTAGTCTCCTTTGCGTGGCCAGGATAGCAGACGCGCGCGAGGCACCCGGAGGGAGTGCGTAGGCGATGGCCGCGAACTCTCTGCAAATTACGCTCGAGGCGCGCAATTTATCCACGCGCGCCTTTCAGCAACTCACCAAGGACCTGGAGCGCGTCCAGAAAGGCTCGGACGCCGCCGGCGTCAGCGTACGGAAGTCCGGCCAGGACATCGATGCCGGGCTCAAGCAGATCGGCGGCGCGGGCGCGAGTGCCGTCGGCGGCCTCATCGAGGCGTTGGGGGTGGCACTCCCGCTCTCGGCCGCCGCTGCCGCCACGGCCATCGCGGCCATCGGCGTCGACTCCGTCCAGTCATTCATGGCGCTCGACCGCGGCTTGCGCGAGGTCAATACGCTCTTCGGCCTCAGCGGCGAGGCGGCCCGGGCGAGCTTCCAGGAGATCAATACCGGCGTCCGGGAACTGTCCCAACGGCTCGGCGTCGATGCGGTCGAGTCCACCAAAGCGCTCTACCAAGCCATCTCGGCCAGCGTCCCGCGCGAAAACGCCCTCAGCTTCCTGGAGATCGCCACCAAGGCAGCCATCGGCGGCGTGACGGACACGAAGACCGCGGTGGACGGCCTCAGCACCGTCATCAACGCTTTCAAGCTGCCGATGAGCGATGCCCAGCGTGTCGCCGACGTCATGTTTACGACGGTCAAGCTGGGGAAAACCACTTTTGAGGAACTGAGCCGGTCCATGTTTCAGGTGGCGCCGCTGGCGTCGTCGGCCGGCCTCTCGTTTGAAGAAACGGCCGCCGCGATCGCCGCGCTCACCCAGCAAGGCGTGCCGACTGCCGAGTCGATGACCCGCGTCCGGGACGCGATCCAGGCGATCATCAAGCCCAGCGCCGAGGCAGAAAAGGTTGCCGAGGCGCTCGGCTTGGAGTTCAACGCCTCCGCCCTACAGGCGAACGGCCTCAAGAACACCTTCGACGACATTCATGAGGCCACTGGCGGCGACATCGAGATCCTCGGCAAGCTCTTCGGCTCGGTCGAGGGCCTGGGCGCGGTGCTCTCGCTCACCGGCGAGAAAGCCGGCGACTTCGCGCGGGCCATCGGCGAGACGGAGAACGCCGCCGGCTCGGCCACGCTGGCGTACGAGGAGATGGCCCGGGACGGGGGACGGAGCTTCGAGGAGCTCGGCGCCAAGATCAATGAGCTCAAGCTCCAACTCGGCGAAAAGCTGTTGCCGGTGGCGAAGGACGTCGTGACCGTCGTCGATCTGATTGGCCAAAAGCTGGGCCTGTGGCCGACCACACCGCCACCGGCCGACCAGATCGAGCGGTTCAACAAGCTGGCACTCGCCGCCAACGCCGCCGCGTCGGCGCTCTCGGTCGTCTGGGAGGCGCTGACCAATCTGAAACCCATCCAACAGGTCGCCATCGAGCGTATCGGCCAACAGGTCGGCGCCGCCCTCAAGCAGGCTGATGCCGCCCTCAAGCAGGCCGCGGCCACCGATGAAGTCAGGCAGGCCCAGCACCAGCTGGACCTCCAACTTTCGTCCGGCACGATGACTGCCGACGACTATGCCAATGCGATAGCGGCCCTGCAAGGTCGCATGCAGGAGGCGGCCGCGGGCCAGGCCCGCCTGCAGGAGGCAGTGCTCGACGAGACCCGCGTCTACGCCGTGGCAGTGGAGTCCGTCGGTGACCTCTCTGCCGCCGAGACCGGAGCGGCACAGGCCACCACGGCCGCAACGTTGGCCATCTCGTCGTCGGGCCGCGAGCGCATCGCCGCCTATGAGGCGCAGCAGAAGGCCGCGCAAGTCGCCGCGAGCGAGGCCAAGCGTGCAGCGAGTGCGGCCGAGAGTGAAGCCAAGCGTGCCGCGAACGCCGTCGAGAGCGAAGCCAAGCGTGCCGCCGCGGCCGCCGTCCGGGAGGCCGAGCGCGCCGCCGAGCAACTCGCCCGCGGCCGCCAACGGGTGGCCGACGAAACCGACGAGCAGGACGAGCGCCGCGCCCAGCACACCGCCGACACGCTGCGCAAGATCGAGGACGCCGAGACCAATCACGCTGAGAAGATGGCCGATCTGGCCCGCGATGGGGGCGAGAAGCGGGTGGAGATCACCGAGCGGGCCGCCGACCGCATCACCCGCGAAGAGACGGAGACGGCCGACCGCCTGCGCCGACTCAGCGAGGATACCGAGGCACGGCGTACCGACATCGCGCGCGACTGGCAACAGCGGCGTACCGACCTCGTGCAAGAGCACGCCGACCGCCGGCGCGACCTCGAGCAACGGCTGGTCGACGACCTCAAACGCTTCGACGACGACCTGGCCCGCGGTCGTCAGCGTAGCGAGGCCGACCGCGCCCTCGAGCTCAAGTTCCGCGGTGAGGACCGCCAGCTCGCCCGCGACGAGCGCGAGCGGGAGAGGCAGCGCGAGATCGCGCGGGCCGAGACGGAGCTGGGCACCGCCAAGACCGACGAGGAGCGCGCCCGCATCCGCAAACGGCTGGCCGACCGCCTCGACGCCCTGGACGAGCAGCAACGCGATGAAGACGCACGCAACGCTCGGGCCGATGCGCGGGAGAAGGAACGCCTGGACCTGCGCGCCCGCTTCGAGAAAGAGGACCTCGAGCGCCGGCGCACGGCCATTGAGACGAGTGCCGCCGCGCAGATCAACGCGCTCGATACGACGCTCACCGAAGAGCTGGAGAAGCTGCGCAAGGCCTCGCAGGAGAAACTCGACACGCTGGGCGGCGAGTATGCCAAGAAGAAGGCACTCCTGGACAAGAGCCTGGAAGACGAGCGCGCGGCCATCGAGAAGGACCGGGAGGAGCGGCTGGAGGCCCTCGAGACGGACATCGCCAAGCGCGCGGCGAAACTCGACGAGGAGAAGGACAAGAATATCCGGCGCTTCAAGGCCGAGGCCACCGAGAAGCTCGACTTCCTGGAAAATGAGTACCGGAAGCGCCTGGAGAAGATCGCCCGCGAGTTACCGGTACTGCAGGGAGAGCTTGACGAGCTGATCGGGCGGGCGAACGAGCAGGTGGCTACTATCCGGGCGCAGATCAGCAGCGCCGGCGCTGCGGTGGCCGATGCTGGCACGAGTTGGAGCACCGACCGCGCCATCAATCCGTTTCGCGGCGGGAACGGCGCCGTGCCGATGGCCGTGGGCGGTGCTGGCATGGCCAGCAAGCCGACACTGTTCCTGGCCGGTGAGCGTGGGCCGGAGCCGTTCGCGTTCGGCGAGGCGGCACTGGGCGGGCGGAACGGACAGGCCGGCGCGATCACCGTGCCCATTACGGTCTACGGCAACGTCTACGGCGTGGACGATATGGAGGACCTGGTGGTCGCCGCGGTCGTGCGGGCACAGCGGAGAGGGAGACTAAATTAGTGCCAATATCCTACCCGACGAGCCTCGACGTCTTCACCAACCCCAACTCAGCGACCGACAATCTCGACAGTGTGACTGTGCCACACGCGACGCAGCACGGCAACGCCAACGACGCCATCGAGGCGCTGGAAGCGAAGGTCGGGATCAGTGCGTCCACGCCGGTAGCGAACAGCTTCCTCGTCGGCACCAGTGCCGGTGTGTCCAGTTGGTCCACGGCGGTGACGATGGGTGGGGCGATCAACTGCGCCAACAATATCATCTCGAACATTGGTGCTGCGGGTACTGATTTTACGGCCACCGGCGGCCTGACGTTAGCAGACACTCTCATTGTCAGCGTGGGTGGGATCAAATCGTCAGACACGACCTCGTGGTACCTGAACGACTCCGCCAACGCTAAGATGACCACAGGGTTGACGATCAATCAGGGAGCGGCTGATAACGAAATCCTGGCGTTGAAGTCGAGTGATGTCGCGCATGGCATTACGGACGTAACCGAGACAGATACCTATGGCTTTTTCAAAAAGTCCAGTGCTATTGGAGGGACGCTTGTTGTAGAGGGGCTCGCCTCAGCTACTACTGGCTTGACGTTGAATGGCACACACACAACGGACCACACGGTGAAAACCGTTAGCGCGAACGGCGCCATTAACATGAATGCCCGACTCAAGAGTGGTACGGGTCTGGCGATACCTGGTGCAGACGCGAACTTGGTGGTCATACAGTCTCATGGGAACACTCGGTTCATCTTCGATCAGGAAGGGTCAGGCCATGCCGATATCGAGTTTGTTGCCTTCGACCACTATGACGACATCGCGCTCATCGACGGCCTGACACACCAATTCGTGCGGCACACCAGCCACACCCGCATCACCACCGAGTTTGGGCAGTGGCTTACCGGCCAGCGGCAAGCACTCGAACAGGCCGGGATTGTCGGGCGTGGCTCCTGGCACGTGGAGAACGGCCAGCACCGAGCGATGGTCAACTTCAGTCGCCTGAGCATGCTCTTTGCGGGGGCCCTCCGCCAAGTCGGGGGACGACTGGCGGCACTGGAAGAGCGTGTCGGACTACGGCCAGGCTACCGCCCGCTACTGGAGGGTTAGACCACGTGTTTCCAGGACTGGCACAGCACGATCCGCGAAACCGTCGTCTCAAGGAGAAACACGCTCATGCTGAACGACCGTAATGCCGCACCTGGGCAGTACCGCGCGGTGACCGTCTTCGATCCGCTCAATCCAAGTATCACGGTGGTGTCTCGCACCCACGGCGTAGAGATCACCACCGTTTCGTCGACGCTGACGGGGTGCGGGACCGTCCTACCGGGTGGGTCAGTCACGCTGACCCTCACAGATTTGACGAAAGCGTCGCAGTGTGTCATCGCACACTGCTGGCACCGTATTGCGCCGCTGTATCTCAGCAACCCACCGAAACAACCGCAGAGGTGTTGCTGGTGCGGTGAGAGGCGGGTTGAGACATTGTACGGCGGGTGCAATACGGTGCAGCATGGGCCGCACGCGCCGAAGACCTAAGTATATGCAACGCACACTGCACACTGCTCTTCAGTCTGTTACCCGCTCTAGTGACGATCAGTAGCGGTGGCCTGAACTCGAGCACGGTTGGCAGCACGCTCACGAGTGTAGGCACGATTACCAGGATCACAACCCCGAGATGAGCCGCCAAGCACGACTCAAGAAAGGGAAAGAGCACATGTCAGATCAGCTAGCCGCGGACCAGACAGCCGCGCCTCCCTCGAAGCCCGGCGTTGGCGCTACCATTGACGCGGGGATCATCGACGCGCTGGTCAGCATCGCCTTCCGCAGCGAGCAAGGTGGCCTGCTCTGGCACGGGTGGTTACTCGGGAAGGGACTTCCTACCGACCGAGTCTATATGCTCAAAGTCGCGGCCGGTGAAATCACCGACAGTGCGCCCAAGCCGCCGCCGGCCCAGGTCCAGGGAGCGCCGAGAGGGACCTAGCGATGCCCATTCCCCTGGTAGATGTCTTGATTGACTGGAATGCCGATTCGGACTTCTCCGATACCGGTGAAGATGTCTCTACGCGCGTGCGTGTCCAGCCGGGGATGCGCTTGTCACGCGGTCGTGACCAGATTCGCTCACTGGCGCCGCCCGCTGCCGGCTCGGCAACAGTGACACTGCAAAACGCTTCGGGCGATTACAGCTCGCAGAATAGTGGCAGTCCCCTCGCGGGGAACCTGCTGCCCGGTCGCACGCTCCGTGTCCGCGGCTTCCGCGGTACGCGCTACAACTACAACGCCAGCCTCGCCTACAACGCGGTGGGTGTGCCGTACAACGGCAGTGCCGAGAACGCCGAAATGTGGCGTGGCCCGATCGACGATATCCAGGAAGACCCTAGCCGGATGGCGAAGACCGTCACGCTGCCGGCGCTCGGCACCCTGTCGCGCCTCCGCCGGAAGCTCACCGCCAGCGACGTCAACGGCATCTCCACGGCGCTGTACCAGTCGATCACCACCGACGTGGCGCTCGGGTATGTCCTGGATGCCATCTCCTGGCCAGCGGCCGACCGCGTGCTCGACACCGGCAAAACCACGCTCCTCTGGTGGTGGCTGCAGGATGCCGACCCATGGGACGCGATGGTGGCGATACTCAATACCGAGGGACCAGGCACCGCCATCTACGAGGATGGACAAGGGCGCATCCACTTTGAGTCACGCCACTACCGTCTGCTGACCGCCCGGTGCACCGCCGTGCAGGCTACATTCCGAGACACCGGCGCCGAGCCATTGCACTCGGAACCCTTCAGCATCAACCCCAATCTCAAAGACATCATCAACGCTTGCCAGATCACCGTCAAGACGCGCAGCACGGATGCGCTTGGGGTTGTCTGGACATTGGGTGAGACGGTGACACTGGCGCCGAATGAGGTACGCGCGTATATTGCCACCAACACTGACCCGTTCACGGCGGCGGTCACGCCGGTCAACGCCACTGACTACACCGTGACGACCGGATCGCTCTCGTCGGTGGTGCTCAATCGGACCTCGGGGCAGTCCTGCACGATCACGCTCACCGCCGGCTCGTCTGGGGCTACAGTTACCGGATTGCAACTACGCGCGCAGACGGTGACGGTGGATAACACCATCCAGGTGGCCGAGACGATCGATGTGACCACGAGCCAGAACAATCACGGCTACCGGCCGTATGTGTATCCGGTGCGTGAGGAAATCTCAACCAATGTCGCCCAGGATTTTTGCAACGCCATCGTCTCTGCCTATCAATCGCCGCGCCCGGTGGTACAGATCACGGTGATTGGCTCGGGCGCCGACCGGCTGACGCAGATTCTCAACCGCGAGATTTCTGACCGCATCCACATCGTCGAGGCGAGGTCGTACGTCGACCATCCGTATTTCCTCGAGCAGATCGCACTGGAGTCGATCAACGCCGATCCGATTTGGCAGGCCGTATTTGGCGCTGAGAAGGCGCAGGCCGGCGCCGACTTGACCTTCGTGCTGGATAGCGCCACGAATGGCGTGCTCAACACCAATCAACTGGGATTCTGATAATGGCTGATGAGGTCGTGACGTTCCGTCTGAAGTCCGCCGCGCAGCGGGTCAACAAGCGCACGCTCGGTGAGATGCACGAGTGGCTGCGGCAGCGCGCCGCCAACGACCGGAGCGTCATCCTGCCGCCAAGCGAGGTCGTGGCCGCTGCGCGCCCGGCGGTCGCCTACGTCAACCACGGCCACTGGGTGGCGGATTGTCCGGCCCGGTCCTGCGACCTGTGCGCTGGCCCCTGCGGCGCGGCGATGGATCTCCTGCCAGATCGCGCCGCGCCGTACCTGTGCGGCTGCTGCCACAACGCCGAGCTGCGCGGTCGCTGGCGGCCGGTGCGCTGGCCAGCGGAGCGAGTCCACCGGGAGATCGAGTCGGTGCTTGAGCAGCGCCCGCTCGACCGCAACCGCCACTGGTGGCCACACGAGACGGTCGAGCAGCTGCGCGCCGAGAACCGCGCGCATGGGCTGCCGGCGGGCGGTGATGCCTGATGGCCTACACCAGCCCAAAGACCTATACCGTCGGCGCTGTTCACACCGCGGCGGATCATAATACCTACGAGCGCGACCAGTTTCTGTACGTCGCCGGCACCGACGGCGACACGAAGACTGGCGTCTGGGAACTGCCCGATGGCAGCAACACCGCGCCGTCGTACTCGTGGGCCAGCGATCCCGATACCGGGATGTATCTCTCGGCCGTCGCGAGGATCGCGTTTACGACCGCGGGCACCAAGCGGGCCAGCATTGCCGGGGCGACGGTAGATGGCGCCCTCGCTCCCCGCGTCACCATCCCGGCCTCGGCGTTCTACACCGCGGGCAGTGCCGGATGGGCGGAGTCGGTCACCGGGGCACATGTAGTAACGCAGTATGAGCTGAAATTCGACGCCTCTACCGTCGAGAGCGCGGAAATCCGCCTGCAGGTGCCACGAAATTATGCGGGCGGCAACATTACCGTGCGCTGTCAATGGCACGCCAACGCCACTACCGGCACGGTCGTGTGGATCTGGATTACCTACAATACGGCGCCGGCGGCGGCCTTTGACCTCTCGGGCACCGCGAGCATCGCGACCGCCACGACTGATGCCACGGCAAACGACTTGAACGAGACGGTGATTACTTGGTCGGGAACACTGCCGGCGGCCGGCGATCACTTGGAAGCGGTCCTCCGGCGCGATGCCAGCAACGGGAGCGATACCCTGGCGGTAGATGCTCAGGTCCACCAGGTGATCGTGGAATTCGGGAGCTAGGCTTGATGGCCATCGGACTCGATCGCGGCACAGGGTCAGACGGCGCGTGGACCCTCGACGGCAGCGCGGCGCCCGCCGGGCTCACCCTCGGCGGCTCGACGTACACCGTCAACACCGGGGCGGATACCACCAAGAATTTGACGTCGCTCAATCTGGCCGTCGGGTACACGCTGGCGTTGCAGGCCGGCTACTCGCTGTGGCTGAAAGTGCTCGGCGCGGCGACGCTGGCCGGGACGGTGAATGCCACCGCAAAAGGACAGGCGGGTGGTGGACAGAACACCGCGGGCACTGGCTCGGGCGCCGGGGGCGGTGGCGCTAGCAGCTCAACGCATGGTTCCGGCGGTGGCGGTGGGGGCTTCGGTGGCGCCGGCTCGGCGGGCGAGGCCGGCGGCTCGGGGCCAGGTGGCGCCGGCGCAGCGCTCCCGGCAGACCTGACGGGCGCCTGGTCGAGCAACAAGGCCGGCTCCGGTGGGGGCGGCGGTGGCACCGGTGACAATGATGCCACCGCTGGCGGCCCGTTTGACGGCGGCGACGGCATCGGCAGCGGTACGGGCCGCGGCGGCGGCGCATTCAAGGTGAGTGCGCTGGTCATCGACGTCACCGGGACGATCAACGCCAACGGGGACAATGGTGATGCCGGCGATGACTACACGTCGGCCGAAGGTGGCGGTTCTCAGGGCGGTGGCTCTGGCGGTGGCGTGCTGCTGGAGGCGGATCAGATCACCGGTGCCGGTAGTATCAACGCCAACGGCGGGAATGGCCCTACGAGCGCGGCCGGCGGTGATGGCGGACGCGGCGGCGGCGGCCGTGTGCTGCGTCGCTCCGTCGCCTCGACGTATAGCGGCGCGGTGAGTGTTGCCGCTGGGACGAGCGGGAATGGCACGGCCTCGGCCGGCAGCAGCACGACCGAGCAACTCTCACTCGGCGGCGTGCTATTCTGGAGTTAGAGCGAAAGAAGGAAACACATATGGCCACCATCGAAGCCGGCAAGCGGCTCACCGAGGCAACCACCGCGAGTGTCCACATCAACGTCGTTTCGCCCATCCGTGGACCGGACGGTGCCACCTGGCAGATGGTGCAGTTCTTCCACTCCCCAGACCCGCCGCCCGCGACGTGTCCCCAGGGCCATGGCGCCACCGTTGGCGACCAACCGGGCTACGTCCCCGACGCGCGCGGCTGGCCGGTGTGCCAGATCGACGGCTACGACAGCTCGCCGATGGCCCGTGCCCAGGCCGGCGAGGATGTGATCAAGCAGCCGGTGTACGTCCCGGTCAGCGCTCCCGTCGCGCAGGTCGTCGCACGCATTACCGCTCGGGCCGTTGCTGCCCGTAGCGAGCGCGACCGGCGGGCAGCGCTTTACGCGCGGGTGCTCGTCGACCCCGCCGACCCGTCCATGGCTGTGCGGGTGCGCGAGGTGACGGCGCTCGATGCGAGCCAGGCCGGCGGCACGGCACTGCGGCGGGTAGCGTTCGACCGGCTGCGGGCGACGCTCGACGGTGTGCGGGTGGACTCGCTGGAGGTGCTGGTGGCCGCCG
>ERZ1292623.2658-Hain-H51-01um-R1-2658-length-15772-cov-20_pt1 | contig 15772 bp, 13 predicted proteins | sample MGYA00564398_ERZ1292623 | MGnify/ENA primary metagenome ERZ1292623 (study PRJEB36523, sample SAMEA6512633) | groundwater metagenome | collected 2019-01-07 | study: AquaDiva: Metagenomics assemblies of 32 groundwater samples | reverse complement strand
GTTAAAGCAGCAATTCTTTGTTCTAATGCCTCTATTCTTGTTTGCAATGCTGCTACAATTCTTCTTAAACCTTCTAAAGTAATTGCTTCTCCTGCAGCCGTTCTATCTACACATTTTGCAGCTCCTGTTACCCCATCAACAATACAAACCCTATCTAAACCGCAACTTGTCCAGGGATTATTTTCATTAACTGTTTTTAAGTTTCCTTGTGAACAAGTATATTGTTTAATTTTAGTTTGAGTATCATCACAAACATCAGGGTTTGCTGTACCATCAACATTTACAAACCCAAACACATTTATATCATTTTCAGGGTCTGTATCAGAGCATCTTCCTACACATCCGATTTTTGTGCATCTTCCAAACTCATTTAACAAAGAACAATTGTCTGTTTTTCTATTTAATCTCCCATCATCAAAACAACTGTACTCTACGTAAGTATTATTCCCCTCACATCCATTTTGATAAAGAACTCCATCTTTAACAACGCCCCTTTCTGTGTTAATACATGTAGGTCCAGTAAGTCTACTCAATACCCCAAACATATTATTTCCAGGTAAACCAGTATTTTCTAGTTGAATCATTTTACAAAATCCATCAGTAATATCTATAACATTAGCCACTGGTTTTCCATTTGCATCACAAGAACCTTCTTTAATTTGACTATAAGCAACAAAAGTTTTACCTTCATTATCAACCAGTTTCTTCCTTTCCCCGCTACAAACATCTCTAAGAACTTTTGGTTTTGAAAGAATACTTTTACTAGCTAGAACAAAACTTGCTGTTTCTAGATGAATTCCCCCATCAAAATCCTCGCATAAACGAGGATTAACATTTGGCAGATCAGTCGCATTAATTACAACTAAAAAACCTAAGGTTATTAAGATAATGGAAGATATAATAAAAATATTTTTAATCATCTGAACCTCATTTGCTAACTTATTACTTTATTAATAATTGTCTATTTATAAACTTTTTGTACTCGACCTTAACATTTACCATCGTCCAATCATATTGAAATTTCATATAAATATTAAATTGATGGTAAACAAGATTTGTATTTCACTTAACAAATCAATCTTTCTTCTTTAAGAAAGAATAAACCCAAAAAGAGATTATTCCTAAAACTAATACAATTAAAAAAATTGAGATATAAAAACCAGCTGTAAATTCATAATCTTTTTCTCCTAAACTAATTTTTCTTTTCTTTCCAAGAAAACTATCTTTATAATCCTGTTTAAATTCTCTTCTCTCTATATTTTCTTTTTGGGTTTCGATAGAATCTTTTTTAATATTTTCGCTCCCACTTACATTGGTTTTGCTTACATTAAGTTCTAAAGATAAGTTCCAAATGTTTTCATTACTTATATCTTCTAACTCTTCTAAAAGCTCTTCTTCACCATCTCTATTTTCCCATTCGCCCCATCCACCATCATCTTCTCCAATCAAGCTATATAAACTTCCCTTTAAATTTTCTTCTTGAATTATTTTTTGGCCTTTGGCGATTAAAATAATGGACACTATAAATAGAAAAACAACAAGTATATTTAAAAATAATTTATTCTCTTTTTTCATATGACTATCAAGTTAAAAAAATATATAAGTCTTTCTAACCAATTGTTATTATGCCAATTAACGCACATTTTGAATATTTAAAAGCAGAACAAGAATATCAGAAAGCTCCTAGTGACGAGGCTAGACTTCTTGCCTTAGAAAAAATGCTGAAAACAATGCCAACCCATAAGTCTGCTGAAAATTTAAGAAAAAACCTTCGCACTAGATACAAAAAATTAAAGCGAGAATTTGAAAAATTTAAAAAATCAAAATCAAGCAAAAAAAGAATTAAAAAAGCAGAGATGCAGGCTGTTTTAATTGGCTTAACAAATTCAGGAAAATCTTCGACATTAAAAATACTTACAAATACTAACCCAAAAATAGCAAGTTATGGATTTACGACAATAGAACTAGAAATAGGAACTCTAAATTATCAAGGATGCCACATACAAATTATTGATTTGCCTCCGATTGCTTCTGAAAATTTTGATAAAGGAATTATAAATTCTGCAGATGTCTTATTAATTGTTGTTGAAAAAACTCATGAAATAGAGCATGTTTTAGACTCCATAAAAAATTTAAATGAAAATTCTAAAAAGATAGTTATTTTTAATAAAATAGATTTATATGATGAAAATACAAAAAGAAAAATCTCAGAAACCTTAAAATCAAAAAAATACAATTTTGTTTTAATATCCACTATAACCAAGGAAGGTGTTGAAGAACTAAAACAAAAAATTTTTGATTCTTTTAATATCATTAGAATTTATACAAAACATGCTGGAAAAAAACAAGATAATGTTCCAGTAATTTTGTCTCCCAATTCTACTCTTCAAGATGTTGCAGAAAAAATTCTTCACGGATATAACAAAAAAGTAAAATATGCCAAAATATGGGGCCCATCCAGTAAGTTCCCAGGACAACAAATAGGATTAAAACATGTTGTAAAAGATAAAGATACTGTTGAGTTTGTGACAGAGTGAAAATATATTTCTTATGTCAGAAATGAAAACCACATCTTTTAGGATGTAATTATATATTTTTACTGTTTTCATTTCTGAGTATGTCAGGAACAAAGTTCCTGAGCACTCTCAAGAATCATAGATTCTTGAAGTCCTAAAAACAAGTGCCTGAAATAAAAAGCATTTTGCTATCTTATAAAAAATTTGAAAATGCTTTTTATTTTCACAAACCCACACTTTTAAGTGTGGATGACACTTGTTTTTTTGATCTTAAAAATTATTATAAATCAATCATTTCTATGACCATTATAAAAGCTGATATAAATGCTATAATCCTAGCTATACTTACAACAGCTATAAGTTTGATTGCTCTTTATTGCTCTTTATTACCCTGAATCTAGAACTTTAATAATAATTTTCTCTTCAATAGCCTTAGTTGGATATATTTTATTCATATATTTAAGTAGAATAGGTGAACTTAAGAAAAGTTTTAAAAGAGCTGAAGACCTAATAATTATAAGAGCAGATATTGAAAACTTAAAAAGGAGGATAAACAATGAATAAAAGAGGCTTTACTGAAAAAGATCTTCTAAAATGGATTACAACAATAGCGGCCCTTGCTTTAGCCTATATTATTTTGAGAGCTATTCTATCCTCACTAAAATTATAAGTATTTTTTAAATCAGCTCAATAAATTATTTTGTGGCGATTAACTTCTCTAATTCATCTAAGTATTTTTTTGGCTTCCCAGTCGAGAAATGCTTTCTTACTGGCTCTAAAATTTTAATAAGTTTTTCTGCAACAGCATTTTTTAAATCCATTGGATGAAGCTTGCCATTTACAAAATCCCTTTCTAAACTGCTATAATCAGAGTAAATAATATTTCCCCCAAATTTTTTATCTCTTTTAACTTCTAATTTTTCAGAAATAGGAAAAATTAGATGTTTACACCAATCCAAAACCGGATTATAATTACTCTCTTTTTCCATACAAAAAGCTTTTCTTACTTTATTTCTTATTTCTTCTAACGAATCATGAATAAATATACAAGTGTCCGGCTTGCTTTTGCTCATTTTCATATCAATTAAGATATCTTTAACTTCTTCCTTAGAAATAGGCCATTTATTTGGTTTTCCTAAACCCAAAATTAGATGATGATGAATAGCAATAGGCTTTATCTGATTTCCGTTGCCGTCAACTAAAAATTTAAAAGATAATTTATTAGCAACGTCTCTAGCAATAACATGGGCCTTTCTCTGATCTAATCCAGCGTGAGCTAAATTAACATTCTGAATAAAAATATCTGCAACTTGCATTGGGGGGTAAATTAACTTAGCAAAATCAACGCCCTCTCCCTCTTTTCTTCCCATAATAGTAATACTCCTTAATATTCTAGAAAGACTTGTGTTTTTACTTATGTCTATAACTGTAGTCCAGTATAAATCATTATTATGATATAAATCAGATCCTAATACAAATTTTACTTTTTTTGGATATCCATTAACACATTTTAAACTTGCGATTAAAGCTTCTTTAAAATAACCAACAGCTATTTTTTTTATTGTTTCCGGATTCCCTCCAAGTTTATCGTTTATCCAAGAATGCCAGTCAGCTAAAAAAATATTGCAGTCAACTCCCGCGTCAATAAAATCCCTGACCTTTAACATTGAAGCTAAACCTGTTCCTAAATGTACCTTCCCAGAAATCTCAAAACCAATATAATGTTTTATTTTCTCTCTATTTTCCAATAACTTCTTCAAATCCTCTTCTGTCAAAATCTCTTCAGTATTCCTCTTAATTAATTCAAATATTTTTTCTATATCCATAAAGGAAAAAACAGAAAACTATTAATAAATGTTTCCCTATTGCAAAAGAAACCTTAATTAATAACTAACTTATTTTTACCTTCAATCATGGTTATTCTTCCTTGCTAACATTCAATATGACGATAATTATATGTCATCTACTAACAATAATTTATTATAACAAATATCTTTATATGAAGTTAACATGAATCCACTAAAAATTTCCTTAACAATTTCTCTTTTAGGAATTATAATCTTATTAATACTAGCTAACACTCTTGAACAAAAACTAACAAACATCAAAGAACTAACAATAAACGATTTAAACAAAAAAATAAAAATACAAGGAAAAATTATGAATATTAAAAATTATGAAAACTCTAAAACTAATGAATTATTTTATGTATTAACAATTTCTGATGGTGCTGGACAAATTGACGTTGTCTTAAATATAAAAAAAACTTTAAATCTAAAAATTAATCAGAATGTGACAATAATGGGAAGAGTAAATACTTATAAAAATCAATTACAAATTCAGGCTGAGAAGATTGTTGTTTAAGGCTTAATTTTTTACCTTATCAACTCTCCAAAAATATGATTACAAATTAATAATTAATTCTCAATAAAAATCATAACCTGTTCATAAAATCAAGAATTGCTGAACCTGTTGTTGTAGTTTCTGAAACACTTTCCGAGGGGGCTTCACTAGTTTCAGAAACAGCCTCTGCCGCACTCTCTGTTGGAGCTTGTTCTAAAGAAGATATTCCTGATTCTAATGAACTAATATCTTCACCAACTTGCTCTCTAACAGAATTTATATTAATTTCTCCAACATGAGTTTCTGCACTCTGTGAAATGCTGTCAATATCATTTTGTGTTATTTGAACCGCCTCTCCATCTTTAAAAACAAAACTGCCAGGTACTTCTGGCCCGCCAAAAGATTTTCCTGTTTTAGCTTCGCATTCTTCTTGTGTTAATCCTTCACATTCAGCAGGAACATTTTGTAATTGTTCATCTACTTGATTAAAATTCTCTTGAATATTAGGAATTTGCCCCTCAAATCCAGATGGTGGTTGAAACCCTGGTGGAAATCCTCCAGGAGGCCCAAATCCTTCAGAACCTCCAAATTTTTTCGCCATTACAGCCTGACAAGATTCAGGAGTAAACGCGTTTGCCTCTGCACATTCAGAAGGCAGGAATTTTTTCATCATTATTGTTCTACATTCATCCATTCCAATAAATTTCCCATCACTTAAACATTCACTTGGCGCTCCTCCAAACCCACCACCAAATTTTTCACTCATAATTTTCATGCATCCCTCTCTTGTTGTTGCACCCGCCTCTACACATTCAGAAGGAGCAAATTTAGCAAACATTATTTTACTACAACTATCAAAATCTCTTGCACCAGCATCTACACACTCTGATGGCGCATTTTTCTTAAATGCCTCATTTTGTTTTTCTTTAAAAAAACCTTCTAAATCTCCACGAAATTCTTCGGGCAGTTCGGCAAACATACTTTCGCTCCCTTTACTAATTTCTTCTACTTTTTTACAGGCATTTTCATCCTGCTCAAACTGACATTTTATTACATTCGGAATGATTTTAAAACAAGTATTACTAAAACTTTTTATTGGAATTTTTTCACACTCACACTCTCTAGGATCGTTAAAACAAATACTCATTCCATCAATAAATTTCTCTTTAGCTTCTCTGTCAAACTTTATATATTCGCCCTCGCCAGTTGCTTTTCTTTTAAGCCATTTAGCACTATTTTCAGTATCTGGATCACATCTTGGTTCTTGTGATATTGCTTTTTCTAAACCAACTAACTCAATTAATTCTAAACAAAGCTCATCTATTTTTTTTGTAATCTCATTAACAATTTCTGTTTTTTTCTCATGTACTAACTGCTTATTAATTGCATTTTCAATTCCAGCTCTAGCTTCTTCTGAGACCTTTTCTTTAACTTCTGTTAAAACCTCTACACCATTTTTAGTTGAACTTTTAATGCTTGCATAAATTTCTGGGCTAATTTCTTTTTGCATAACCTCGATTTTTTCTCCTGCATCAACAATTGCTCTTTCAATATTTTCAAAAGAACCCCCTTCAGCTACTACCCCTACCTCTGCTATTCTCTCGTTATGAATTTCAGATGCAACAAGAGCTTTATTTTCTTCTGAAGCAAAATTAAGCCTTAAATTATCATATGTAGTATCAACAAAATAAAAAACACTGCCTGGAGTTGTTCCAGCATCAAAAGTTGCATCTCCTCCAACCTTGCTACTAACGACAGCAACATCTTCACTAACGTCAGAACCTTCAACATTCTTTTCTTCATTTACCCCAACAGGATGACTTGGGGCAATAACTAATCCAGTTAAAACTATTAATGAAAATATAAACAAAAGTAAAACTACCAATCCTCTTTTCATCTATTTAAATATAAAATGTACTTTATAAATCTTTTTGGTTTTCTAATTATGAGATTGCCATTCATCAAATGACAAACTCAAATTTATTTATTAATAAACTTATTCCTCACTAAACCCATAAGGAAAATGCCTACAACTATTTTCACAACAATAACCTCCCTTCAAATGATATTTTTCAGTAAAAACCATTAAACCATTTTCGATGTAAAAATCATCATTATCTGATTCGGATTTATTTAAATTTTCGTCTTTTCTTTCATTATTTAAAACATCCATATTGCTTTTCTAGTTAATAAATCATTATAAACTTTTATTTTTTATTATTGTATTAAAATGATCTTAGAACTAATCATAGCAATCAGTTTAGGAATTCTCGTCGGCACCCTCACTGGTTTAACTCCGGGAATTCATATAAATTTAGTTGCGGTAATGCTTCTTAATTTTTCTTTTTTTTTATTAAACTTAACAACCCCTATAATCCTTGCCATCTTTATTGTATCAATGGCGATAACCCACACTTTCCTCGATTTTATTCCAAGTATTTTTTTAGGGGCTCCTAATGAAGATTCTTTTCTATCAATACTTCCAGGACACCAACTATTATTAAAAGGAAAGGCTTATTATGCAATAGTTTATACTCTTTATGGGGGTTTAGCCGCATTAGTTATAATTCTTCTTTTCATCCCTATATTTATTTACATCCTACCTTTAATTTATCATTATTTTCAAAAGATAATGTGGATTATTCTTACCCTAGTTTCATTTCTCTTAATAAGATCAGAACCAAATAAAAAAATTTTAGCTTTAATTATTTTTCTTGTGGCTGGTTTTTTAGGAATAGCAACTCTTAACTTGAATATAAAAGAACCCTTACTGCCATTATTAACAGGGCTTTTTGGAGCAAGCAATTTGCTTATTAGTATTCGTCAGAATACTAAAATACCGCCTCAAAAGATTTTTCCCTTAAAAAATATCAGATTACCAAAAAGTTCTATAGCAAAAACTTTTTTGGCTTCTATAATTTCAGCTCCTTTTACAGCTTTTCTTCCAGGTTTAGGGACATCAGAGGCTGCAATAATAGGACAACGAGCTTTAAATATTGAAGATAATAGAGAATTTCTTTTTTTATTAGGAGCAATAAGCACAATAGTGATGGGATTGTCTTTTATTACTTTTTACTCTATTCAAAAAACAAGAACAGGAGCTGCTGTTGCTATTTCTAGACTATTGCCAGAACCAACTATGAATAATTTATTTCTAATCATTTTAACAATAATACTCTCTGGCTTAATTGCCTTCCAACTAGCAATTTACATCTCAAAATTTGCGTCTAAAAACATTCATAAAATAAAATACTCAAAACTATCTTCCATAATTCTAATAATTTTATTAGCAATAGTATTTATTTTTTCAGATTTTACTCTTAAAGGAAAAATTATTTCTTTATTAGTTTTTTTCATCTCTACTTCGCTTGGGATTTTTACTATTCTTTCAGGAGTAAGAAGAATGCATTTAATGGGGTGTTTGTTGGTGCCTACAATTTTGTTTTATCTCATTTAGTTTAAAACTTTTTTTTGGTTTAGTAAAATTTATTGGTAAGAAAACTCTATTATTTACTACTCTTATTTGAAACGAATCGTAGAGAAGACTTAAATATAGATTTTTAGTGTTTTGTTTATGAAAAGAATCGCTATAGTATTAATCTCACTTTTAATAGTATCTATATTCTTAACTCCATTTATCTTAGCTGATGATGAAAAAATCCTTTTAGTAAAACATTGGAAGTTCTTAATAATATTCTTGCACAATTAAAAATTATAGCAGAAAAAAATGAAACTATAATTATAGAGCCAAATATTACAGTAGAACCTCCACAAGTTATTGTTAATCCTGAAATTATCATTGAAGGAAGAAATGAAATGGCTAAAAGTGGAAATATTATACTTAGAGAAAGAGTAGAAATTTTTGCTCCAGATGGATCACAAAGAAATGTAAGAATTGATAAACCTTTTTATGTAGCTCTTCCAAACGGTAGCTGTAATATTACTTTATCAACAGATTGCACAAATTGTGAAGTGAGTCAAGCAAAAATAGATAATGAGTTTTATATGATAAAAATAAAACCGAACCTTAGAGAACATTATAATCACAGGTATCTCGCTTATAATTGCAGATAATCATCTCTGTCAACATCTATAGTTTTATAATAATGGATACTCTTCTTATAAGTTATAAGGATTAATAAAACTACTTCCTCACAAACTCTACATTTTCTAAACCCCTAAATTCTCTTCGCCGTCTATTTCATTTAAAAATAATCGATTAATTTCGCCTTCTAAAAACAGATGAAATTTATATCACCCACTATAATAAGATTTTATTACTAACCATTTTTCTCTTTTATTCCCGATATAGCGGTTTTCACAACTCTCGTTTTTGATGTTTTTTGGGGTTTAAATTTTCATTGAATCATCTTCTCATTTATTTTCTTTAAATTGAATAGAATTGTTTTTTGTAAATTCGAAAGGAGCTTTTTGTCTTCTCTAACTCTTGCTCCCTTAGTATAACCAAGATATTCGTCCAATAATCCAAAGGGAATGTCCAAAATTGGGATGTCCTTTAACTGCAACAAATGAAATGTAATTAATCTCGTTGTTCTGCTATTTCCATCTTCAAATGGATGAATATGCTGAAATTCATTATGAAAGTAAACTGCAAAATTCAATATTTCTTTTAGAGAGACTTTTTTTTTAATGAAATCATTATATTTTTTAATTAATTCCTCAAGTTCTTTTTCAATATCCTTAGCTCTAGTAATTTTAAAACTAGGATTTCTTGAGATATGAACTTCAATTTTCCTTATTTTTCCTGCAACATCTGAATTATGCTGCATTGCCAAAAAATGATAATCTAAAATCGTCTGTAATGTCAAGGGATTTTTATTATAACTATCTTTCAACATTTGTAAAAGAGCTTTCTGATAGTTTTTTACTTCATCTATATCTTCACTTTTTAAATTAGCAGGGATTACCTTATCTTTTAGTATTCTCTTTGTTTCATTAAGCGTTATTGGATTTCCTTCTAAGGTTAAACTATGATGAATAAAAGAAACCTCAAACTCGCTAATAAGTCGTTGATATTTAGATTCGTTTTCTCTTTTTAATTTTCTAAACTTAATAAGTTCTTTTTCAATCTCTTCCAGATAGCTTATTGTATCTTCAGTAATAACTCTATGTTTATATCCGAAGTAAACCAAAAGATTATTCAACAAAACATTATAAAAAACCTTGGCCCTAAGGGGCTTCTCTGAGATTATAAGAAGCAGTCCATTTTTATATAAAATATCAAGATATTTCCTAAGAGTAACCGCATGTAGATTAACATTTCTTGAAGTTATCTCTTTTTTCTGCAAAGCACTGCTGACAAACCGAGCAAACCTCGGATTTAATAGATCATTGTAATTTATATCATTACACAAACAATGATGAATTATTTGATAAAGGAGATTTGAATTTTCTGTCTTTTTGGCCTGAAATCCATAGCCAGTTTTTGTTAAAAGTCCTTCTTGTGTTAATTCTGTAAGAAGGCGATGAATATTATCATATTCACTTTCATTCTTCTTGAATTTTTTAGTTACTTCTATTGGTTTTATGGGGTGCCGGTTTGTATAAGTAGCTTCAAACACGTCGTATTTGGTTACCATAACATACGCACTCTTTTGATCTTTAAAAAGCTTTCTATTTTACACTATTTATCGGGAAAAGTACTATAAACAATGAATTATAACACAAAACAGCTTGTTTTATAGTTAATTCTCTTAACTTCAGTAAAATCGCTCATTTTCCCATTTTGAAATCTATGTTAAATCTAAAACCACCCATAAATACTCCCCTATTTTCCAATACATCAAAAATCTTTTATGGATTTTTGATCAAAAAAAAATAAACAAATTAAAACCATTGATTTATATTTTGTTGTTTTTCTGTATCCTTTCCAAAAATACTTTCAATATATCTTTTAGTCAATTCTAAATCTTGTTTGATATAATCAGATACTTCGTAATTTCTTGTTAGCTCTAAAGCCGGCTCTAAATACTTGACAATACTTCCATAAGCAATTGTAAAAATTAATCTTCCATTACACTTACATTTTCCATTTAAAGGGGGCCTTCTGTAAATTTCATTACAAGTACTGCACCTAAAATTTTGCTGACTAAATTTTCTTAAATTACCTTTCAAGTCTCTCATAAAATGCCTGTCAATTATTAACCTTGCAACATCTCCTTGATAAACACCTCTTAGCTTACTGCATAATTCCATTTGCGCTCTAACTTTTTCTTGCATTGTAGGAAGAATTTTATAAGAACTGCAACTAACTCCATCATTAAAATCTTCGGTGTTATGAGTGAACCCAATATTCACATAAGGATCGCCTCTATTAATTCTTTGTTTAACTGTCTCAATTTCAACTTTGCTTGAATGTAATCCTTGTTCTGCTTTTTCATATAACTCTAAAGGGTAACTTTCAACTAATTCAAAATCTAAGATTTGGTCATCTACTTCTTTTGCAGAGATTCTTCCGTTTAAAACCAATGGCGCGTCTTGAGTTGCTCCTCTGTGAGAAGGCAAAAAAGCTTTTGAAAAGTTTATTAAAACATCTAATAATAACATTAATGCAGCCTCATCTCCATCACAATCGCGCCTAATAGCGGCGTGCAAATAAGGACTTGCCAATAATCCCTGAACTTTTGTAAACCCAATAATTCTACATATAACCCCTGCACAATTATGGGGAGCCATACAAACTCCGAGCCGTCCAACTAAATCCTCTCTTTTTTCAATATTAAAAAAACTTTCTAATCTATAAAATTTAACTAGCAACTCATCTAAATATTTTGAAATATTAATAAACACACTATCGCCCCTTTCATCTCCCGACTCATCATTACAAGGAATAAGGATATCATGTGGCTTTAATTCTAAAATTTGATTTTCATTCAAAAGCTCGTTGCCCTTATAATCATTAGTATAACCTAATTTTTTTAATTTATCAACATTTACTCCAATCTCTTTAGGTTTAAAATGTGTTAAAGGGATCTCTGTCATATCATATCTAACTGTTCCATCTTTATTGACATGTAATCCATACTTTGCTCTTAAAATCCCTTTTACTAAATTCTCCAAATCATGATTTTCAGAACTAGTCCCTCTAACTCCTTTTATTAATGAAGGCATTTCTGTTTTTAAAAATCCTAATCTATCTCTTGCTTTCTCAAAATAGTATTTTATGTCTAAATTCATGGTTCTAAAACTATTTTTAATGCCATGAATATTGCACTCTCCATTTAATTCTCTTGAACATATTCTACAAAAATATTTTTTTTCGGTTTTTTCATTACAAATTTCGCATTTTCTATATATGCAAATTTTATTGCAGTTATTGCAATAATAAAATGGAAACTCTCCATAGACCTTTCCAACTTCAGCCGCCTCATTAACACTTCTTAATCTTCCTCCTTCGCTTCCAACAGGGAAAAGAACATTCGGACTACCTATTAGTTTTCTTAGTTTTGCTTTTTCTGGCCTCCCCATCCTTGATCCAATAAATTCTCCTGCTTTATCTTTTATCTTAAATTTAGAAATATCATTAATCATTCCTAAAATTATTTGCCCCTCTTTTTTTCTCGTGTTTTCTTCACCGTTCCTTTCATTTTTTTCTTCGTTCAACTTTTTATTTTCTCCAGAACTATCTTCATTATAAATTTCTTCATGTTTTTTAAATTTATAATTAATATTTAATTCGCCATTATAATTTATATCAAATCCCAAATTTACTAATAAGGACAAGGTTTCCTGTTGTTCCAAAATAACATTCTCAATCCCAATATTATGCTCAACCCCAAGAAGTTCTAGTGCCCTCTTTCCTACATTAAACCTCTCTTTTTCAGAACTATTATAAGGAAATAATAATTTGCCTTCGTTAATTCTTGCGTTTTGAAACCAGTCAACAAATCCCAAAAACTGCTCATAACTTAACTGGGTCCAGTAATAAATATATTTTGGGTGTAGCGGAATGTTAAACTTTTCGCTTAAACTTATTGCTTCGCTTAAACTAATGTTTAAATTTTTAATGCTAGCCTTTTTCTCTAATTCTAAATCCCACCATTCTTCGCAGTAACCAGGTTTAATCAAAATAGAATTCCTGTTAATAACATCTCCTAAAGGAAATAAAATATCGCCCAAATAAATTATTTCTTCTATTTCATTATATAGATTTTTTGCTTCCTCATAGCTATTTAATTTTTTAACGTTTCCGTTTTTAAGTTTAACGATGGGCCCATCGATTTTATCACAAGAAGTAACAATACATCCTTTGGTTGGTTTTTCGACTTTTAATTGAGTTCCTATCGCTATAAAACTATTTGTTACTGCCATTGTAGCTGGATGGATACTAACTGCTGAAAAACCAGATGCTCTGCTTCTTCCATATCTAAATCTAAACCCCTTTCCAGGATGGCCAAAAACAGGTCTTCCTGCAACTAAATCTTTAAGATAAATTGGGCTTAACTCTGTTTTGCCCTCTTTTCTTTTTTCATGTAAGATAACATAATCTTCTAACCACTCCCAGTCCCTAATTACTAAACCATTTTTCCGTAAATTTCTTAAAATCCTTAATCCTTTTGAAGCTTTTTGCGCCAATCCTTCAGCTAGAATTAAACATAAACCACCCCTTATAAAATTAGTTTCTATTCTTGGCAAATCTTTATAGTTTGAAACTTCTTTTTTTTCTGTAGGATCTCCGCAAATTTGAATTGGTAAATTTTTTGTAATAAAATAAATCTCTTCTTCTGTCGGTAGATATTGCAAATTAGTGACTCTTTCATGATAATCATAAATCTCAGTGATCATTCTTTTACATTCTAGCTCAACGGGATCGTATTTTACATATCCAAACAACTGCCTAATATAATCTATTAAAATTAAAACAACGCATCCTGCAGTAGTTCCAGCACTTCTAATTGGTCCTGAAAAATAAGCTTTTAAATAAGTTTCTCCAATCCGAGTTTTTCCTGTCTTTATTCCAGTATAACCCTCCAGTGGACTTGAAACAACCCCTAAAGTAGTATAAGCAAAACCGACTCTAATTCCAGCGTCAATTGCTTCTAGCTGGTTTTCAAATTTACAAAATTTCTCTTTTGCGATTTCCTCTGCAATTTTAAAACTAACTATATTGTCTAACGATCCATATTCTTTTTCTAGCTCAAGAATCCTATTTACAATTTCTTCTTTATCTAATTGAGGATAAATTGTGGCAATTAATTTAACAACTTTTGAGGCCATTGTTAGTGCTAATGGAACTTCAACCTCATCTGCAGGATCCAAACTCTTTGCTCTCGCTCTTCTTGCTATTTCATAGTTTTTTTCTATTTCTCTACCTAACTCTTGAAAATACTCCTCACTTTCTGGACATAATTTTTCCATGTTTTATTTTTTCCTTATTTTTATTATCAACTTTATTATTATGCTTGGAATAGTTCCATAAAATAAAGTACATAGCTCTCCTTGCGTTCATTAACAATTATTAATTATTTATTATCTATTTGTTAGTTTATTTATTTCAATATTTCCTTTAACTCATTAAAATCATCATCTGTTAAATCCTTAAATACATCCTTCTCATAAATCATACTTTTTTTATATAACTCATATTCAGATTCTCTAGGAATAACATGAAAATGTAAATGATTAACTTTATATTTACTTTCTTTTAAAAATGGATGATAGTTTTGTCTTATATCAACTCCAGAAACTCCTAACTTCTCTAACAACAATTTCTCAACACCTTTAACTTCTTTAATTAATTCAAAGAGATCTCTATCAGAGACTTCTAAAATATTTCCATAATGTTCTTTAGGAATAACTAAACTATGTCCTTTTAATAAATAAGGATTACTCAAAATAGTAATAGTGTTTTCGGTTTCTCTAATTAATTTATCCAAACTATAATTACAAAAAACGCAGTTTTCTAATTTATTTTCCATTTTTAATTTCCTCAATCCACTCCAAAATTTCATTCCAGTTATAAACTCTACTAATTTCATTTAACTTTCTTTCACTCTGATTCCAGGGTTTATCTAATAAGAAAACCTTTGTTTTTGTTCTAGCGCAATCTAATGCATATTCAATATTATCTTCTACTAAAAAGTCTAGTCTAAGATTCTTACAAATTTCTAATTTTCTTTTTCTCTCTCCTGACCTACTCAATTCATTTGTAAAAATAATCTTAGAAAATTTATTATGAAAGTGTTGATCTATCCATTGGTTTGTTTTATTAATAATATCATTGGGTCTGGAAGTAACAACAAAAAGTTCGCTAAACTTCTTTAATTCTTCAACAGTATTTCTAGAACCAAAAACAACAGGGAGTTCTTTAAAATAACTGGTTTTATAAAAGCTAGATACAATATTGATAGCTTCTTCTCTAGTTCCTCCTATCAACTTCCAAAAACCAAAATCTTTAACATCATTAAAATGAAAATTAGTATTATAAGTATCATTATAATAATTTAAAAATCCAAAAACATACTCTGATAAACATTCATCCAAATCAATTCCTATATTCAATTTGCTCTCCAGTCTCCTACAAATTGAAGAGACAAAATAATTTTATTGTTTTGGATTTTCATTTTCTATTTTTTATCAAAATTTACCGCTTCTTCATTAACCACGCCCAAATCAACAGGCTCTTCAATACTTCCTTCTTCCCATTTGACATTACTAACTTCTCTAACTTCAACAACCCCCTCGATAATCTCTTTATCTTTATTATCAAAACTTACTTCATCTCCACTAAAATCCAAAATCCTTACCTGTCCTGTTTTTAAGTTTAAAATAGGAACCTTGCATGGATCTGGAACATTTCCCATTTTTTCTTCAAAGGCGGTCATTGACTGCCAACAAGAATTACTTATTATTAATACATTATTATAGCTGTCGATATCAGTTCTATGTAAATC
>ERZ1292623.2657-Hain-H51-01um-R1-2657-length-15777-cov-5_pt1 | contig 15777 bp, 15 predicted proteins | sample MGYA00564398_ERZ1292623 | MGnify/ENA primary metagenome ERZ1292623 (study PRJEB36523, sample SAMEA6512633) | groundwater metagenome | collected 2019-01-07 | study: AquaDiva: Metagenomics assemblies of 32 groundwater samples | reverse complement strand
AGGACTTACGACGGGGGCGAGTGGCGTGGCGGGGGGGGCGGGGGGTGGGGCGGGGGCGTGCGCACATTCTTTGGTTCTACCCGCGGCGGCGCTGTCAGCGCGACTGCGAGTGCGAGTTACGCAATCCCAGGTTTAGTCATTAGTACGGAACGCGAGACGGGTAGTTCGGACGCTTTTGCACGACGGTTTACGGGCAGCACCGGTACGGTGAAGGGCGTGGTTACCGATGCAGACGTGTTCACCAAAGCCGCGGTTTCGTCCGACACCATGCTGGTGCAAATTGACGCTGCGGAAAATCGGGCTGCCGCGGTAAAAGCGTTGAATGCCGCGGGCTACGCCTACCAAGACGTGAATGACCTGGAAGTGTACGCCACACTGCAGAACACCTTATCGCGGACCGTGACCGGGGTCATGTTCGGCTTCATTATTATTACCGCGCTGGTAATCATTTTTACCATGGGCAAGTTCGTGGCCGAGAGCCGCAAGGAGATTGGCGTATTCCGCGCGCTCGGTGCCACCAAGGCCAACATCAAGCAGCTCTTCCTTTCCCAGGCGGTGCTGTATACCGGCGTTGCATACGTCGCGGGTGCCGTGCTCGGGGTGGGTATGACCCTCGGCCTTGCCAAAGCCGCGCAGCTCTGGTTTGATAGGTTCGTCGCCAGTACGGTGCAGCAAACGTTCACGGTCGTGCAGGGGACTGGCACCGTGAGCTTTATGAGTGTGGACTGGCAGCGCTTTGGTCTACTCACGGGTTTGCTGTTCGTCACCACGCTCATTGTCGCCATCGTGCCGGCCATGCGCGCCGCAAATGTTTCCCCCGTCCAAGCCATGAAGAGCGAGTAACCTTTATGACCATCCTGCTCGTCGAAGACGAAGCCAGCATCCGCGAAGTCGTGAAACGCTACTTGGAGCGCGCGGGTTTTACCGTGCAAGAAGCCGCGAGTGGCCCCGTGGCGCTGCTCAAAGCCAAGCAGGGCGTGGACTTGGTGGTGCTAGACCTGAACCTACCCAATATGGACGGGGTGGAAGTGTGCAAGCAGATTCGCGCGACATCCAACGTGCCAATTATCATGGCCACGGCCCGCACCGAAGAAGGCCAGGAACTCACGGGTTTGTCTACGGGCGCGGACGACTACATTAAAAAGCCTTACTCGCCAAAAGTCCTCGTTGCCCACGTGCAAGCCTTGCTCCGCCGGGCGATCGCCACGCCGGCCACCAAAAGTGGCCACGCCATTCGTTACGACGACGAGCAGTTGGCATTGCTCCGTGGCGGCCAGACCATCCCGCTCACGGCCACGCAGTACCGCATTGCCCGCACGCTTTTTGCTCAGCCTGGCAAAGTGTTCTCTCGCACGGAGCTGCTCGCAGCCAGCCGCAACGGCGACGCCGCGGGCGAAACCGACGAACGGGTGATTGACGCGCACATCAAGAGTTTGCGCCGGCGCATTGAAACCGATCCCGCTCAACCCAAGTACATCCTGACCGTCGTGGGCGTAGGCTATCGAGCGAACGTATGACCCTCCCACCCTTTACGCGAACCATTGCCTTCCGCGTGGGATTTAGCGTTGCGGCCCTCCTCATTGTCATTTTCACTAGCCTGTACCTGGTTGTAGAGCGCCGTGGCGAGCGCGCCTTCACCGACACCGTGACGTTTTACAACGGCCGCTTTGGCGTCGTTCCTCCGTTTGGCGAACCCTGGCCCATGGCCCGGCTCAACGAACCGCGACAGGAATTCCGTAATCGCTTCCGCGCATCCTTGCTGCTCATCGGCGCGCTGGGCGTGCTGGGAGCGGCCGGCATTGGTGCGTTTGTGGCTTTGCTCATTACGCGGCCGCTGCGTAAGGTGGGGGAAGGTATGCAGAAACTCCGCGCGAGCGACTACCACCAGCGCCTCGCCAAAGAGCCGTCCGACGAAGTGAATGCACTCGTAACCGAGTTCAACGCCCTCACCGATGAGCTCCGGCGGGCAGATGAATTACGCAAGACCATGATTTCTGATGTTTCGCACGAACTCAAGACCCCCATTGCTAGTTTGCTGGTGCAGTTAGAAGGCATGCGTGACGGCGTCATTGCCATGGACCCGACGCGGCTGGATGGGTTTCGTGTGCAGCTCGAACGTCTCCACGACATGGTGGAAGAGCTACAGGCGTATACGCGTTTGCGCAGTCGGGCCGTGACCGTGGTGAAAAATATCGTAAACCTACAGGAACTGGCCGAGCGTGTAGTTGCTGCGCATACTGAGAGTTTACAAAACGCAAAGCTCACGGCACACGTACGCATTCCCGCAGGCCAGAAGCTAGATGCCGATTCGCTACTATTGGAACGAGTGCTGGAAAATTTGCTCGTTAATGCCGCACGCTATGCTAAGGGGACCCGCGTTGATGTAGTGTGGCGGGACGGTAACCTCATTGTTGAAGATGATGGGGTGGGCATTCCGGCCGAGCACGTGCGCGATGTGTTTGAACGTTTCTTCCGTTTAGAAAAATCTCGTAGCCGGGATACGGGCGGCTTGGGTTTGGGCCTGGCCATTGTCAAAGAAATTGTTGAGTCGCACGGCTGGAGCATTCACGCGGAGCGGAGCCAGTACCCAACCGGGGTGGCCTTTATCATTGCTACTCACCGTACGTAACCTTATCGAGTGGGCCAGTAACGGTGAGCCGTTTTTTAAAACGTGCTATATTTTGTAGTAGATATATGAAAACCGAAAATGTTATTGGTCTGGTTGGCCTGGTGGCAATTGCAGGTTTTGTGGCGCTTGTGCTCACCCGGTATGAGTTGCTTATTGCTGAACCTGCTCGGCGAAACGCGAATATTGCTGCCGACGCCATTGCGAGCAATACGAATGCCACGGCTGCGTTGAGCATTGCCGACATTGCTACCCACGCTACCGATGTGGATTGCTGGGTCATTATTCGTGCCAAGGTATATAACGTGACGAGCTACTTAGCACAACACCCAGGCGGGGCGTTTCGTATAACCCCGTACTGCGGCAAAGATGCAACCATTGCTTTTGAAACCAAGGACGGTACGGGGACGCATAGCCTTGTGGCCGAGAATGAACTCGTCAAATTGTACGTGGGTGAAGCCCCAACGTCTGCGCTTGCGCCGACAAACGCGAATGCAAATACGAATACGGCAGTCATAACCAACACGGCTGTGGTACCCACGCCGCCAGCCACCAGCTCTATAACCCTTGATGCGCAGACGATTGCCAAGCACAGCAGCCCAGCCGATTGTTGGATTATTGTGAGCAAGGGCGTGTATGCTGTTACCAGCTACCTCAACAAACACCCCGGTGGCGCAAGTCGCATTACGCCGTATTGCGGCAAAGATGCAACCACAGCCTTTGCCACGCAGGGCGGGACGGGCTCGCATTCGAGCTCGGCCTCTGCTGACCTGGCCGCTTTGCGCATTGGTACAGTAGGGAGCACCACGACAACAAAAACAATTACGCAGGTAAATAGTAATGCAAGTACGCTAACCCCGCAGAGCGGAGAAAGAGAAAATGAAGATGACTAGTTTATACATTCTTAGCCGACGTTTCCATCGGTACCTCGTGCTCATCATCCTCGGCCTTACGTTGGTCATGGCCGGTACGGGTTTTTTCCTGCGCTACCCCAGTTGGAGCGTGTGGTTGCCGTCGTGGCTGGATATGGGCAAGGTCCGTTACCTGCACGGCCAGGTGAGTACGTATTTTGCCATCACGCTCGTCATCATGGTCCTTACAGGTTCGTACATGTACTTCCACACGTTGTGGGTACAGCGCAAGCAGGAAAAAATACAGAAGCAAAATCCGCCACCGCCACCCGTAGTCTAGCACTAGGTTTACGAAGCGCGTTCGAGCATCAGCACGACAATTTCAGGTCGGTTACCCGTACGCATAGGTGGGCCCCAGGTGCCCACGCCCGACGAGGTGTACTGGTTGAACGTGCCTTCGGTGTGCAAGCCGTAGTCGTAGCCGTGGTAGACCTTGCGCGTGATGTAGCCAAACGGCCACATTTGGCCCACGTGGGTGTGACCGCACAGCACCAGGTGCGCGCCCGCGGCGCGGAACTCGTTGATGAATTTTGGTTCGTGATACAGCACAATGTTTGGCCGGTTGCGATCGAGCAAGGCGAGGGCGGGCCCGACGTCTTTTTTCTGATTGGGGAGGGGATACTCAATCCCGAGAATTTGCAAACCTTCGACCTCAACTTTTTCGTCGCGCAAGATTTTTAGACGTATATTTGCCAACGCCTGCAGAGATTTTTCAACGCCGACATAGGTTTCATGGTTGCCGGTAATGTAAAACGTGCCGTACGTGCTCTGTAGCTGGTTTAGCGGGTCTGCGAGTTTATCAAGTTCCAAGCCGCCGCCATCAAAAAGATCGCCAGTCACAAACACCGCACTCGGATGTTGTGCATTAGCTTTTTTTACCACCATGCTCGCAAAGCGCTGGCGGTGGATGGGGCCCAGGTGCAGGTCGGAGAGTTGGACCACCTGTTTATTCTGCCAGGCTGGGGGTAATCCTGAAATGCGCACAGTCACTTTTTTCACTATTGGGTTCCAGGCGTTCCACAGGCCGTACAGCGAATATGCCGAAGCGCCAACCAGCAAGCTAACCATGAGCGGTTGGGGACTCGTTTGCCAGCCCAGCGCACCGGCCGCCAGCGTGCCAATGACCGTCAGGCACACGGCCATAGCAACGTAGAGAGAGTACCCAAGCCAGATAGCCGAGAGCGCATACACGCTGTTCGTAAAACGGGTTTCTTTCCAGAATACTATTGCCGAAGTGGCTGGGAAACATGCACCCAGGATAATGAATAATTGCCAGGTGTGGCGCGAACTATCGACGTCAAAGGCCCAAACCCAGCCCATCGCCAGAGCCAGGTGGAGCAGGATGAGGACGGCCGCGGTAACGAGAATGAAAACCGCGAGTATTTTGGAGCTCATTACCTGGAGGGGTGGGTGCATGTTCGGGGTCGCCATTTTCGTATGTTAGCACACGGAAACCACCTGCGGTGGTATACTGCCTTCATGCCCCCAACGCCTGCTGCTCCAAAACCCGAACAAGAACCCGTTGATATTTTTGAGGTTATAGATCGAACACCCGAGCGGCCGCCCGAAGTAAAACCCGAGAAAGTCCGGGAAGCACTGGAGCAGCACGGTTCGCGTTTCGAGCAGCACCCCGAAGTGTCGGTCCAGGTGAAAGAAACGCCCAGCATTGCACCGGCGCCGGCCATGCCGCTACCCATTAGCGCGCCAGACCAGCAGCTGCAACAGGTAGAGCAGGTACTGGCCGAAGGTTTGCAGGATATTTTTGCCTCCCTCCCGCCGGCCGAACAGCAGAAGTTCAAAGTGTCCGGGGAGCAGGCTGCCCAAGAAGTGGATAGCCTTTTGCGTCAGGTAAAAGTGAAAGTTTCGGCGATCGTCGATGTTATTCGGCGCTGGCTTTCGTCGATTCCCGGCGTGAACAAATTTTTCGTCGAGCAGGAAGCGAAGATTAAGGCCGAGAAACTCGTAAAGCTTGTGCTGAAAGCCTAGGATGCTTCTACAACTTACCATTACAGACATTCCTGGAACGCTTCTCCTTACTATGACGGGTGGAGGGCAAGCAAGTACGCTTCCCTTTTTCATCGTGGTTGGAGTTATTATCTTGGGCGCATTCGGTACCATCTTCTATTTCATTTTGCGTCGAAAAAAGCGCGCTCCTGACGTGCGACACGTCTGCTTGCAGGTGATGCTGCCCAAAGAGCAGCAGGAAGAAGAAAGCGGCCAAGGGGCCTCGCGCATCCAGCAGCTGCAAGAGCAGATTAGCGTGGGCGAATCGTTCCTCTCTTTCCTGGGTAACATGCGGGCGCAGCGCTGGTACAATACTCTTGGTAAGGGCCGTGATGATCATTTCACGCTCGAGATTGTGGCGGACCGTGGTGAGATTCGCTTCTACATTATCGTGCCCGAGCCCATGCGCGAGTTTATGGAGCAGCAGCTGCACGCGCAATACCCGTCCGCTGACATCCTGCCGACCACCGAGTACAACCCCTTCCGCCCCACCTCGTACGTCGTGGCGGCCAGCCTCAAGCTCAAGAAGAACACGGTCCTGCCAATTCTTACCTACCGCCGCATGGATGTGGATCCGCTCTCCGGCTTGACCAATGCACTGTCTAAACTCAACCCCGAAGAAGGGGCGGTTATCCAGTATGTTTGCCGATCCGCCAACCCGCGGTGGCATGGCCGGGCCACTGGCACCATACGCAGCCTGCGCAGCGGCGGTACCGTCTCCAACTCCATGGCCAAGAATATAGCCAAGGAAATTTTTGGCATGTTCTTTGGCAGCGCCAAGAAGAAAGATGCCATGCCCGAAATGCCAAAGCAATTGAATCCGGCGCAAGAAGCTATGGTGGAGCGCGTGCAAGAGAAGAATAGCAAGGCCGGTTTAGATGTGAACGTCCGCCTTGTGGTTTCGAGTAATTCACCGCAAGCGGCCGCCATTCGGCTCAAGAATATTCAGGATGCTTTTGGCCAGTACAACGCGTTTGACACGGGCAACGGTTTTGAGCGCAAAGACCCGTTCAAGAAAGATCGCCTGGTGCACGACTTTATTTACCGGTCGTTCGACGGCAGCCGCAGTTCGGTATTGAGCGTGGAAGAAGTGGCCAGCTTGTGGCACTTGCCTTTGCCCAGCACGGAAACGCCGAATATTGCCTGGGTTATGTCCCGCAGCGCCCCGCCGCCGCTCAACGCCCCTCGGCAGGGCGTGCTCATGGGCGTGAGCCACTTCCGCGGTGCCGATACGCAGATTCGCATTGGCCGGGAAGACCGCCGCCGGCACGTCTACGTCATCGGGAAATCCGGTGTCGGTAAATCCGTGCTCATTGCCAACATGGCGTTGCAGGATATTGGCAACGGCGACGGCGTCTGCGTGGTGGACCCGCACGGCGATTTGATTATGGATATTTTGGCGCGCATACCCGAGCACCGCTGGAAAGATGTCATCCACTTCAATCCGTCCGACGTCGAATTCCCGGTGGGTTTGAACATGCTGGATGCCGAAACGCCGGACGCCCAGGACTTTGCCGTGCAAGAGATGATTGCCATTTTCATGAAGCTCTTCCCGCCCGAGGTCATTGGCCCCATGTTCGAGCACAACATGCGCAATGTCATGCTCACGCTCATGGCCGACCGGGAAAATCCGGGGACCATTGTCGAAATTCCGCGCATGTTCACCGATCCGGCGTTCCAGAAAGCTAAGGTGGCAAAAGTGACCGACCCTATTGTCCGGTCTTTCTGGGAAAAAGAAATGGCCAAGACCAGCGACTTCCACAAGTCCGAAATGCTGGGCTACCTCATTAGCAAGGTCGGGCGGTTTGTAGAAAACAGCATGATGCGCAACGTCATTGGCCAGTCCAAGAGCGGCTTCAACTTCCAGCAGATAATGAACGACAGCAAAATTCTGCTCGTCAATTTGGCCAAAGGTGCGACGGGCGAAGTAAACGCCAATTTGCTTGGCCTCATTATTGTCGCCAAGCTCCAGATGGCGGCCTTGCGCCGGGCCAGTTTGCCCCAAGAGCAGCGTAAAGACTTCTTCCTGTATGTGGACGAGTTTCAAAATTTCGTCACCGATTCCGTGGCGACGATTTTGTCCGAAGCTCGAAAATACCGACTCAACCTGACTATTGCCCACCAGTATGTGGGCCAGCTGGTCGAGAAGCAGGACACGAAGATTCGCGATGCCGTGTTTGGCAACGTCGGCACCATTGCCGCCTTCCGCGTGGGCGTGGAAGACGCCGAAATTTTTGCCCAGGCCTTTGCCCCGACCTTCAGCCAGTACGATGTGACGAACATTGAGAAGTACGAGGCCATTGTCAAACTCCTCATCGATAACACCGCCTCGAAGCCGTTTACCATGCAAACCCTGCCCTTAGCCTCGCCCACGCCCGGCCTCGCCGAGCAGCTGGTGCAGCAATCGCGCCAGCAGTACGGCAAAGTACGGGCCGAGGTGGAGCAAGAAATATTGGAACGTTCCCAGCTCGGCGTGGCCGCGCCGCCGCCTATGGTGGCGGAGCGGAAGGCTTGATTTCCAAAAAAAGAACCGCGCGGTATGTGCCACGCGGCGGGTTGTTGCTATTCCGGAATCCCTTTCGATTGAAGGAACTTGATTATGTCGCCAACAGTTCTCATTGCTTTGGCCTCGCCGTCTTGAATTACGAGGTCAAATTTTTCCTCGAGTACGATCATGAGTTCGGTGCCATCCAGTGAATCTGCCCCGAGGTCTTCGACCAATCGTGCTTCGAGCGTCACTTTTTCCAAGTCGACACAGAGTTTATCCGCTACGAGCTGACGGATAGTCAGTTCTAGTGTCATGTACTACCTCCGTAGTGTGTAGTGTAAGGTTCGATTTTCAGGTTCATCCTACAGGCGCGCTTCGGTAACGTCAAAGTGTTCTCACAGCTATGTTGACCCCGGGTAAAAAACTTAGTTCTTCCCTACTACCGTGAATCGTGTCCGGCCTACTAAGTCAGGTAGAAATTCGTAGTGGTAGTTCGATAGTCGGTTATCAACGCCAGTGATCCACCGTTCTTGAGCGGGATCAATTTCGAGAATGGCCTTTTTGATATTTCGTTCAGCAATCTGCACAATCAACTTTTCAATAAGTTTCAGTCCGCGCGTGCCGCCGTGCAGGGCCAGCTTGGGTTCGTGTGGCACATTTTTGAGCTGGGGTTTGGTGAGGTAGGGGAGATTGGCCACAACCAGGTCAGGCTGTTCGCTGGGTTTGAGGACTGATAAAAGTGAGCCGCGGCGGAAAGTAATGCGGTTTGAGACTTTATGGACACGAGCATTTTTTTTAGCGATGGCGAGAGCTTTGTCGCTCACGTCCGAAGCGATGATGGTAGCTGCTGGTAGGTATTTTGCGAGCGTCACGGCAATGCAGCCAGAGCCAGTACCGACATCAATAATGCTCATTGGTTTTTTTCGATCAACATTCGCCAGCACCCAGTCAATAAGCTGTTCAGTTTCGGGGCGGGGGATGAGCACGTCTTTGGACACGAAAAAATCCAGACCGTAAAAGCCTTGGCGGCCAGTAAGGTACGCAAACGGCACGCCGCGGCGGCGTTTGGCGGCCAGGGTTTGGAAATTTTTTTGCTGGGCAGGGGAGAGTCGCGCTTCGGGGTGGGCCACTAAGTACGCTGTTGGTTTCCGCAGCACAAAAGCCAAAAGGTCGCGGCCCTCGCGCGGGTCGAGCCTTGCCTTTAGGAGCAGTTCAGCTAGGTTAGGTTGTCGCTTGCGCAGCGGCATCGCGGCGAGCTTTGGCAAGTGCTTGAATAAGCGGTTCGATATCGCCATCCATAATCGCGGACAGGTTGTGGTAGTTTTCTTTGAGCCGATGCTCGGTCATGCGATCTTGCGGGAAGTTATAGGTGCGGATTTTCTCGCTGCGGTCACCCGTGCCTATTTGACTTTTTCGTAATTCCGAAGCGCTCTGCAGGCGCTTCTCCTGTTCCAGAGCGTAGACGCGGGCACGCAAGATTTCCATGGCCTTTTCCCGGTTTTGCTTTTGCGAGCGTTCGTCCTGCATTTTTACCATTATGCCTGAAGGGATGTGGGTCATGCGGACGGCAGAATACGTTGTGTTGACGGACTGGCCGCCGTGGCCGGAGGACGTGGTCACTTCCAGTTTAATATCTTCGGGTTTAATGGTAATATCCGTTTCTTCAACAATCGGCAAGACTGCCACGGTGGCGGTGGAGGTATGCACGCGGCCGCTCTTTTCGGTTTCCGGCACGCGCTGCACGCGGTGGACGCCGGACTCGCTGCGCAGGCTGCCGTAGGCGCCGTCGCCGTGGATTTCAAAAATGACTTCTTTGTACCCGCCAATACCCGTGCGGCTGGCTTCTACAATGACCGCCACCCAACCGCGGCGCTCGGCGTAGCGCGTGTACATGCGGGCTATTTCGGCAGCAAAAAGCCCGGACTCGTCACCGCCGGCGCCGGCGCGGATTTCAACCAGCGCATCGCGAAAATCCATGGGGTCGCGCGGCTTTTCAATATCCATGAGTCGCGCTTCGACATCCGTCAGCTCCGCCCGCACGCGCGTTTCTTCTTCCTGGCCCAAGCGCAGCATGTCTGGGTCTTCATCCTGTTGGGCGGCCTTGGCTTCGACAAGTTGTTTATCAAGATCGACTTTTTGCTGGATGAGGGTAAGGTGCCCGGCTATTTGCTTATGTTCCCGTGAGAGCTTTTGCAATTGGGCAGCGTCACCTACGCCAGCGGCAGTTTGCAGTTGACTTTCGAGTTGCGCTAATTTTGCTTTCAGGATTTGAATATCCATACGAAAAATTCCCCCCGCCCGCAACGCCTCGCAAGCTCGTCTTGCATGGCGGGCGGGCCCGGAGGACGTTCAGACGTTACTTCTTGTCTTTCTTCGCTTTCTTGGTGCCAAGCTTCGCCGTTACCTTGGCGCTAGATTTCTCTTTGATGCGCTTGAAGCGGTCCACGCGGCCTTGCGTGTCCATAACTTTTTGCTTGCCCGTGTAGAGCGGGTGGCAATTTGAACAGACTTCCGTGCGGATGTCTTTTAGGGTAGAGCCGGTAACGAAGTGGTTGCCGCAACCGCAGGTAACGGTAGCGTCGTGATAGTAGGTGGGGTGGATCGAAGCTTTCATAGTTCCGGAACTATACCATGTTTGCAGGTGAGGTCAAGGGCGCGTGGTGAGGGTGTAGCGGCGAGTATGGGCGCGTGGTTCGTGGTGCAAGTACGCGCATCCCTCACCTTCAACCATACCCGCCGCACGTTACCCCACCCTTGCCCAATTACTCTCCTCATGGTACAGTCATCGGGTTCTCTACCTCACATACGTCCCATTCCTGCTCCAGCGGGAAAACGATACGCAACCTGGTTCTGCCCCTGCAGCACCCTGCGTAACGGATAAGGACGTAGCGGCACTTAATGAAAGGACCATGTATGCGTGAAATTTCTTTGCTTGAAATGCTCCAAAAGGGCGTGCACTTTGGCCACCAGGAATCCCGGTGGAACCCGAAGATGAAGCCTTTTATCTTCACGTCCCGCAACGGCGTGCATATATTGAATTTGGAAGCCACGCGGGACAAGCTGGCGCTGGCTGTGCAATTTGTCGAAGCCACGGTGCAAGCCGGCGGGGTTATACTTTTTGTTGGCACGAAACGCCAGGTAAAGGCCATCGTCCGCCAGCATGCCGAAGCCTGCGGCATGCCATTTATGTCCGAGCGCTGGGTTGGCGGCACGCTCACGAACTTTAGCACCATCCACGAACTCATTAAGAAGCTTCGCCGGCTTAAGAGCGAGCAAGCCGCCGGGTTACTCGATCGGTACACCAAGAAAGAGCAGATCGGCATTCAGAAAGAAATCGTTAAGCTCCAGAACGAAATTGGCGGCATTGAGTCGGTGGATAAAATTCCCCAGGCCCTTTTCGTCGTTGATGCGGCAAAAGAACGCACCGCAATCCGTGAAGCACGCGCCATGAAAGTCCCGATAGTTGCACTCTGTGATTCCAATACAAATCCAGACCTGGTGCAGTACCCGATCCCCGCCAACGATGATGCAACGAAGTCCGTTGATTTTATTACCAGCTTCATTGCCGAAGCTATTTTGGCCGGGAAGAAACGCCAAGCCGTCACTGCCCCGGCCGTGGCCCCCGCGGTCGTCCCCGCAACCCCCGCAGCGTAAACGCACCATATGGCAACCATTTCTGTCCAAGACATTCAGGCACTTCGTGAGCGCACGGGCGTAGGCATGATGGATGCCAAGCGCGCACTGGAAGAAAATGGCGGGGATATTGAAGTGGCCATTACGGCGTTGCGAAAAGCCGGGAAGAAGGTCGCCGATAAGAAAGCCAGCCGAGCGACCCATGAAGGGGTTGTCGGCGTGTACGAGCATTCGAACAAGAAGCTTGTCACGTTGGTGTCGGTGGCTTGTGAAACGGATTTTGTAGCCCGAACCGAAGATTTTCAGACACTGGCGCATGACCTGGCCATGCATGTTGCCGCCGCAAACCCCACCTATTTAACGCTCGCGGATATCCCGGCAGAGGTGCGTAGCCAGGAAGAGGAAATTGCTCGTACGCAAACCGTCGGCAAGCCGGTGAAGGTGGTCGAAACTATTGTCCAGGGCAAGCTGCAGAAGTACGCCCAGGAGCACTGCCTTATGGAGCAGAAATTTTTTAAAGACGATAGCAAGACCGTGGCGGCGGTTGTCCACGAAGCAATTCAGCGGCTGGGTGAGAATATCCAGGTTCGGGAGTTTGTGCGCGTCACCGTCTAAATATGCTCTACGACTGGATCTTGCTTGGAGTCTTTGCCGCCAGCGTTGTTGCGTGCGGGGTTATCGTGTGGCGCAAACTCCCGCAACTGGCCAGCATCCGCATTGATGCTATTCCAAAGCACCAGCACCAAATGCGCAAGCAGCAGATTCTCGACCAGCGTTTGCAGCAGAAACTCGGCACGGTTGAAGCGGCAGTAGTAAAAGGCGGGAAAGTTTTTTTTCATAATGTTAGCGCCACGGCTCGGCGGTTTTTAAAAAAGCTCACTGAACTCGAGAGGGAATATCGCCATAGAATTGTGGTGCAGCAGGCAATAGACGATCCTGATGCGTTGCGCGCCAAAGTGGCGACCGCTCTGGCCGAGGCACAAGCCGCCGTCACCGCGGAAGATTGGCCCCGTGCCGAGCAGCTCTATGTCGATGTGGTAAGCCTTGACCCAAAGAATATCGATGCCTACCTGGGTATGGCCGATGTGGCCACTGCCCGTAAGGATTATCTCAATGCGCGTGAAGCGCTGCGGTTTGTACTCAAATTGCAACAGGATAGTGATGCAGCGTACACCCGTTTGGGACGCATAGACCGGCAGGAAGGCAAGTTGGTAGAAGCCGAAGCGGATTACCTAAAATCCGTAAGCTTGAATGCCATGACCGCTGGCACCCACTACGAACTTGGCGTTACCGAAGAAAATTTAGGGAACCTTGCAAAGGCTGAACGCGCGTACCAAGAGGCGGTGAAGCTTGAACCCGCGAACCCGAAATACCTAGATGCGCTCTTGCAATTTGCCCTGGCGAACAAGCGCAAGGACCTGGCAAGAGAAACCCTGCAGAAGTTGCAAACCGCAAACCCCGAAAATCAGAAACTCGAAGAACTTGCACAAGCCGTGAAAGACCTATAAGGTATCCCGTTCATAGAGGTTAGCTTATTTTCCAATCTATACGCCGATGTAGCTCAGCTGGTAGAGCAACTCCATGGTAAGGAGTAGGTCGCCGGTTCAATTCCGGCCATCGGCTCCATTTTGAAAAGTTGCTACTGTAAAAATGCGGAAGGTATATATAAGTTATGGAGGCAGACGCGGGGTCCTCGTAGTTCTTCAAAATCTTGCCGGAGTAGCTCTCGCCCGCTAGCGCCTGAGCGCAAGCGATGGCGAGCGGGCAGCTGGGTTCCGTACTCGGGACGGGTGCGACCATCGGAAGCACCCCGGAAGAGCACGCTTTTGTCCCGCAACTTTTTCGTGGTACTAATGAGGCGGGGCCAGAACCCTCACAATTTCGCCGGTGTAGCTCAGTGGTAGAGCAACTGTTTTGTAAACAGTAGGTCGTCGGTCCGAATCCGACCACCGGCTCCAATGGCGAAATTGCGATGGTTCTGGGAAAGCGAAGGTCGGAGGTTCGAGTCCTCTCTCCGGCTCCATCGGCAAGATTTTGAAGAACTTTCGGGAATAAGTACTCATTTTTCTATTCACTTGGTTAAAATTATTCTCTATGTCCCAAGACAACCTGATTAACCTCGAGTGCACGGTTTGCAAGCATGTAAACTACCACTCGAAAAAAAATAAGAAGACTCTCAAGGGTCGCTTAGAGTTGAAGAAGCATTGCACCTGGTGCGGTAAGCATACGGTACACAAAGAAACGAAGTAGGGGAGTATAGTAAATGGTCGGTTAGGATAGAAAGTAATTCTCCATTTGCTATACACCTCTGTGGGGGAATAGTTCAGTGGTAGAACAGCGGTCTCCAAAACCGTTAACGAGGGTTCGACTCCTTCTTCCCCCGCCAGTCAGTAAATCGTGAATTTTCTGGGAAAATTTTCCATTCTTTTTCGCGAACCACGGCGGCATTCCCAGAATTCAAGAGGCGGTTCGAGCCAATCTTTCTGATGAGCTCGGCTTTTGCCTGTAAGTTTTCTTGATGGAGTATAAAGTGGGCTTGGTGGGCTTCTTGTATCCATTTTCGCATCGGTTCGAGCCAGCGCACGCCCTGGCGGCTGATTTGGCCTAATTTTTGCTTGAGCGCCACTTTCTCGGTCATCAGCTCGCTTTTCTTGCTTTGGTACTCGTAGGCCTCAATACTGCCCTGTAAATGCGCGTCTAGGAGCCGAGAAAGCTGCTTTTCGGTATTCGATAGCTTCTGCTTTACGTCAGCCGCCGCCAGGGCGGAGGTTGTACTTTCTTCACTTTGCCAATTATCCACTTGTTCTAGCATTGGTTTTGCCATGTCGTCCGGCAGGGCAACTATGCTAATCATTTTATTAATTTGTTCGGTCAGTATTTTTTCTGAAACATATTTTTGGCGACAAACATTTTTCTTTTTTGTACAGCGATAGTAGCGAAAAACCAAGCCTGATTTTTTGGTATGCCGCTCGCCAGTAATGGCACAGCCGCACTCGGCGCATTTAAACAGTCCGCGATAGGGGAACAAAAGCTCCTCTGTAACTTTGCGCGGCTTGCCATTGTCTTTCATTACTTGCTGGACTGTATCAAACAGCGCTTTGTCTATCAGCGGCGGGTGCTTGCCTTCGTATGTTTCGCCGTTGAAGACAAACAAGCCGAGGTAGAAGTTTTTCTTGAGTAAGTTTTGGATAACCGACAAGGCGAGCGGCTTCTTTTCACACAAGCCCACCAAGCCCAGAGAAAGCGATAATTTCTGCATTGCTTTAAGCGTGTACTTGCCCGTGGCGTAAGCCTCAAATAATTGTTTTACTTTTGGTGCGCGTTCAGGGTCAATTTCAATGGTATGATTTCGCAGGTTATTCACGTAGCCAATCAGCGCTCGGCTGGGATATTCCCCACGACGCAGTTTTTGTCGCTGGCCACGCTTGACGTTTTCTGACAAATTATCAATGTAATATTTGGCTTGGCCAAAAGCGATTTGCAGCATGAATAAGCCCTGGCTGGAAGGTTCAAACCAATACGTAGGGAACTTCAGCGCTTGGATTTTGCCTTGGTCAATTAAATGAATAATTTGCCCGCCGTCAACCGCGTTCCGGGCCAGCCGATCCGGATTCCAGGCAATAATGCCGTCCGCTTCGTCATTTTCTATTCTTGTCAGCATTTCATTAAATACCGGGCGGCCCGGCTGCTTGGCAGTCATAGATTCAGTCATTTCCTCAACAATTTCAAGTTGGTTTTTAGTGGCAAATTCCTTCAGTTCAGCTATTTGCGCTTCTATGCTCAAAACCTGCCTTTCTTCATTGTCGGTTGACTTGCGGGCATAGAGAAAATATTTATGCATAGTATTTGAAAATGAATAGTGAATCGCTTTTGGCCGTCCCGCCTCTCGAGAGGCGGGACAAATTATCGCTTTCTCTGATTTGTACTTTCAAAGATTGGCTATCCCGCAGTAGCGGGATTTCGCCCTCCGGGCGACGAACCGCCTTTTGAATTCTGGGAATGCCGCCGTGTTTCGCGAAAAAGCATGGAAAATTTTCCCAGAAAATTCACGATTTACTGACTGGCGGAGCTTGTTGAAAATTGTTCGAACGTATTTTGAAGGGAATTACTGATTT
>ERZ1292623.2653-Hain-H51-01um-R1-2653-length-15783-cov-12_pt1 | contig 15783 bp, 21 predicted proteins | sample MGYA00564398_ERZ1292623 | MGnify/ENA primary metagenome ERZ1292623 (study PRJEB36523, sample SAMEA6512633) | groundwater metagenome | collected 2019-01-07 | study: AquaDiva: Metagenomics assemblies of 32 groundwater samples | reverse complement strand
GTATTCGAGACGCCATAGGTCAGGTACTAACTTTCCTTGTTTCCACTGAACAAACCTAACAAGTCCGTATGGTTGCTTCCTTCCGGATCTTGCCAATTTAAGCCGAGTAAGCTTCCCAGCTTCCGCAAGTTCCGCTTTCCTCCAACGTAACGTTCTCTCGGATGAATATATGTTATAGGACAGTAACGTAATGTATACCATTCAATTGGATAGAGTTACATTATATAATATGCAAATCAATCTTATTAAATTAAATATTATTGGATGTCAGTGTATTACACGACACGTGAAAACATTGTATGAATATTAAATTGAGGGGATCGTTCCCGACCAGTACTACCATTGTTTCCTCATAAAATTGAGTCGAAGCCTCCCCTCTATGGAATAAGGAGAAGGGAGCACCAGCTTTCAAAGGCCGGGCAACCCGACTCCTAATAATAATAGGAGATGTTTAGGTATTTAAACTTTTTGGTTGAGTATAGTAAACTTGATGTTGTTGTTATTGATAAAGTTGTAAAATTTTGAGATTTTATACATAAAACGGACCTCCTTTTATTGCTTCTTTAATTCTTGTTTGACCTTTTGAGCACGTAGCACAAAAATTGGGCAGTTGATAAACAGCAGAGTAGGGCTTTTTGCAGTTTTGACATATCCTCTTTCGTTGGGTCATCCTGAGCCCGCACATAACACACTTAAGCAGCTTCCATTCTGGATTCTGTTCATCATTGACTAGGTATTTAGGATCACACTTATGGCTTGTGACTTCTAAGTCTATCTTCCTAACATCATTTAGTGTAAGTTTTTGATTTTGAATATTACTCACCTCACTCTTAGCCACTCATGTTCTGGCTTGTTCCAATAACATTCTGAGCACTCCTCATATTCTATGTCATCCCTTTGGGGTAGGGGTTTTCCGCATTTAACACAATTTTTTGTCATTTTAATTCTTCCTCTGAAATTGAAAAGAAATGCTTGATCCACCTAATTAAGTCTTGGATACTACTTGATTCTTCCCAATCCATTACTATAGTAAAATGTTCATGTTTTTTCAAATCTGGGTAATTGACGAAATCAATTTCCTTTTTACAAGTAACACAAATATCCTCTCCTTTATACCTATCAAAAGGTTCTTTTAAATCATTAACTTTTTCTAATTCCTTAATCCACTTTATTGCTTCTTGTCTGAAACCATCAATATCTATTGTATATTTTCTTCCTGCGTTAGACATTGCTTCTGCCCAACTCTTAGGATTGATTTCGAAATCTTTCAGTGTTTTTAAATCCCCCATCTTGATAACCTCCAATTTTTGATATGTTCTTCAGTTTGTTTTTTACCTGTATTATTTGAACCAAATCCTTCTATTTTACAATGTTCTGATTGACTTAAGCAAAGTTGTAAATTATCTATTCTGTTATCTTGGTTATTCCCATTAATATAATATGATGAATAATTTCATTAGTATTTAATTTTCTTCCAATATGTTTTTTCATTATTAGTCTATGCTGTAATTTATAACCTTCTTTGTTCCATTCAAATATATATTCATTATCATCTTTATAAGTTCCACCTTTCCAATTAGGGTGATTTTCTCCAGAAAAGTTAGGTCTTGTTTTTGGATTATGCCATCTTTTATGATTACTTAATGACTTTTTATTTTTAAATCCTATTTACCACATTCACAAATAAGTGGTGTCATTTTTGGTTTTTATTCTGGAGTTCCTTAATCTTTTTTGGTGTTAATCCGAGTATTCTTACAAAATCTTTATATCTGTTTCTTAATGTTACTTCAGTAACACCTGATGCTTTTGCTATGCTGTTCTGTGTTCTCTTTTCTTTGTGAACTAGTGAACTGATGTATACTGCTGATGATGCCAGGCTCATAGCATTCTTTCCGGATAATAGTTCATCGCAATTTTCAAGAAATTCCACAGATGTAGTCTGCACTTTCTGGCTAAGATTGAGCCTTGTGCATATTTTAGGTATATAGTCCTGAGGAATCTGGGGAGTATATTTTAGATTCAATTCCCTTACCAGCATCCTGTAAGTTTTTCCTATATCTTTTTTTTCTACAATTCCGTAGGCTTGCTGTATATCTTTAAGTGAGATTGGTGCATCGAATGACCTGCAAGCTGCATAGGTAGCAGCAGCCACAACAACCTCTATGGCTCTTCCTTTAACTTTTCCCTTGAAAGCTGCTTCTCTGTATATCCTGGATGCTTCTTCGGCTACCTTGAACGGCTGACCAATTTGGGATACTAGTCGCTTTATATCTGGCAAAGCTGTTTTTAGGTTTCTCTCTATAGCAATGTTTGTCCTGTTCTGCCACATTCTTAATCTATTATATCTATACCTTTGCCTTGTTGGAAGTTGGCGCAAATCAGAGTAAGATCCTATCTGAGTTTGGAGACCAGATGTTGGATCTGTATTTGTGAATGGCGCTCCCACCCCATCCCTGCCACCACCTTCATCTTCTGGTTTTGTTGGTATTTCCATCCTTATTATTTTATCATCAATTACTAACCCACAATCTATGCAAATAACTTCTCCCTTTCCATAATCATGATCCAATGACTGACCCTGGCATTCCGGACATCTTTGTATCGTTATCATAGTTTTGAATAAATCAAATAGAATTTAATATCTTATTATTAAAGGTTCTCTTTGGGAGGTGGAATATCTTTCAGACCATTGTCGAGAACTTCCAAATACTGTGATAGGACGCTCTGGTTGTATATCTTTCTTTTCTTTTCTTGATGCTAACAGGTGAATTAATTCATCATCAAGTATTGTGTATTCACCGACTATATTTTCATTCTTCAGGACTAGTGTGATAGCCCCACCATCTTGGAAAACTACATCTTCTTCTGTATTTTTAATCTTTTCCATGAATTCGCTTATTTTTTTTGGCACGGCTTCTTTTTTGATTTCAAATAGTGGTTCTTCCTGTTCCCTGGAAAGAATATCGCTGTAATCTTGTATGATGCTCTCATGGAAAGCTTTCCAAGAATCTGAGTGATCAAAAACTTCTATATTTGAAACTCCCTTTTCATCTAAAATTATAACACCAACCTGGTTTTCCAAACATGGCACCTTTTTTACTATATTTGATATTTTTGATTTGCTGTCTTTGACTTGTTTTATGTTTTCCACCATACTATCATTCATTCTAAAACGTTGCACTTTATCTCCTGCAAGACTAAAAAGCCTTGCTGAGCTTCCTCTAACGCTGGCCCATACTGCCCCCTGGCCGCCCTGCGTAAATAAGCTCCTTGTGACTTCTCTTGGCGCATACCCAAATCTCTCAAATTTAGCATTGCCTGTGATTGGGTGAGAAGCGTGAACACATCTAGCTGGGATTATAATCTCTTTCTTTTGTTTTGTTGGTAGTATTATTACACTTACTTCTACTGCCCTAGATTGTGTTCCTTGCCCTTCAAACATATTACCGGTTCTAATAAAAACTGCTTTATCAAAAGCTCCCTTAATCTTTATTTTGTTTATGCTACCTGAATCTACAACATCATATTTATCTTTTGATAATTCTTCTAGCATAACATAACTTCTTTTAAAGTTTTTATGTCTTAATATGGGAACTAGTGCACCTAATGCCTTGTCTGAAAGTTTCCATATTTCTCCTAATCTAAAACCATCTGTTTCTTCTTTTATTGAATTTAATAACTCTAATTTTAATGTTGTTTGTTGCATTTTATTGCTCCTTTTCAATTGGTTTTGGATCTGTAATTTTTTTATAAGGAGATTTAGTTATTGGCTCAAATTTTGTAGCTGTTAATGGTTTATAGTTCCCTCTTGTGAGAATTGCTCCTGTACTTCTTTCAAACACTGCCATAAGTTTTGGTATTTTTTCTTTGATCGGGGAAATATAAATTCTTTCTCCGTCTGATGTTAAGTATATTTCATCGCCTAGTGAAAGGTTTAAATCATTCATCATAGCAGTAGGAATAGCTATTCTATTCAAAGCTTGTATTTTTTGTTTAAATATCATTGTATCAAAATAGTATAGAAGTATACTATTTAAATATTTTGGTTTTATGAATAGAGGTATATTATTTTCTATATTGAAAATATATTACATCCCTTTTATAATATGGATTTTATATTATGTTAATATAGAAAATAAAGTAACCAAATATGTGGTTACTCCTCTTCTAAATCTATATCTCTTCCGGAGCTGTGGTGTTCTGGCTTTTTGTCTGCCTTGCCTCTTAGAAACCATCCAAGAGTTGCTCCGCCAACTACGGTTATAACAAACGTTATTAATCCCATTTTTGATTACCTCCATTGTTTAATTTTTAATTTGAAAAGGGGCCACAAATTGTGGCCCTAGCAACATCACTTATTCTACTACTGGTTGTGGTTGCGCTTTTGGTTTTGCTGGTCTTCCTCTCTTACCCATTTTGTTTACCTCCCTTATTGTTTATTTATTTTCTATTTGATTTTGTTTGTTTTTTTGTTCTTCTGCTGTAAATTTTCTTCTCAGGATAAAAAAATCCTTTCTCTTGCCTTTGTTTAAAGCTTTCAGCATTTCATTGACACAAGGTTCAATATACATTCTCCCTGTCCCTGTGATGCTATACTGCCTTATAATTGGATTTGGGTATACTTCATCCCTTACCTTATCCCAAAAATAAGTTTCACCCTGTTCATAGATGTTGTCATAATAAACCCTCATGAAAGCAGTAAACAAGACATAGCTTGAGAATGGATTCTTCTTGCTAGGCGCCCCAAAAACATTAATAAATCCTTCTATAAAGCTTTTGAGAAACCTGTGGTCCCTATGCCCAAGTGTCTTTGCCTTTTCTATGATCTTGTCAATCTTGTTATCATAAGAATTTGGCTTCTGCAATAAGAGAGCACCTAAATACGCCGATATTAAAGACTTGAACTTTATTCCGTCCTGAGGGGAATAAATGGTTACCTTACAGGGGAAATCCTTCTCAAATAATTTTAATATGGGTATCTCCTCTTTCCTAAGATTGAGGTAATCATCCGGGCTCTGATTGATTCCCTTGTTCCACAGCCCAAAAATCTTGAGCTCCTCGTCGTCTGTAAGATCTTTGTATATTGCCATATTAATTTCAATCTGTTTTTCCGGGAATTCATCCAAAAACCTGGATATTGCATTTATCCTGTGCCCTCCATCAATTATCCTCATCTTTTTGCCACGCTGATTTACTACTATTTGGCTTTCAAAATGCTGCCCCTGTTTTAGTTGTGCATGTATTCTGACTATTTGTGCTTCTCTTAGCTGCCTGTGGTTTGGTAGCATTTCAAAATCTCCTATATTTTCCTTATTGATTATGGATAAAGTACTTATATATCCTTTTTTTATAGTTGTTTTTTCCATTTTAGTTCTCCTTTTTGTTTTTAATTGATGTTCCTCATCTCAATACATTTTTTATAAACATAACTAATAAATTCTTGCCATTCGTTTATTGTTAATTTATCCTTAAAACTTAATGTGGAAGCAAAAGGGAGTCTTAAATCCATATTTTGTTCGTTGTTAAACCATTCTTCAAAACTAATCAATCTTTTTTCTTTTCTTTTTGCCATTTTCTGAATGCTTTTTTATAATGCCTGCACTTAGTTTCTGGATAATTGTTCAACCAAAATTTGCCAAATCTGTGCCAACTCCCAAAAACACAACTGCATGACCATTTATTATTATTTATTTTATTGATATGACCAAGTTTAATATCCTCTATGAATTTAAGGTCTGGATTGTTGCATATCAGACATCTTTCCCTTGGTCTTTCATATTCTCTTATTTCCTTGCATTTATTACATACCCATTTGTTCACTAAACACTCAAAATGAACTGCATTTTGAGTTTCCAATAATTCTATTTTTTTGATCATAAAAAAGAAGCGGGTATTTGTTATACCCACTTATTGACTCATTGTTTGTCAGTTGGTGACCAAAGCGCCATACCTATTACCACAATAACTATCCCGATAACACCAAAGAACCAATCTGTTCCGCTACTTCCAAGCCATGAATGCGAAAAATCGAATCCATTGGCCATTGCAACAAGTATCCATATCACTATAGGTGTTATTGTTAATCCAACTCCCCATTTCTTTGTACTACTTGTTTTTCTTTCCACCATTTTGGTTAACCTCCTTCTTGTGTTTTTTATTTGATTTGTTATAAATTAATTTCCTTTTATCAAACATGTTTCCTAAACTATACAAACCTATAATACCAACAATTATAAGAATAGGTAATGGACCAACAGTCTTCCAAAAAATAACTACAATAGTTATTGGAATTGCAACAAAGATTGTTAAAAATGTTAGTATCATCAATAGACCAAATATCCCTCTAATCATAATTCTGATTGGTTTGATTGATATCTCATTGACAAACTTCTCGTCAATAGTATCAAAAATATTATATATGTAATCTCCAGGATAATCTATATTACTATTTGACTGTTCCTTTGATTGTTTTATTTGTTTCATTTTGGTCACCTGTCCAACCCAAATTTTTTGAATGCTGATTGTCTTTTTGATTGTATCATACTATCTTTTGGTGTTGGGATCGTGTCTGGTAATTTTGCTTTTCCTTCAACAACTTCTGATGGTTTTGGTAATTTTTGGTTTAATTCTTCTGGTTCATCTTTTTGTGTATATTCTTCATATGTAGGTGGACTTTCAAAGGATGGTTGCCTTTGCTTTGGTCTGTATTGCGGAGGCTGAGGTGGGTTTCTTATTGGTAGTTGTGGATATTCAGCATTTGGAAATTGTTCTTGGTCGTATGGTGGGTATCCTGGATTTTGGGTAGGAGGAAGATACGAATATTGTTGGGGTGGATAATTTTGCTGAGGAAATTGTGGGTGTGGATATGGTTGTTTATATCCTTGTCCTACTTTTTCTGAATATTTTTTTTCACCATAGATCTCCCAGAAAAGCACCATTCCTATTATTGATGCTACTATTAGTATGTATTTTGGATTGATTGGTATGTCGAGATCTGTAAAGAATGGGTATAGCACGCCAATTATCATTGCTCCAACTATTATTAACTTATTGTTCATATTTAAAAAATTTACTTCTTTTAGTACCATTTTTTCTACCTCAAAAATATAAGCCTTAAAACTTGAAAAAAGATCATAACACCAACAAGTGTAAGTATAAAATTTGAAATTTTTATATTACCTTCTTTATCAAAAAATAATGTTCCCTCTTTATCTGGTTGGACTGATAATTCGGAAGGAGTTGTTTTTTGATCTTCTATATTTTTTGGGATACTACCAAAAGGATTATTAAATAAAAAAGATGCTAGTATTGCGAATGAGAGCATTACTAAACCAGCGGCTAATCCTACACTAAGGAAAAAAATCTTATCTTTTCTATTGATGTTTTTAGGTTCTTCTGTATTTTTTACTATAGGTTCTGAACTGGAATCTATGTCTGTAGTATTTTTTCGGTATACTTCTATTTTTCTTGTGATTGATTCGTTGTCCGTTCTTCTATTCTTTATTTCACTGTTCATCTTATTTAAATTGGGATGGTTGTTAGACTGTTGGTATTATCTAGATCACCAACAAAAACTGTGCTGGTAAGTGACTTTAAATATGTCACTGTGGGGTATTGTTTTTTGTATAGAATCGGATCACTATTTAAATCCAGATAAAATGTTTGATTATAATATTCTTCTGATATTATATCTTGGATATTAAAATCATCGGTGTTTGTATCTACAAGAATAAATATAGGCCGACCTTTTGTAAAATAAGCTTCAAACATTTCACCTTTTTTAGGCTGTTGTAATGTTCTTTTAGTGAGTTCGTTGTCATAATAATCTAAAAAAGTTATTCCGTCTGAATCTATTATAACTATTATGCTACTTATATCGTTTCCATCATTTTCATTAGATGTGGCAGTAAATAATTCAGATGAGATTGGTGGTGATTGTTGGTGGGTACCTGGTTTTACTAAGTCATCGACCAACTCCTTGAATGGACTAAAAAAATTGTATAATAATAATCCTATAAATAATAGGGTGATAGAATCACCCAATCTGGTTCTTCCTTTTTTATTTTGAAAAATTTTTTTATGAGTTTTCAATTTCTTGAGTTTCTTGGGTGATATCTGATTTATTCAAAAATTTAATTAATTCCTCATAACTCACAACACCAATTTTAGCTGGGTCTATTATTGATTCTGCCCCTATAACCAATTTATCGCTTGGTTTTATTGACTCGTAAGCTTTGGCTACCAAATATGCTGGTGGGATTGTTTTATAAGCTTCCCCTATTTGTCGGATAGCGTCAGCTTTTGCTTCTGCTTCTTCCCTTAAGGAATACATCGAGGTATCAATTCGTGTTCTTTCCAATGATGCTGCTGTTTCTGCCTCTGCCTCTGCTTTTTTCCTTGTGGTTTCTGTTTCTATAAGGATTTTTTCACTTATTATTTTTGTTCTTGATAATTCACCCTCTTCAAACTCTTGTTGTTCTTTCCTCTTTATTTGATTTAATAAGTTATTTTCTATTTCTGGATTGTATCTTATTCTTTCAAGATCAACTGATTGAATTATAATATAATTTGGATTTAATGGTTGGATTATTTCTGAATTAACCTTTTCCATGAGCTTTTCCTTGAGTATTCCAGCAAAATAGGTTGAATTTTGGGTTATATTTTGTTGTTGGTATTGACTAAACAATTCTGTGCTGAGTGAAATTATGCCTGAAGATATTATGTCTGTGTAACCAACTCCTTTTGTTTTTAATATCTCGGCAATTTGTGGTGGGTCTAAATTATATCTAACTGTGATGTCCCATCCGAAGGTTATTCCATTTTTATCTTTGATCCAGTTTTCATCTTGTATTCGAAAAGTTTGTGTTGTTTTGGGGATGTATTCAACTGTTTCTATTAATGGAAATTTTAACCCTAATCCTTCTTTTTCTTCTAGTTGAATACCCCCTTTTAAATTGTTATAGGTTACACCAACATAGCCGACTGGAACTTTTATAATAAGTCCCTTTATAAATAAGATTATTAATAATATTAAAACACCCCTAAACAAATATTTTTTGATAACATCAATCTCTTCCCTGTATCTGTCAGTAAAACTCATTCTAGTTACCTCTTTTTATTTATTTGTATATATAAGTATGGATGAACCATTATATAAGCTTTTTGGTTAGTGAATGGTTTGAATAAATCCTGCTCTTGGTTCATATATATCCCCCCCAACCCTAAGTTTATCTATTATACTTTCTGCTTCCTCTTCTGTAATTCCTTTTAATTTACATATAGAAATTATATCATTTATAGGGACACCTTTTGCTGGATTCTCTGAATCATCAACTATTTCTGTCCTTTCACAGTTTTTAATTATTTCCAATATAAGGCTAAATTTTTCTCTTTTGCTTGCTGATACTGAAACACCACTAATCCTATCAATGTCTATCCAGCCTTTTGCAGGATCATATCCAAATTGTCTCAAACAATAATCTACGATGTCTATTGCTCTTTGGGCATCCTCTTTTGTGACTTTGATAGAAAGCCTAGCTCTTGCAGATTGCTCACCAATTCTGATAATCCCTTCCAAATATCTCGCATTGATCGGTACTGCCATGGCCCTGCTTTCTTCTTCTGGATTCCCTTGTTTTCTTAGATTTGTGTAGTAATTATGTATCAATTCTTCGGCTTCATCTGTTAATTCAGGAAATATATTGGTTTTGGCGAAGGCTATGTATTCCTTTGCAAATTTTCTGTCAAAGAAAGGATTGTTTGGAGAAAGTTGATCAAATTCTAATTTTTTCCTGTGTGATTTTAGTATATGCCTGGCCATTTTGTCATCACTAGACTCGTTTGGCCTGTCTGTAAGGGCAAATACTAGATCAAACCTATTGATTAATGTAGGCGGCAATTCGAGCTGGGTATGGAGTTCAACATTTGGGTCAAATCTTCCATATTTTGGGTTTGCTGCTGCTAATACTGTTGCTCTTGCCATAAGGGTGGCATTGATTCCTGCTTTGTGAACGGTAAAACATTGGGATTCCATAATTTCGTGCAACGCTGATCTTTCTTCTGATTTCATTTTGTCTAGTTCGTCAAAGAATAACATTCCGTTATGAGCCAATACGCCTGCACCTGCGTCTAACGTGAAACCACCTTTAAAAAAATCGTCTTTTACAACAGCTGCTGCAATTCCAACACCAGAAGCACCACCACCTCCACTTACATACTGCCATTTTGGGGTTAGTTTGGTTAATGCTTTAATAAGTGCTGTCTTGGCAACTCCAGGGTCACCAATGATTAGTATGTGGCTGTCTCCCCTAATCTCTCTTTTGTCTTGGAGTGTTTTTCTTACACCACTAAATATTTGAAGAATGACGGCTTCTTTTAATTTTTCATGTCCAAAGATTGTTGGGGCTGTTGCTTCCACTAGGAGTTTGAGGGGGTCTCTTTTAGCGATTTCTTTTATTTTTCCTTCTTGTTCCTCGGTAATTGAAATATCCTCAAAAGATTCACCTATAATTTCAACATAATTAGCTTCAACCATGATATTGTAAGTTGTGGATATCTCGCCAGTTCTGAGAAGAACTGGGACTTCTTTTACTATTCCATTGACGAGTAATATGCAACCAGGATTCATCTTTTTTTCCTTGAATGGAGCAACAAGATCCTCCTTTAGTAAAATATCTATTCGTTGCGGCTGAGCACTTCCTTCAAGTTCCTCCTGCTTTTCTTGAATAACAAGACTCTGAACATCAACATACTCTTTTTCCGTTAAATGAAATTTACCTTTAGTCCCACAATTTTTACATTTTGTTGGTTCTTTAAGAGTGCCTTCAAGCTGTAAAATATTCATTGTGTCATTGCATGATGGGCATTCGAATAGGCAGGATGTAACTCTTGGCCTCACAACACTTTTCCTTAATAAAAATCCATTCAAACACACAAATTTACCAAGAATGTCCGATCTGATATCCCCAATCGTATAATGATTGGATAAATTGAGATTCTTGATACGAACTTTGCATCCGTTACTATTTTCCATATCAAATTGTTCTATCGCTTTTTCAAACCCAACAAGAATATCCTCGGGATTATTGATAAGCTCATCTGCCATATTTGGGTCATAAGAACATAAATCTTGGTAATCCACAACCAATAATTTTTGACCTTTTCTTAGGTTTTCTTGGAGAATATTATAATAGTATTCTTCGATAAAATCGTGGCATCTCTTTATTTGTTCAATAACATTTAATTCCAACATTATCACCTACTAACCTTGCTGATCTTATCAATTGCTTGTAGTATATCATCTGCATTGTCCAAGAAACTATATCTTGCCCTGTTTATCCTTCTTAATAAGTTTTCATCTACTAGCTGTTCAATATATTTCCTGAATTGGGCTTCACTTATCATTTTTGTGCTTTCTTCATTCATTAACTTAAAAAAATCATTTTTTATATCATCATAATCAATATCTGGATTCATAAATTGATAGATGCCAACTGAGTTTCTCTTTTTGAGCAAACATAGGGTTTTTATCAATATTAAAAGATGGCTATTATATTTTTTAAGAAGTTTTGTGTAATTATCAATTCTCACATTTTCCATAGACTCGTCCAAAACATCCCTTATCTGCTTATTTCTTTCCTGGGCAATGCGTGCAGCGGTTGAAAGGATGTTTAAAGCGTGGCGTATATTTGCCCTATCCCCGCCTGTTGGGTTTTGGAATACCTCGCTTGATATCTTTGCGAGATCGTCTACTGCATAGGAACCATGCTGGAGGCAGTATTTTGCCCTTAGCTTTAATATTTTGAGTATATCTTCAGCAGTATAGGCTTCGAATGTTGTCTCTACTTCTATGTTCCCAGTGAGTTCGGAATCAAAGTTTCTTGTCAAATTAAAATCATTAGTAATAAGGAGTATTGAGTGTTTTGGTCTTACATCCATCCTATTTAATGAATGAAGAAATAGGTATTTTGGGCTCTCTCTCGAATTTTTGTATATTTTATCAACTTCATCAATTATAACTAGTTTTCTTCTCTGAGACTCATTAATGGCTTTTTGTACTCCTCCGGCCATAGCGGAAATTGTGGTTTTGTTTTCATTGATGTAAACATCAAGTTGCCTAGCAAGGTAATTAAACATGGATTTTGGGGCCCTTACTTGGGTTCCGTTTATATATATAATATCTTTAGAAAATTGTGGATTTTGTTGAATAAAGTTGTAGATGATGTAGAGGATTGAGATGGTTTTCCCGCTTCCGCTGGGTCCGCTTAGAAGCCTGGTAAATGATTGACCTACTCCATTAAAATATCCAATAATCCTATTTTTTAATTCTTCTGCTTCTTTTCTTTCGTAAATAAGGTCGGGTATCCCCTCAATGTGGGTATCTGCCTGTAAATATTCACTGTTTTTGATTACCATTAAACCTCCTTTCTTTTAATTTGGGTTTGATTTGAAGGGGATAGGTTATATATAAATGTTTTGGATTAATGATATGATATTGGGGTAATTTATGTAATTATTATATTAAGTTAATTAACGGTGGTAATTTAGTAGTATATTGTAAAGGGGTAGGGTGTAGGTGTTTGTTTTTATTATAGACTGATTGATGGTGGAGAAGAGGTAGTTATTGTTTGATGATATTATTTTAAAAAAGAGGTAATAAAAAAGTGTATGAAACCTGGGGTGTAAATATATATTTATATGTGGTTGCGGGGGTTGTTGTTTTGGTTTTGTGGAGGGGGGATTATTATAGCAAGATATAAAAAAGGAGAATATATATTATTATAAAAATGAGTATGTTGGTGGTGTGGGTGTATATCATATAAATTTATTATTGGATGATATAATAAATAAAATATATATTATTATAAGGTGATGCAGGGGTGTAATATATGTTATCCGATATCTTTTTGAAGAAAGTGTGTGTGAAATTTGTTTTTTTATTTAGTTATATATATTAATATATATAAAATAAGTTATTACTTAGTAAGGACTACATTTATAAATCTATTGAATATGGTTTATTCAATATATATTTATATATAATTATTAATATTAATATTTATATTCCATATAGAAAACAAGTTTATCATTTTCCACAACTACTAAACCTCAAAAAGATATGATAATAGGTTATATTATTCTCCCCACTCACATAATAATAACAAGAAAAAATAATTCCCTTTACACCTATTTCTTAGCTTCGGTCTCTTTAGCAAATTTCTTGATTTCTTCAATATGCTCAACAATGAGCTTGGCCTTGGCCTTACCAAAACTAAAAGGGTAGGCATCTTCCTCACTTCTCTTAAGAACCAATATTTTATTCCCTTTATATTCTGTGTACTCATACATCTCAGTTTCCCTCCCTTCTCTTTATAATATCCTCTTGTGATAGTTGTTTTGTGAATTGATATTGTAAAATAAGATCAGTTCTTATCCTTTTTATTTTTCCTACTTTTGAATATTCTATAACTCCAAGATTTGCCAGTATCTTTATAGGGTAATATACATATGGTAGGTGTCCTTTCCTATGCAGGCCGGTGAATTTACTCCAATCAAACGTGCCGCCTTCTCTAAAGAGCTTATTAAATCCTAGCCTTCTGCAGACATGTTCAGCCTGTGTTCTCATCTTTATCCATTCATTAGTTGGGTATTTTTTGATGATATCCCAATTAACCACTACGTTCTCTTTTGGTACCCTTATCCATGCCTGTTTTGGCTTTCCCGTGGTTGGATCTTTCTGCCATTCACCAACCACAAATACGTCGGGTTCTTCCATAAAGGAGTACTCACCCTTCCCTTTCCACCGGTCCATCACGACCTTCTCTTCTAAAGGCGGACACAAACTTATGAGCTTATTTATATCACCCTCTTTCTCTTCAAATGTTATTGGTTTTCCCAGAATCTTAACTACTTCTTCTATATTTTTAATATTGAACACCCACATATATTTCTTCTTTTTATAATCATAATATATATGAATTGCCTTCTCAGCCAGGCTGGGGAAAGAAGTAGTTAAATAATTCAATTCAAGCTGGAATAATATTTCACCTTCCATTTATATACTCCCTTACAGCTTTATGTAAAACTAAATTATTATGGAGAATTAATAGCCTATCAATACCCTTATCATTCATCCCTTGGTGATTTCTAACAAAAACCTTTTTTTTATGATATATAACACCATCAACAAACCTAATCGCCGGTCCTATTCTAAATTTAATTGGTATTTTAATCATTCTTTTTTCAATAATCTCATTTATATAATTATCCCCATATATTTTTTTTATTAATTCTTTTTTTTCCCATATAATTTTATTGCACATTTACCCTAGCATTTCTATAGCTTTTTTTATATCTTCTTGAGTAACTTCCTGATGCAGTCTGAGCTTTCCAATAGCTATTGCCACCCTATACACAGCCTCTAATTGTCTCGGATCTTTTGTCTGCAATACACCATATTTTAATTCATGGAGCAGACAACCGTTAATCCATTCCCGGTCTTCAGGCAGTTTTGTTCCCCACTGGTTAGCAAAAATCAGATATTTCTTTAAAAAGTCCGGACCTTTCTGTGATAATTTTTCCCTGTTCCAGTCATTCGTTCTTTTTGTTATTAATTTATCTCTTTCCTCTTCATTAAGTTTTTTAATATCAAACTGGATATCAAACCTATTTAAAAGCTGTTCTATAACCTGTCCTTTGTTATTACAGGTTGCTATAACTCTTATCCTTGCCGGCGTCTCCCTGTCTACCCTATCTTTATCAACCTTTACGGTTCCAAGTTCTATTGCAGAAAGCAGGGCTTCCTGGTCCTTTTTGTTCATCTTGTCTATTTCATCTACTAATAAAATTGAATTGTCAGCTTTCTGTAGTACTCCTTCAGAAAATTGGTATCCCTTTCCGGTTCCTTTAAGACTGGATTTAGAAGCATCACTATCAACCCAAAAACCCCACAAGAAATGATAAATCCATTTGATGATTTGAGTTTTTCCAGTGGATGGTGGTCCGGATAAAAGAACCGTAACACGATTTCTATCTCCATGTATATCTTTTGTTGATATCAAAGAGATTAATACAGCCAGTCTTTCTTTCAGAAGGCCAAGAAGTGCCGGATTTACCATATCAGCCAGTAGTTCTAGACAATCATCAATCTTTGCAAATTTTTGAAATTCCTTAATTTCTTCCTCAGAAAAAGTTACTGAATATTCCTCCCTTATCTCCTTCTTTTTTAATAACATCAAGCATTTTTCAGTTATGCCATATCTGCCATATGCTAATCTTTTGGCAAGGCCATCAGCAACAAGCCTCTCAAGCTGTTTATAAATACTGGAATCACCAATCTCTTTATGGCGCCCTTTGTATATATTCTCAAGTTCATTCGGGGTTGTGTCCCTCTTTAAATCAATCATTATATCAAGTATGCTATATTGCTGCTTGGTTAATGTCATAAAATCGTTAGCTCGAATACCCCCAATTTCAATCGTGGGAGGAAGAGTGTAACTTCACCTCCAATAAACATTTACCCGTTTCTTTAAAATAATCAACTGCCTTGCTGACATCCCCATGCCTTGGGCAAGTTTTCCCATCTGAAATATAAAACCAACATCTACCTACTGGGGTTCCATCACCTGTTTGTTCCATAATGGGACAGTTGGAAACTACCTGCTTTAGCTGGTTAGGGGTTATCATATCCTTTACACCCTTAATCTTGATTTAAATTTTACTTTGTCCCTTATTTTCTGGATCATCTGTTTGTTGGCTTCCCTTCCACCTAGCTTGGAAAACAAT